>Ga0209138_1001247_pt1 | contig 22301 bp, 20 predicted proteins | sample SaaInl3SG_22_DNA_FD_184645 | JGI IMG/M metagenome (GOLD analysis project Ga0209138, IMG submission 184645) | Marine microbial communities from expanding oxygen minimum zones in the Saanich Inlet - ESP_153SG_22_DNA (SPAdes) (version 2) | ecosystem: Environmental > Aquatic > Marine > Intertidal...
AATTTCATTATTTTGTGAAAAACTGGGTATCAAACCCCAATTATAAAAATGGATAGAATTAGGGAAATCTTTGGTAATCACAGGAGTTTTAGGAAAATTGAATCCGCTAATTTGTTCGCTCAACTGTAATTCGTTCTGCACCACCAAGTCTGCCTTAAATCGCTTTTCGATTTCCGCTGCTTTTCGAGTTAGTTTGGTGTTGTAGCACATTGGTGTTTTTTATAATTAGTTTTCCTTAATTCATTTGTCCATTCTTATAATGAGACCTAAAGAAGTTTTAGGGGTTTAATACTAGTGAGTTAACAATTGAAGTCAGTATTTATTTGATGCGTTGTTCATTTTTTCCATTGATGAAAAAACGAACCAAAAAAATCTAGGCTTCATTTTATTCCACAATTTTCACTCATATTTTTCGATTCAGTCGGTGATTTCCTGAGTAAACTCCGGAACTTCCTCTTTCATTCACGAAAAATATAACGCTAAAATCGCTTCATAAAATGAGGCTGTACTCCAATACAAACTGAATTTTTAATAATCTTTGTAACCATATCAACCTCAAAAGCTATGCGATTCTCTTTTTTTGATTTGTCATTCCCACGAAACTGGAAATATTATTATCAATGAGATTCCTAGAAAAGATTCCCGCATTTGTGAGGAAAATAACTCAAATAAGTCAAAACTATATCAGACTCAAAATCTCGTCTTCAATTTCCTTCGAGTCCCAAATTTCTTCTATATTGGGCTTGTCCATTACTTTTTTCATCAAGGAATCCTGTTCCATTCCTTTTTTCCAAGCTTCAGAATAACGGATGTTACTGAAAGAAACTTGGCTATAAAGCGGCATCCATTTATCGGGGTGAGCTTCGGCAAATTTTGCCTCTATCTTTTTCTGCAGCAAAAATTTAGGGTCGGCTACGTAGTCGCGCATTACGTGGTAATTGTGAACGGACAAATCTTGAAGCGCATCACCATCGGGTTTTCTTTCTTCATATTCTTTGAATACCGCTTCCCAATTTTCGTTGTGCTTCTTCATCAACTTATACATCACGTAACAATCCTCAAACGAAGCGTTCATTCCCTGGCCATAAAATGGGACGGTAGCGTGAGCAGCATCTCCAATCAATGCCATTTTTCCGCTTGTCCAAGGTTTACATCTAATTATCGATAACGAAGACAATGGATGTTCGTGCCAATTCTCCACTAAATTGGGCATCATGTCATAAAAGTCTGGGAAGGTTGTTTTGAAAAAATTCTCTACATCTTCATCAGTTTTTATGGATTCAAAAGAGTTTTCTCCTTCAAATGGCATAAACAACGTACAGGTAAAACTCCCATCTTCATTGGGTAGTGCGATTAACATAAATCTTCCTCTTGGCCAAATGTGCAAAGCATTTTTGTCTATTCTATAACTTCCGTCTTCGTTGGCTGGTAATAACAATTCTTTGTAGCCATCGTCAATGTAATCTTGCATATAGTCGAAACGGTTTTGTTTCTGAAATGCATTGTAACGGATGGCCGAAAAAGCACCATCTGCAGCAAATACAACATCGGCCGAATCGGTGAAAGTCTCGCCAGTTTCATAGGATTGTAGCGTAACTGCGCCTGCTTTTGTATCGGCATCTATGCATTTTGTATTATAATGAATAGTTGCTCCTCCTTTTTTCTCGGCAATATCCATCATCATGGCATTCAAATGCCCTCTGGAAACTGAATAGATCGCCTCCCCATCTTTTCCATAAGGCTGATAAGTTAATTCGCCATCCAAACTGTGCATGATTCTGCCCGGCATAGGAATCGCCAATTCATCTACATCTCCATCAATACCGGCAGCTTTCAATGCTGTCCATCCTCTTACTGAGAGCGCCAAGTTTATCGATTTACCAGCCGAAATTTCTGCCTGACGAATGTCTGGCCTTCTTTCGTAAATCGTTACTTTGTATCCTTCTTTTGCCAAATACACTGCCCACAAAGATCCTGCGAGCCCTGCTCCTACTATGATTGCTTTTTTATTATTTAGTTCTGAGTCGTTAGTCATTAGTTATTAGTTTTTTTCAATCTTAAATTAGGAAAATTATCCAAAGTTATGTCTTGTATTTTATTGTTGCAATTCTTTTTGAGTTTAACCAAAACTTCTCCATTTTCTGCTTTACCGATACGAATTCCTACATAACAATCCAGAATTATAATTATCAGAATATTCAGTTGAAAGGTATCCTTTGCCTTCAAAATCTGTGTCCGTTTCAGCTCCAAAATAAAAGAAAGGACCAAATTCAGCTATTCCTTTTCGGTTGAATTGGGGAATATCTTTCTTATCCATTGTGATATTAAATGCTATTGAATTATAATTTCTTCGGCTAATATAGGCTGAGATTTTTAAATCATCTTGTTCTCCCTCGAATGTTTGGCCTTTTCCAAACTTAGGAAATTCTGGAAATAGAACTGTATCTTCGACTCCAATAATATAAAAACTATCAACAAGACTTGTAAGTTGTATTCCATCTTGATTTAATTCATTTAGAAAGTTTTTTGTGTAATCTGAACTGTCTTTTATAAAAACCCCCTTTTTTTCGATGGAATTTTCGTTTATTAAATCTAAAGAACAATGATTTATCATTTGGGGTGAATTTTTACATCCAACCAAAATTGAAACAATAAAAACTATGTAAAAACTTTTTTTCATAAATATTCTGTACTCTCCAGTATTACTTCGCGTTATTACTTTTATCGTCTTTGGAAGATAGTTTCATTTTTTTAAACGATTTATTTTCTGCCAGTGATTTCATTTGCATAATAGCCACATTATTGAGTTGTATTAATCTGTCATTTTGGGCCAAACCTTGTTCAATTAGAAGCGCATTTATGCTTTCCATATTACTTAATACCACTAATTGCTCAATACTTGCCACATCTCTCATATTCCCTGTTGCATTGGGGTTTGCCATATTTATTCTCGTCAAATAACATACAACTTGTATTCCCCTCTCAAGAGGGGGAGATTCTTTGGGTAAGATTCTCGTTTTATCTCATCCTACCCTTCCCTAAGGGAAGAAATATTCTCGTTTTAGTCTATTTAATTCATTTATTTTCCAAAGAATCCTGAGTCCCCTTCCCTTTGGGAAGGGTTAGGGATGGGATTTAGCAATGGGATTTAGCAATGGGTTTTTACTGTAACGACTCTTTCAATATTTGCCCAAACTTCCAGCAATCTTCATAACTATTATACAAAGGTGCTGGTGCAATTCGTATCACGTTTGGCTCACGCCAATCTGCTATCACATTTCGTTCCGTTAAGGTATCAAATAATTTCTTGCCTTGCCCTTTTGCTGCAATAGAAAGTTGTGCTCCTCTTTTTGTTTTATCGGTTGGTGTGATGATTTCAAACTCTACTTTGTCTGATTTTATGTCATTAATCACAAATTCCAAAAAGGCAGTTATGTCGTCTCGCTTTTTACCAATTGCTGCCATTCCGGCTTCTTCAAATAAATCAAGACTAGCATTCAAGGGAGCCATCAACATGACTGGCGCATTACTGTGCTGCCAACCCTCGGCAGTTGGGATTGGGTCAAATCCTTTTTCCATCAAGAAACGCGTTTCTTTGTCTTGTCCCCACCAGCCACCAAAACGAATTAATTCTTTGTTAGTCGCGTGACGCTCATGAATAAAAATCCCTGAAACACCTCCTGGTCCAGAATTTAAATATTTGTAGGTACACCAAGCAGCAAAATCTAAATTCCAGTCGTGCAATTGTAGGTTGATATTTCCAGCAGCATGAGCTAAATCAAATCCAACCTTTGCTCCAACTGCATGACCAGCATCGGCAATAGTTTTCATGTCAAATAATTGTCCTGTGTAGTAATTTACTCCACCTATCATCACCAAGGCCAATTCATCTCCCGTTTCTTTGATAGCAGCTAAAATATCTTCTTCATGAATCAATTCTTCTCCTTCCCTTGGCGAAATTTCGATAATTTCTGTGTCAGGATTTAATCCGTGGTGTGTTACTTGTGTTTCTAATATGTATTGATCACTAGGGAATGCTTTTGCTTCGCAAATGATTTTGGTTCTTTTTCCTTCTGGTCTGTAAAACGAAACCATTAATAAATGAACATTGGTACTCAAACTTCCCATCACCACAGTTTCAAGTGGTTTTGCCCCTATTACTTTAGCCATTTTTTCGGTAAGTAATTCGTGGTAACTAAACCAAGGATTTCTTCCATGAAAATGACCTTCAACTCCCCATTTTGCCCAATCTTCTAGTTCTATATTGATGTAATCTTTTACCGCTACGGGTTGCAATCCCAAAGAATTTCCCGTGAAATATACAGTTGGTTCTCCATTGATCACTGGATGATGAAACCTATTCCGAAAAGACCTTAGTGGGTCTTGTGCATCTTTTTTCTGGGCAAATTCTTGGGTGTTTTGGTACATTTTATAGTTTTTTTCTTCTTCCATAAAAGTACAAAAATGGAACGGGAAATATTAACCCAATTCTTTATAAATCTTCATGACTTCTTCGGCTTGTTTTTGAGACGTAAACCTTTTGGCATATTCAAGCCCTTTTTCTTTCATCATTAATTGCAGGTTTGTATCCTCAATCACTCTGTCAATTTCTTGAGCCAACTGTTCCGTATCATGAGGATCTACGTATATAGAGTTTGGCCCACCTGCTTCTTCCAGGCAACTACCCGTTGCAGCAATTACAGGAACCTGACTGTAAAGCGCTTCTAATACCGGAATGCCAAACCCCTCAAAAAAGGATGGATAAACAAACAAGTTAGCGGATTGATAAATTGAAGGCAAATCAAGAAAGTTCACGTTTTGAAGGAGTGCAACTTGACTTCCAAGCTTGTACTCGTTAATTTTTTCTATCACTTCTTTGGTATAATCTGTTTGTTTCCCTACAGCGACCAAAGGCAATTGTGTATTCGATTTTCCTATGGCCTCAACCAAAGCAACCAGATTTTTTCTCTTTTCTATTGTGCCTACATACAAAATATAATTCTCAGGCAAATTGTATTTCTTCCTCACAAGCTCTTTGTATCGATAATCTGACTGATGCCCAAATGAAGTTGCGCAGGATTGATAAACCACTTTGATTTTGTCCTCCGGCACTTTCAAAAACTCAATTAAATCTCTTTTTGTTTGCTCGCTAATAGCAATAACTACATCGGAATTGGCGCAGGCATATTCCACCTTTTTCTTGTAAATTCCACGGTCTATTCTTCCATAATTTTCAGGGTATCGCAAAAAAATTAAATCATGAATAGTAGTAACATACTTTATTTTACTAAGCTTGTTTTTTTTGGGAATTTCGTGACTCAAGCCATGAAATAGTTCTACTTCATTTTTGAGCAACTCTTTTTCTAATCTAACTGAACGCCAATAGCTTTTAAACTTTTTGTATAACCCTTTGGGTTTTATAATTTTTGTGTTAGAGTGTTCTTTTAAGAATCTTGTTTTCAGGTCTATTTCTCCATCTGGTGTGAACAAGAAATATTCATTCTCTTCTTCCAATTCAAGCACTCCTTTCACCAAATCTCGGCTGTAATTCCCCAATCCCGTTTGGTTCAAGAAAAACCGCTTGGCATCGAATCCAATTTTCATAATTTGGTTGTTTTTTGGAGTTGAATAAAATCTAAGATTGTCAGAGCTGCCATAGATTCTACAATGGGAACAGCCCTCGGAACCACACACGGATCGTGTCTTCCTTTAAAATCTAACTCCACTTTTTCTCCTTTTTCGTTCACCGAATCTTGTTTTTGCATGATGGTAGCCACCGGCTTGAATGCAACACTAAATTCTACAGGCATTCCGTTAGAAATTCCACCTTGAATTCCTCCAGAATTATTCGTTTTGGTTGTTACCTTCCCCTCCTTGTTTTCAAAAATATCATTGTGTTCAGAACCTTTCATTTGAGCAGCCGCAAATCCCGAACCGTATTCAAATCCTTTTACCGCATTTATTGAAAGCATAGCTTTTCCTAGTTGAGCGTGCAACTTGTCAAAAACTGGCTCGCCCAATCCGGTTGGTAAAGATTGAATTACTCCTTTAATAATTCCTCCAACAGAATCCCCTTGTTTTTTAATATCCAAAATATAAGCTTCCATTTGGTTTGCCACATTACTGTCCGGACATCTTACCACGTTGGAATCTATTTGAGACAAATCAAGTTCCTCCCATTTTTTTTCTAACCGAATAGCCCCAACAGCCGAAACATAGGCGTTTATTTGAATCCCTTCTTTACTCAAAACTTGTTTGCAAATACCACCAGCTACCACTCTACAAGCTGTCTCCCTGGCAGAGGCTCTTCCTCCACCGCGGTAATCTCTCATTCCGTATTTTTCTTGAAACGTAAAATCTGCGTGAGAAGGTCTGTAATTATCTTTAAGGTGAGAATAATCTTTGGACTTACTGTCTTCATTCTGAATTACAAACCCAATAGGAGTTCCCAATGTTTTTCCTTCAAAAATACCCGATAAAAACTGAACGGTATCGCTTTCTTTTCTTTGGGTGGTTATGTTACTTTGTCCTGGTTTTCTTCGGTCCAATTCGTATTGAATTCTATCCAAATCTAATTCAAAACCTGCGGGAATACCCTCCAAAATTCCACCCATAGCAACTCCATGAGATTCACCAAAAGTGGTAAGTTTTACTATATTTCCGAAGGTGTTTCCAGCCATATTTTTATTAATCGTTGTTCCTTTATTTTCTCGTCAAATAGCACACCTCTTTAATTTTCCTTCCCGAACAGTCGGGAGAGAGAGTTTTCGGTTAAATTCTATGGTAGGATTCTTAGCAAATCTCAACCTAAATCCTTCCCCCAGCGAAGGACTTCTTTTGCACAGAATCCTGAGTTCCCTTCCTTTTGGGAAGGGTGAGGGATGGGAATTTAATGTCCTTTAGCCGCCAAATACCTTTCAGCATCTAAGGCTGCTTGGCAACCCGTACCGGCAGCTGTAATCGCTTGTCGGTACGTTTTGTCAGCAGCATCTCCTGATACAAATACTCCAGGAACGTTGGTGAGTGAAGTTCCTGGCTTTTCATATTTAATGTAACCTGTTTCGTCTAAATTTAGGAAGTCTGCAAAAATATCGGTATTTGGTTTATGCCCTATTGCCACAAAAAATCCAGTAGCAGGAATGTCTTTTACTTCTCCCGTTACGTTATTTTTTACTCTCGCTCCAGTCACTCCCATTCCATCCCCCAAAACTTCTTCTGTTTCGGTATTGAATAAGATTTCAATGTTCGCAGTTTTCTTTACTCTTTCAGCCATTATTTTTGAAGCTCTAAATTCGTCTCTTCGCACCAACATAGTTACTTTTGTACACAATTTAGATAAATAATGTGCCTCCTCACAAGCAGAATCTCCTGCTCCTACAATAATAGTTTCTTGTCCTTTGTAAAAGAAACCATCGCACACTGCACAGGCAGAAACTCCACCGCCCATTTCAAGGTATTTCTGTTCTGAAGGTAATCCCAAATATTTTGCTGACGCTCCTGTGGATATAATCACCGTATCGGCATGAATTTCTTTTTCATTATCACCTACCCATACTTTATGTACATCTCCAGAAAAATCAACTTTCGTTATCCATCCAGTTCTCACATCAGTCTCAAATCTTTCTGCCTGAGCCCTCAATTGCACCATCATTTCTGGACCCGTTACTCCTTCTGGGTAACCAGGAAAGTTTTCCACCTCATTTGTTGTGGTAAGTTGACCACCTGGTTGCATTCCTTCGTATAACACGGGAGCCATATTCGCTCTTGCCGCATAAATTGCTGCTGTATATCCTGCTGGTCCTGAACCAATTATTAAACACTTTACTTTTTCTATATTTTCTGACATTCTACTTTTATTTGTTATTTAATAGGTTAGTTGATTACCTTTGAAAAATCTTACAATTTTACTCAAAAAAATAGGTAACATCAAATCACATTACGATTATATTATAGTAGGCCAAGGATTGGCTGGCACAATTCTTCATTTTCACCTGTGGGAAAGAGGTTTAAAAGCATTGGTTATTGATAATAATCATGAAAAAAGCGCCTCGATTGTAGCTGCAGGAATGTACAACCCTATTGTATTTAAACGAGTTACGAAAGGATGGAATGTGGATAAATATTCTCCTTACTTGGCTCCATTCTATAAAAGGATGGAAAAACTACTCAACACCCAATTAGATTTCCCTCTCAATATTCTTAGATTTTTTAAAACCTTGGAACAGCAAAATGATTTTTTTTCTAAAACGGAGGAAGAGGGTTTTTCTCATTATTTAGTGTCTGAATCGGAGGAATTGGATGAAAATTTACCTGTAAAAAACGAAATTGGATTTGGGGAGGTAACACAAACTGGCTGGGTAAATACGGTTTCTTTATTAAACGGTTACAGAAAATATTTACAGAACGAAGACCAACTGTTAAATGAGAAATTCGACTTCGAAGAACTCGTTTTTTCTGAATCAAAAGTTTCGTACAAAGGCTTCACGGCTCAAAAAATATTTTTCTGTGAAGGAACGCAAATGGCTCAAAACCCCTATTTCAAGTATTTACCATTAGTCCCTACCAAAGGAGAACTATTTACTATAAGAGTTCCTGGATTAGAAGTAGATAGAATTTTAAATAAAGGATTTTTCTGCCTTCCTCTTGGCAATGAATTATTTCGGGTGGGTGCAACATATAATTGGAAAGACCTTACTTACGAAACGACCGAATATGGAAAAAACGAATTGCTCGAAAAAATTGAAAGTTTATTGGATTGTGAATTTACAATCATTGACCACCAAGCAGGAATTCGTCCCACTGTTCGCGACAGAAGACCTTTAGTGGGTTTTCACCCAGACTTTCAGAGCCTGGGCTTATTCAATGGATTGGGAACAAAAGGAGTATTGATTGCACCTTGGTTGGCAAATCACTTTTGCGATGCGATAGAAAACATAGCTCCTCTCGATAAAGAATATGACTTACAACGGGTAAAAAAAAGAAAATAAAAAGGGGGGCTTTCGTGTAACAAAAAGCCCCTTTTATAATTATAATTAATTGGAATTATTTGATGGTAATCAAATAAGGTAATCTTGCTTGAATTCTATCCTGACCTTGGATATTGAGAGAACTAATCTTTCTCAATTGACCAATTATTTCATTACTGAAAGTCCCTGGCTTGGTAAATATCGCCACCTCATTCTCATCGGTTTCTTGTGCTAGTGCTTTCAGTATTTCCTCAGCGGCATCTTTTTTCTTTTTTGGGATATCCATCACTCTTGGTTCCGAAATATTTGCCAACTCAGCAGCATAAGCCACTGCCTCTTCAACTCCTCCGATCTCGTCCACCAACTTTATTTCCAACGCATCTTTTCCCGACCAAACTCTTCCTTGCCCAATACTATCTACCATTGCTTTGGTCATGTTCCTACCTTCGGCAACTCGCGAAATGAAATCGTCATATATTCGATCCACTTCTTTTTGAATTACGCCATACTCTTCTGTAGATAAAGGCTTGGTAAACGACATGATATCGGCATGTTCATTTGTTTTTGCTCGATCAAAAGTGACACCTATTTTTTCATTCAAAAATTCTTGAGCGTTTGGCACTACTCCAAATACCCCAATAGATCCTGTGATGGTATTTTCTTGAGCAAAAATTCTATCTGCATTACACGAAATGTAATACCCACCCGAAGCCGCTAAATCCCCCATGGAAACAACTACTTTTTTACCCGATTTTTTTATCAACTCTATTTCTCTCCAAATCACATCCGAGGCTAAAGCACTTCCTCCCGGTGAATTCACTCTCAACACTACCGCTTTTATTGAATCATTGTTTCTGGCTTTTCTAAGGTGAGCCACTGTCGTTTCTGAACCAATCATTTCTGGAGTACCTTTGCCACTCACTATCTCACCATTTGCATAAACGATTGCAATGTTTTTTACTCCACTGTTTTTTACAAGTAGCTTTGTCTTGGTGTATTCCACATAGTCAGTCAAACCTACAGTTTTCATCTTCTTCTTCTTATCCAAACTTAATTTCTCTCTTAAAATATCTTCCACTTCGTCTTGATATTTAACAGCAGTGGCCAGTTTGTTATCCACTGCTTTTGTTGGGCTAGAAATAGTCATATTATCTGCCAGTGCATTTAATTCTTCCACCGAAATACCTCTTGACTTACTTATTTCGTTTACCCAGTGATTCCAAAAAGAAAACAAATACTTTTCGGTTTGTTCGCGGTTTGCATCACTCATTTTATCCAAAAAATAAGGCTCTACAGCACTTTTAAACTTATTGTTACTTCCTCGTATAATTTGCATTTCGACACCTAGTTTATCCAGCATTTGTTTAAAAAACATTTTTTCACTCGACAATCCACTCCATTGCAACGAACCAGTTGGGTACACATAAATTTCATCTGCTACAGATGCCAAATAATAACCTCCTTGCGAATAAGCTTCAGAATAGGCCACGATAAATTTCCCTGATTCTTTGAAACTCTCTAAGGCATCATGAATTTCTTCAATAGCACCTAAACCAATAGACATGAAAGAAGGCTCGAGATAAATCCCTTTGATCTTGTCATCTTCTTTGGCATACTCAATGGAACGTACCACATCATTAAGACCTAGAACGTTGACCGCCTTAAATTCCGTAGGCTCTAATTCAAAATAACTTGTTTCGCTAATTGGATTATCAAATCGCAAGTGAAGCACTGAGTTATTTTTAACTGAAATAGGCTCTGGTCCTGGAAATAAAGTTGAGCTGATTCCAATAACTAGAAAAAACAAGATTAATCCGAAAATGAGGTAAGCCAATCCTGAGGCCAAAAAATATTTAAAAAACTGCTTCATAGCGTAAATTTTATTGATTCTATCAAAAGTAATATTCAATTCGTTAATTTTGGCATTAATTACACAAAAGGTATTGATAAATTATGAATGGATATTCGCAACAATTGCTTCTCTCCTTTGGAGGGAACGAATTAAGCACTGAGGAGTGTTTCCGCGAAAGCCTAATCATGTTGTCGGAGCGATTTGGCAATCCCCTTCATGTTTCTTCTATTTACGAAACACAAGCATGGGGATTTGACACCGCAACCAATCCATTTTTGAATCAACTAGTTGTGTTCAACACAAACGACAAGGTCGAATCTATTCTTGAATTCACCCAATCGATAGAAAAAATTAAAGGAAGAAAATCAAAATCAAGTAATGGTAGTTACGCTAATCGACCTATCGATATTGACATCCTGTGTTATGGAGATCTTGAAATCACGACTAACAACTTGATCGTACCTCATAAATTTATGCACGAAAGAAATTTTATTCTTATTCCGTTGCAAGAAATTTTACCAAATTTTATTCATCCAACGCTCAAAAAAACATTGAAAGAATTACTTTTGTTGACTCAAGATGACTTACAAGTAAAACCCTATAAAAAATAAGTAAATGCTCAAAAATTTCACAGTAATTGAAGGAAATATTGGTTCCGGAAAGACCTCATTAAGCAAACTAATTTCGAGTGAATTTCAAGCAAATCTTATTTTAGAAGAATTTGAAGAAAATCCATTTTTATCCGATTTTCTTGAAGACCAAAAAGTAAATCCTTTGGGCGTTGAGTTGCAATTCTTAATTGATAGATTTCATCAATTAAAAACACCCACGGATCACTCTAAACCGACAGTGGCAGATTATTTTATTGAGAAAAGTTTAGTGTTCTCGGGAAACAATTTATCCCAAATTGAGAAAAATCTTTTTGATAGCTATTATTCTGTGCTTTTTGAAAAAATCACCAAACCAGATTTACTCGTTTACCTCTCGGTAAACTCCGACAGACTGCTCAAAAACATCAAAAAAAGAGGGAGAAAAATAGAGCAAGATCTAACTGCAAATTACCTTGAAAGCATCCACAACTCTTACCTTGAATATCTAAAAAACAAAACAAATGAAAGAGTTTTGATCTTAGATGTTTCCAATATAGATTTTGTTGAGAGTGCAACAGATTACACATTAGTGAAGGAAACGATACTCAATTACAACGAAATAAAAACAACAGAAATAATTTTTTAACATAAAAATAAGTAGGCTATAGCTTTATAGAGTGCCAAACTATTAGTAAATTTGTCCCAGATTTATTAAACCTAACCTAACTATTACAATGAAAACAAAAAACTTATACGTAGCGGTTGCTACTTTTATCGCTGCTGCAATTCTTGCAAGTTGTAGTGTATTAAAAGATTTGGAATACGAAGTAAATCCCAATCCTATTGAAATGCATGGAGATAAAATGACTGTAAATATTGACGGAAAATTTATCGAAAAAGGATTGAACAAAAAAGCATTTGTAACTCTTACTCCTACTTTGGTTAACGAAGCGGGTGAAGAATTAGAATTCGAGCCTAAATCATTTAAAGGAGAAAAAGCGGCTGGTAACGGTGAAACCGTTGCAATAGGAGGACATAGTTTTTCTTACTCTAGTACGAGAGAGTACAATCCGGCTTTTGACAACGCAAAATTGGTGGTTAAATATATTGCAACTAAAGGAGACAAAGAAAAATTAAATGACAGAACTGAATCTATTGCCGATGCTACTGTTGTAACTCCATTATGGTTACAGAATGACGACAAAGTTGCAATGGGAGAAGACAAATTAGTGAGATCTTTTGAAAGGACTACTAAAGCTGTTATCAACTACGACAAAGGAAGATCAGTAGTGAAATACAACGAAAAGAAAGATGCTGATATCATTGCAATGACAGACTTTATTACTGCCGCTAATGAAAACGTAAAGTTAGTAGTAAATAACATTGAAATTGTATCGTACGCTTCGCCAGAGGGAGAAACAGAAAAAAACTCAAACTTAGCTGCCGACAGAGCAGAATCTGCAAGTGCATTCTTGATGAAAGCGAATAAACAGTACAAACTAAACTTGACGGCAGAACAATTGATCAAATCACCAAAAGGAGAAGATTGGGACGGATTGAAAGAATTGATTTCTAAAAGCAATCACGAAGACAAAAACATCATTATCGCTGTAGCTGAAATGGAGAACGATGCGGCAAAAAGAGAGCAAGAAATTAAAGCACTTTCAACTACCTACAAATTTTTGGACAAAGATATTTTTCCTCAGTTGAGAAGATCTCAAATGGTTGTTAACTACACTGAAAATGGATTGACTGATGATGAATTGAAAGCAGCTGTTGCTAACAATCCTCAATCATTGAATGTAGAAGAAATGTTATTCACAGCAAACAGACTAATGAGCGATGACGACACAAAATTAGCTATCTATAGAGAAGTAATCAAGAAAGATGCAAGCGACTGGAGAGGTCACACAAATGCTGGAACAATCCTTTACAACAAAGGAAACATCTCAGAAGCAAACGAACTATTTACAAAAGCATTCAACGCTGAAAAAAATGCTATTACCAGTAATAACATGGGTGTTGTAAAAAGACAAGCGGGTGAAATTTCGGAAGCAATGGAATTATTTAACAACGCTTCAGCAACGGGCGAAATTGCTGCTTACAACAAAGGATTGATTAATATCAAGAAAGGTGAGTATAGCAATGCAATTACAAACATGGGGAATGAAAGCACATTCAACAAAGCTTTGGCTCAGGTATTGAACAAAGATTATACTGCTGCTACTGCGACTTTAGGTAATTCTTCGGATGCAAGTACTGCAAAAGGATTGTACTTAAAAGCAATTATCGCGGCAAGAAAAGGAAATGAGGCCGAGGTAGTTTCAAACCTAAAAGCTGCCATAGCAAAAGATAGCTCATTGAAAGCTCAGGCTAAAAAAGACAGAGAATTCATCAAATATTTTGAAGCTGCGGGATTTGCAGGATTGTAAAATTGGAGAAATAGTAGAGAGAAAAACGGTAATCCAACGGGTTACCGTTTTTTTTGTGCATTTTTGTAAGTATCAATCAAACAATCGTTTATTCTTGTATGCAAGTTGATGTAATTATTCCCGCCTTTAACGAACAAAACTCAATTGGTTCGGTTATCAGAGATATCCCAAAAGAATTAGTTCGAGACATTATAGTAGTTGACAATAATTCGAGTGACGAAACAAGTATCAATGCAGAAAATGCAGGAGCCACCGTCCTTAAACAGCCTTTGCAAGGATACGGGAACGCTTGCCTAAAAGGAATAGAATACGCCAAAAAAAAAGAAGAGCCGGCAGATGTTGTGGTATTTCTTGATGCGGATTATTCGGATTTTCCACAAGAAATGAATTTGCTCCTGAACAAAATATGGAAAGGAGCAGATTTGGTAATAGGAAACCGAGTTCCAGAAAAACGAGAAAAAGGATCGATGACTGTCCCTCAAATATTTGGAAATTGGTTAGCTTGTAATCTAATGAAACTCATGTACGGTTATCGATACCGAGATCTGGGGCCTTTCCGTGCAATAAAATTTGACAAACTGACCGAGTTGGGTATGGTTGACAAAACATACGGCTGGACGGTAGAAATGCAAGTGAAAGCGCTGAAAGAAAAGTACAATATCCAACAAGTTGATGTGAGTTACCGAAAGCGCATCGGTCAGTCAAAAATATCTGGAACAATCAAAGGAAGCGTATTGGCAGGGCACAAAATAATTACCACGATATTTAAATACAAATAAACATGGGCATCGCTTTAATTTTGATTTACAGTATTTTTTCACTTTTCGTAGTTTTCTACAGTATTGTTCAACTCGGGTTGGTTGTATCGTACCTCAAAAATCGAAAAAAAGTCTCTGAGAAAATCTCTCAATTTGCCAAAAAACCTTATTTCCCTGTTGTAACAGTGCAACTTCCTGTGTATAACGAAATGTATGTTATCGAAAGATTAATGGAGGCAGTTGCCCAATTCAATTACCCCAAAGACAAACTCGAAATTCAAGTATTGGATGATTCTACTGACCAAACAGTGCAAATAATTGCAAAGAAAGTAGAAGAATTAAACGCTGAAGGACTGGATACAAAACACGTGATTAGGCCCGAGAGAATTGGTTTTAAAGCTGGAGCACTAGATTACGGGATGCAAAATTGCAAAGGTGAGTTTATTGCCATTTTTGATGCCGACTTTGTGCCAACACCTAATTTTTTAATCGACACGATTCCCTATTTTCTAGACAAACGAATTGGAGTAGTACAAACTAGGTGGGAACACATTAACAAAGAGTACTCACTACTCACGAGATTGCAAGCTTTTGCTTTAGATGCTCATTTTAGTGTCGAACAAGGAGGTAGAAATTTTGCAGGACATTTCATAAATTTTAATGGAACCGCTGGAGTTTGGAGAAAACAGGCGATTGTGGAAGGTGGAGGCTGGAAAGCCGATACATTAACAGAAGATTTGGACCTAAGTTATAGGGCACAACTTAAAGGTTGGAAGTTTATTTTTAAAGAAGAGATTGGAGCACCGGCAGAATTACCCGCAGAGATGAATGCGCTTAAAGCTCAGCAGTTCCGGTGGACGAAAGGAGCGGCCGAATGCACTGTAAAGAACTTGAGAAAGGTAGTTCAACATAAAAACTACTCTCTCTGGACCAAAATAAATGCCATTTTTCATTTGATGAATAGCTTTTTATTTATTGCCATTTTTAGTATCTCTTTTTTGAGTTTTCCGTTATTTGTACTGAAACAATCACACGTTGAGTTTCAACCGTTTTTTAAGTTAGCCACTATTTCTCTTTTTAGTTTTGCTGTAATTGGCGTGTTGTATTTTACTTCTTTTTCCAAAAGCTACTCGAACAAAGGCCTAGCATTCGTTCATTTTCTCTACTACTTCCCCTTATTTTTGAGCTTCTCACTGGGACTTTCGCTTCACAATTCTTTGGCCGTATTAGAAGGATATGCTGGCAAAAAGTCGCCTTTTATTCGTACACCAAAATTTTCGCTTACCGACAAAACCGGAAACTGGAAAGGTAAAAGCTACAGTAAAATAAAGTTGAATTGGATAACCCTTTTCGAAGGTATTTTGGCCATGTATTTTGCCTCTGGCGTTTACCTATGTTTTGAATGGAAAGACTACGCAATGCTTCCGCTCTTCATGATGCTCACCATAGGTTTTGGGGTGATTTCAGGATATTCTATTAGACATTCGCTACAACGCTAAAGTTGTTTTCTCAATATAATTGGTTCGATTACCCCAATAAGTATTCTCCCTATTTCTTAATCCGATACAACATATATCTTTTGTCCTTCGGATCTCTTTCTCGCGTAATAAGCTTTTTACCTGCCATCAATTGGTACTCTGAGTTCACCGCATGAATTATTCGTGATCGTTTCACTCTGCGTGAATCAGCATTCAAATCTCCAGATATAACTAACAGATTATCTAACTCGTGGGTAGCAAGTAACACATCATTTTCTTGTATTAGTTTTTTTATCAAATCTGTATGATTATGACTGCCCAAGGTTCTCTTTTTTAATTTTTTTGTGGTCATCAAGAACATTCCTAATACAAACCCCAAAACCAATAGCAAGCTACCTCCCCAAAACCAAGGAAACCTCATTGCGGCAGTGAAAGAATCTATATCCGATATATTTTCTATGTCCGTGAAACATATCTCACCCATATATTTTGCATCTTTCTCTAATCGAGGGATAATTACCTTTTGCATACCACCGTGAATTATTAAAGCTTTCATGCAATCGTTGTAACAAAACTCAATTTTATTGTCGTCAATATATTCTATCGGTCGATAAAAAACTTTTTTACTCTTCTTTTCGATAAATAGAGAGGTTTCTCCTTTTATGATCAGCACACTGTTTTCAAAATCAAACACTATACCACCCAGTAAGGTGTTCATTTTTGCTTTCAACTCAATTTTTGATTCTACACGGAACCAAGTATGAGTCTTTAAATTCAGGCCGTACCCTTCCAACATTTCGCTTTCATAGGATTGGCCCAACTCCACTTTTTTCCCGAAAACAGAAACTATCGTATCTTTTCCTATTTTAAAATCTCCAGAAGAAACATAGGTTTTTGGGGAGTTTCTAACATCTAATAAATCCCAGTTGCCCAGTGTTTTATCAAATACATACAAACCACTCTGAGAGGTCCAGAATCCTTTGGCTGTAAAACCAAGAAGTTCATTATTTCTAATGTAGCGATTTGACATACACCAACCACGATTCTGTTGACTATACAAATTTTGCCACCCTTCGGTTTCGGACCATTTCCATACCCTAAAATCGCATCTTTTGGTTAAAAAAATTACAGAATCCACAAACGTAAAGTCGTATAAACTTCCAGTTCCATCATTTATGGCTGGAAGATGGTAGAACATTTCAGCACTAATTATACCGTGAGTGATAGAATCTATCGCAATTAATTGCTGTCGATAAGACCTAGATTGAACATTTACAATGAGTCTTTTTTCCATTTCGCTAAATCCGAAAAATGAACTAAACACAAAGAAAAACAACATAAAAAATCGCCCTCGAATTATTACACAAAACTTCGTCATTTAACAAAATAGTTATAATCTTAAAAAAAACATCAAAACAATGAAAAAACTATGTACGTTCAGATTGTTTCATATCCTAAATTACTCAAAAATATAATGTTAAATACTCAAGAAACATAAAATATTTAGCGTTATAAAATTTTGAAACATAACGTTACGTTCGTGATTTACATAATACTGTTTGATTAAGGAGTTTAGAACAGCTAAGATTGTGTTACTACCACATTAGCCAGTTGGCCGCAGTGAAATTCATAAGCTAGTATCCTATTTTATATTTGAATGAAAGAGCTCGATCGAATCAAGTCTCTCAAAACTTTACTTCATTTCTGCCATTCAGTTTACTGATATCTGGAGTACGAGTAGAGCTCTTTTCATTTAACTTTTCATTCTAGCCCATCCATTTATTGGAAGGAACAATTATTCTATCTAACTTTGTTTCAAACAAAGAAACATGTTTCATACACAATTACTGCACCTTATAAAGCATGAGCTTTCACTCGAAATGAAACAGAAGCATTTTCTGAGTTCTATAATTCTGTATATAGTTTCCACCATTTTCGTTTGTTCTTTGTCTTTCACATCCATTTCAGAGACGAGTATTTGGAATGCGCTTTTTTGGATTATCATCTTGTTTTCTCTGACTAATGCCATATCCAAATCATTTCTTTCCGAAAATTCAGACAAGCAATTATTCCTTTACACTCTGATAAACCCGAAAGTTCTTATTCTGGGTAAAATCATTTACAACCTCGTATTGTCTATTTTATTGGTCGTGCTCAGTTTTATCGTTTTCAATATCTTCATTCAATCAGATGGTTTGACGGATATGAACTATCCTTTGTTTTTTCTTGCAGTCCTTTTGGGAAGCACAAGTCTATCATCTACTCTTACCATGGTTAGCGCAATAGCTTCCAAAACCAACAACAACATTGGCATTTTGTCCATCCTTGCTTTTCCGATTCTTATCCCATCCATCCTGTTGTCTATCCAGTTTTCTAACCTAGCAATAAATGGAGGTACAACTGACATGGCTGGACAATTTATCGTTTTTTTATCCCTGATTAACCTGCTTATTATCATACTTTCTTTTTTATTATTTCCTTACCTTTGGCGGGAATAAGAGATTATACCTAAAAAATGAAAACAGTAAAAAAACATTGGTGGAAGGCTTTATCGGTAATTCTATTGGTTTACACTTTTGGGTTTTCGTTTTTGGTGCCTCTTTCACCCTCTATTAAGTCAGCTTCTCCAAGCTCTCTCAAATTAGGAGAAAATAACGTTTTGTTTACTGGATACAACACTAATTTTTCGCCCCAGGACGAAATCCACGTTGCTATCGAATTTGAAAAACAAACCTTGATTTGCGGCACCAATGTGACCGTTCTTAACGAAAATCAAATTCAAGCAAGGTTTATCATTCCCGATTCTCTGCCTTCGAAGGTATTGCACATGAGGCTTCACACCAATAGATTTTCGTGTTTCTCTCCAGAACTTATCAAAGCTTTTTCGATCATTGAATCACCCATAGAAAGTGCACAATGCGCCACTCACAACCTAGCCGATGTCGTTCCATTGGATATACCCAACAGACTTCAACTCAACGAAACAATAAGAAACCTGATGTTTCACGTACCCATGTGGTTTACGATGATGGTAATTCTTACCCTCTCTTTTTGGTATTCTATAAAATACCTCAACACCTTCGATTTAAAATACGACAGAATTGCCCGAGAAGCAGTAAACATTGGTCTTTTATTCGCAGTATTGGGACTAGTTACTGGTTCAATTTGGGCAAAATTCACTTGGAGTGAACACACAGATTTATTTACAAGTTCTGGGTGGTGGGTAAACGATGTAAAACTGAATGGCGCTGCAATCACTACCTTAATCTACCTTGCTTATCGGATATTAAGAAACTCTTTGCAAGAAGCCAATCAAAAAGCGAAAGTTAGCGCAGTTTATAATATATTTGCTTTTGTACTGATGTTGGTGTTCATTATGATTTTACCGAGAATTACAGACTCTTTGCATCCAGGTAACGGTGGCAATCCTGCTTTTGGAAAATACGACCTTGACAACACGTTGAGGATGGTTTTTTATCCAGCAGTATTAGGCTGGATATTACTTGGAGTATGGATGCTCTCGCTCAAAAAAAGAATTTCAACCATTGAAAACACACTAGATGATGAATAAAAAAATAGTTTTTTTAGTCTTGGCATTTATGGCCTTTTTTTACAACGCTAGTTTAGCCAAAGCAAATGCAATAGAGCAAACATTCCACGAATCGGGCAAAATCAATGTCGTGTTAGCCATTGTGGTTGTTATTTTTATCGGTCTTATTTTTTACCTCGCAAAATTGGATAGAAGAATTTCAAAAATCGAAAAAGAATCAAAAAAATAAAACACTTAACTTTGAGTAAATAAGTCTAGTATGAGAAAAGTAGAAATCGCCCTAATTATTGTTGTAGCTGTTACCATTGGTATTATTTTTAGTTATTCTTCTCAAGCAAGTAGATACGGAAACTTCTCACAAGCTTTTGCCCAAGAAGGCAAAATTTTTAAAGTAATTGGCACTCTTAACAAAGACATTCCAGTAGAAACTCCACAAGCCAACTTAGTTATTTTTAACATGATAGACCAAGACGGAAAAGAATGCAAAGTCTATCTGAATGAAACAGTTCAAGAACACTTCGATAGATCTGATCAGGTTGTAATAACAGGAACGGCAGACGGAGAAAAAAAGGCATTCTTTGCTACGGAACATCAAGCAAAATGCCCGTCAAAATACAATGACGAAAAATAATTAAAACAACTTACTGACATGCTACGCAAACTCCTTTTGCGTGTACTTCAAACGATTCTATGAGGTGATTACTTTTGTTAATAAAAGAATTAGCTGGCAAATCCACACAATATACCGAGTTACACTGGGAACATTGTAAATGCAAATGGTTGTGAATGTGATTATCTCGCTGGCAAGTAGCTTCGCACATTGCATACCTCAAATCTTCCCCAGCAATAGAGATTGAATGAATTATTCCTCTTTCGAGAAATGTTTTTATCGTTCGGTACAAGGTAACTCTATTGAAATCACCTAAGCCATTTTCTATCTGAGAAACTGAGACAGCAGAATCAGAAGAATTGATAATTCCCAACACCGATTTACGGAAAGGGGTTTCACTTATATTCTTTCTTTTTAAGATTGATTCCATAGTCAATTGATAAATAAATGCAACATTGTTACAAATATTGAGATTAATACTTATATTTGCATCACAGTTGCAAATATATGAAGATTTTTCTTACGCTTTCGGTTTTATTGTTCACTTCGCTGACCCCCCTTCTTTCTCAGGAACTGAAAGGGATTGTGATTAACAAGGAAAACAACTCCCCCATTCCCTTTGCGTCTATCTGGGTGGTTGACTTAAACTCTGGAGCATCTTGCAATAGCCAAGGAAAGTTTTCGCTGGACTTTTCACTACCCCAAACTATGAACCTTAAAGTATCTGCAATTGGATACACAAGTTCTATTGTAACCCTTAACAAAAAAGACACCAGCTTGATAACCATAGCGCTTTCTCCTTCTCATATAGAATTGCAAGAAATGGAAATTTCCACAACAACTGGTATCCTCCAAAACTATTCGATTACTAATGTAGAATCTAAATCACTGGAAGAGCTCACAACCATAAGCACCACCTCACTGGGACAATCCTTAGGAAACATATCGGGAGTGTATAGTAACTCAACCGGAAACGGCATAAACAAACCGGTAATAAGAGGAATGAGCGGAATGAGAGTTAGCACTTACCTCAACGGCCTAAAAATTGAAAACCAACAATGGGGCGGTGACCACGGAATTGGTGTAGATGCCTTGGGGATTGAAAAAGTTGAAGTTATAAAAGGTGCTTCTTCCCTACTGTATGGTTCAGATGCTTTGGGTGGAGTTATCTATTTGCATGAGGAAGAATACGCAGAATCCAATAAATTTGAAGCAGGAATTACTTCTCAGTTCGAATCTAATTCTTTGGGAGTTACCAATGGATTCCACATGAAGATTTCGAAAAAAAATATTCGTTTCAACTTATTTGGTAACCAAACTTCTCATGCGGATTACCAAGTTCCTTCGGAAAATTATGTTTTCAATTCCCGATTCAAGGGCCAAGGAATAAAAGCAGCATTGGGTATGAACAAAAAAAATTGGGTGGGTAACATTCGGTACACTTTTGTACACAACGAATTGGGAATACCTGGACACACTCACGATTCTGTGCCAAGCCAAGATGATTTATTCAAAACAACAACTTCAAGAAAAAAAACGCTTCCATTACAAGTAAATTCCTCTCATTTTTTGAGTACAGATCATAAATTCTTCTTTGAAAAAAGTGACTTGAAATTCACCTTTGGATTGGTTTCTAATAATTTGGAGGAGTACGATGAAAAAGTAACCATTCCGGGAATTGCCATGAAATTAAGTACTTTTTCCTACAACGGATTATGGAGCCTGAATCGATGGAAAAAGCATACATTCCTACTTGGATCACAAGGAAATTTCCAAACCAACAGGAATAATGAACGAGCAGAAGAAATATTATTACAAGATTTAGAGTCGAACTCGGTGGGGCTTTTTTCGATGATTCATTCCAAATGGAGTAAAAGATTAGAAACGCAAATTGGAATTAGGGCAGACCGCAATGAGTTTACTATTTCACGGGGCTCTCTTAATGAGGAAAAACTCACTCTCGATTACCAAAGTATCAATTACTCCGCGGGACTTAGTTATACAGAAAATAAGCATGCCTACCGATTGAATATCTCTTCTGGATATCGCCCTCCTCATCCAATAG
>Ga0209138_1001249_pt1 | contig 22296 bp, 18 predicted proteins | sample SaaInl3SG_22_DNA_FD_184645 | JGI IMG/M metagenome (GOLD analysis project Ga0209138, IMG submission 184645) | Marine microbial communities from expanding oxygen minimum zones in the Saanich Inlet - ESP_153SG_22_DNA (SPAdes) (version 2) | ecosystem: Environmental > Aquatic > Marine > Intertidal...
GAACAATGGTTTTATACAGGAATGGATTGTTATATTCATTGTATAGAATCACTTGAGGGTAAGTTTATCAACTCCTTTAGTAAAATATATGGAGAAACTGCTTTGAAGCTTTGTAAAGAAGTCTTTCTAGATACCTTAACTCCAGAAGAAAGTCAAGATAAATTAATGATGGCCTCCTGGCATGGTGGGATGAGTATAGCTTATTCTCAAGTTGGTGTTGCCCACGCCTTGAGTTATGGTTTATCCTTTTTGTTAGGAACCAAACACGGAATTGGAAACTGTATTGTATTTGATCATCTGTCCGAATTTTACCCTGAAGGGGTCAAATTATTTAAGCAGATGAAAGCAAAGCACAATATTTCATTACCGCAAGGAATCTGTGCCAACCTCACAGATAAACAATTCGATATCATGATTGATGTGTCTTTAAGTTTAGAACCCTTATGGGAAAATGCCATTGGAAAAGATTGGAAAACCAAAATAACACGATCTCGTTTGAAAGATCTTTATTCAAAAATGTAAGAATGCAGATTATATCAAAATTTATATACCATCGTCTTTTAGGGTGGAAAGTAACAGGTTTTAATGATTTTGATTCCGTAAAAAAAGCAGTACTTATTGCTGCACCTCACACCAGTTGGCATGATTTTTATATAGGGGTTCTTTTAAGATCCTGTCTAAAGATACAGGCTAATTTTGTTGGAAAGGAAGCATTGTTTAATCCGTTTACAGGTTGGTTTTTTAGAATGCTTGGTGGTGCCCCTGTTCGCCGAAATGCAAATGAACAACAAGTAGATGCCATTGCACGATTGTTTGAAAATAGAGACGTATTTCGTATGGTATTAGCCCCAGAAGGCACCCGAAAAAAAGTAGATACTTGGCGAACCGGGTTTTACTATATAGCCAAAGCCGCCAAGGTGCCCATAGTGATGCTGTCTTTTGATTTTAAAAATAAAGAAAATTGCTTCTCAGAACCTTTTTATCCCACTGAAGATATCACTGCAGATTTTGAGTATATGCGAGCCTTTTTTGAAGGGGTTGAAGGAAAAATTCCAGAGTATTCTTAGTTACTCTTGCATGGTGTGATACACATTCTGAACATCGTCATCTTCTTCTAATTTTTCTAAAAGTTTTTCAACATCCGCAACTTGCTCCTCGTTTAGAGCTTTAGTTACTTGAGGAATTCGTTCAAATCCAGAAGATAGAATTTCAATTTCTCGGGCTTCTAGAGCAGATTGAATGGCTCCAAAACTTTCAAACGGTGCATAAATCAAAATACCATCATCATCGATAAAAACTTCTTCGGCTCCAAAATCGATAAATTCCAGTTCAATTTCTTCAACATCTAATCCTTCCGAATTGATTCTAAAATTACAAGTATGATCAAACATAAACACAACCGACCCAGAAGTTCCTAAACTTCCATTACATTTATTAAAATAGCTTCGTACGTTTGCAACGGTACGGGTATTGTTGTCGGTCGCTGTTTCAACGAGCACTGCAATACCATGAGGAGCATAGCCTTCAAACAAAACTTCTTTATAATCTCCTTGACTTTTGTCACTCGCACGTTTAATGGCGCGCTCAATGTTGTCCTTGGGCATATTAACAGCCTTTCCATTTTGAATCACGGCTCTTAAGCGAGAATTACTATCTGGATCGGCACCCCCTTCTTTGACAGCCATAACAATGTCTTTTCCAATTCGTGTAAACGCTTTGCTCATTGCTGACCAACGTTTCATTTTTCTTGCTTTGCGAAATTCAAATGCTCTTCCCATGGTAGTATTTAATTATATATGTTTAACAAAAATAAAAATGCTAGAACGAAAAACAAGTATAAATCAATCTAAAACTTCAAAATAGAGACTCAAAGAGTTCCAAACTATACATTTGAAGGTGTTTTGGGAGGGTGTTTTCTTTTGGTAAAACTGCCAGGTACCGATCGTCATTGGTCGTATAAACCAATTTAAATTTAGGGTTTTTTGCACCGATTTTAGAAACTAAATCTTTTATAAAATCGTCGTGATGCACCAAATCCTTACTTCCTACATGAAAAATACCATATTTGTTTCGGTTGATAATATAATGCAATTGTTGAGTGACCTTTCTATCGGATACGACATTCATAATCAAATTTGGAAACAATTCAATCGGAACGTCTAATTCGAGGTGTAATTTTAGTTCATTCAGCCTTGGAGAAGACACTCCAAAAACCATAGGCAGCCGCAAGATGGCAACTTTTTTAGAAGGAAGTTTTAAAAACAATTGTTCAATTCTAATTTTAAAATAACCATAAATACTGTTGCTTAGAGGGGTATCACTCTCATAACTCGGGTATTTACTGTAAGCATCAAATACATTTGCGGAGGATAAAAAAATTATCTTGCATTTTTTTTCACAAGACACATATTCAAAAATATGTTTATGTGCTGTCAATTGTGCTGCAAAATCTCCTCTTAGTGCAGAAACAATAAGTGTGGGTTTCACCACATTAAGAATCTCAAAAATGTCATCAACCTCAAAATCATAATGATAAAATTGTTTGTTATTCACAAATGCCAAAAGAGGAGTTCGATAGGTGCCAAACGTTTGATAATAGGGGTGGAGTTCTTTGTAAATGGCACTTCCTAAATAGCCACTGACACCTAATATCAAAATGCGGTGTTTTTTTAATGTGGCCATGATTTAATGTTTATTATTTTTTGTAAAAAGGAAGTTTTACAATTTTAGCACGTACTTTTTGTTTCCGAATAGCGATGCAAATTTCAGATTCAACACTGGCGTGATTGGATAACACATAGCCCATTCCAATTCCTTTTCCTAATGAGGGTGCCATCGTTCCAGAAGTTACAATTCCTATTTCATTTCCAGTAGTATCTTCAATCGTGTAGTCCTTACGAGGAATGCCACGCTCCAACAACTCAAAACCAACCAAACGTCGTTTGGGACCTTCTTCTTTTTCTTTTTTAAGTGCTTCAGAATTTGTAAAAGGCTTATTAAACTTGGTAATCCATCCCAATCCAGCCTCAATAGGAGAGCTGTGGTCATCGATATCATTTCCGTAAAGACAATACCCCATTTCTAATCGTAAGGTATCACGTGCTGCTAAACCGATGGGTTTGATTCCAAAAGATGCGCCCGCTTCAAGTACCTTATCCCATACTTGTTTGACCTCTGAGTTTTTACAATAAATCTCAAAACCACCACTTCCAGTATAACCTGTTGCAGAAATGATGACATGCTCAATACCTGCAAAATCAGCGACCACAAAATTATAGAATGCGATGGATGACAAATCTACACTGGTCAACGCTTGCATCGCTTGAACAGCTTTTGGACCTTGAATTGCTAATAAGGAATAGGCATCGCTTATGTTTTTCATTTCAGCACCCATTGAATTTTTAGAAGAAATCCACTCCCAATCTTTTTCAATATTACTGGCATTGACAACTAATAAATAGCAGTCTTCTTTAACTTTATATATAATTAAATCATCTACAATACCGCCTTGGTTGTTTGGTAAACAACTGTATTGTGCTTTTCCCACAGTAAGTTTTGAAGCATCATTTGAAGACACGGATTGAATAAGTTCTAAAGCATTTGGACCCTCAATAAGAAATTCCCCCATATGAGAGACGTCAAATACACCTAGATTGTTTCTAACGGTTTCATGCTCGGCATTGACCCCTTCGTACTGAACGGGCATCATGAATCCAGCAAACGGAATCATTTTAGCACCTAGAGCTTCATGCGTTGATTGCAGTGCGGTAACTTTCATAGTTCATTAAATTTATAGCAAGACAAATCTAATCAAAAATAGGAATCGAAACGGATTAAAGATGTGTTAAAAATGCTTTAAATTCGGAATAGTCCTTAATAGCTGTAGCCACTTTTTGTTTATCAATGACGGCCTTTATTTGTGGAGGCAATAGAATATCGGTACTAATAACTTCTTTAACAACATCTAAAAACTTGGTTGGATGGGCAGTTTCCAAAAACACACAATGTGCCTGTGGATTGGTTTCTAAATACGATTTGCATCCCAAATATCCAACGGCTCCATGTGGGTCGGCGATATATTGAGTGGTTTTGTAAATCTCATCCAATGCCTGTTTGGTTTCCTCATCTGTAAAACTGTAAGAAGAAAGGTTTGATTTTAAGGTTTCAAAGTTATTATTATAGATGGCTTGTATGCGAATAAAATTACTTGGATTCCCAACATCCATCGCATTGCTAACGGTTTGAACAGAGGGTTTTGGTTCGTAAGAATTGGATTTCAGATAACGGGTTACAACATTGTTTTCATTATTTGAAGCGATAAAATGTTTGATAGGCAGTCCTAATTTTTGAGCAATCATTCCAGCACATACATTTCCAAAATTCCCACTTGGAACCGAAAACACAATCTCTTTTGAACAGTTTTTGAGTTGCTTGTACGCAAACATAAAATAAAACAATTGAGGAAGCCAACGTGCTACATTAATAGAGTTTGCAGATGTTAATTGCATTGTGGATGTGAGTTCATCATCAAGAAACGCTTTTTTAACCATGTCTTGGCAATCATCAAAAGTACCATCAACTTCAAGTGCTGTGATGTTTTGACCTAAAGTTGTTAATTGTTTTTCTTGGATATTACTGACCTTTCCACTGGGATACAAAATTACAACTCGAACTCCTTTAACTCCAAGAAATCCATTGGCGACTGCCCCTCCAGTATCTCCAGAAGTTGCAACCAAAACGGTCACTTCATTGGAGTTATCTTTATTAAAATAACCCAAACAACGTGCCATAAATCGTGCCCCAACATCTTTAAATGCCATTGTAGGACCATGAAACAATTCGAGGGTTGAAATGGATTCTGTAAGGTTTACAACCGGAAAATCAAAACTGAGCGTTTCGGAAACAATTGTTTTTAAAACATCTTCAGGAATTTCGGGGCTTATAAATTGCTTGATTGCTTCAAATGCAATGGCTTCATTTGAAAGCGTTTCTATAGTCTCAAAAAATGAAGCCTCTAAGGGCGTAATAGTCTCAGGAAAATATAAGCCTCTATCTGGGGCAAGTCCTTTAACGACTGCATTTTCAAAAGTAGTGTTTGGAGCTATATGATTTAAACTATAATAGTTCATTGTTAATTTTAGTTTAAGTGTTTGATGCCGTCTAAATTTATTGTTGACACATAAATTTCAAACGGAATATTTTGATTTTGATAGGTTTCTCTAATGGCTTTTTCAACTTTTATCGCTGTGGCTTCAGATTTACACAAACTAAATACAGAAGGTCCTGAACCTGAAATCCCTGTACCCAACGCTCCATTATCTAAGGCTGATTTTTTAATGTCTTCAAACCCTTGAATGAGTTGACTCCTACACGGCTCTACAACCACATCTTTTAAGGAGCGACTTATGAGGGCGTAATCGTTGGTATGTAATCCATGTACGAGACTGCCTACGTTAGACCACTGTGTGATTGCATTTTTCAATAAAATTGTTTCGGGAAGTATCTTTCGAGCATCCGAAGTTTTGATTTCGATTTGAGGATGAATAACCACTGCAAATATATCAGAGGGTGTTGGGATTTGTAAGATTTCTAAAGGGTCTAAACTTTTTACCAAGGTAAATCCGCCAAAGAGAGCAGGAGCAATGTTATCGGCATGTTCGCTTTGACTGGCAACAGCTTCTCCTTTCATGGCAAAGGCTGTAAGTTCTGTTTTAGAAAATGGATTTCCAAGCAATACATTCATTCCGTACACACTTCCAACGGCACTCGCAGAACTGCTTCCAATTCCGCTTCCTGGTTTGATGTGTTTGTAGATTTCGATTTCAAAACCACAATCGGGTTTTATAGCTTCATACATGGCAAGTGCCGAAACGCCAGCCACATTATTTTTGACTTCAAACGGAAGATCATAACCCTCTATTTTTGTAATTCGAATTCCTTTTTCCACGGTTTTACGAATTACCATTTCATCACCAATAGAATCCAAACAAAATCCGAGGACATCAAATCCACAGGATACATTGGCAACAGTTGCTGGAGAAAATAGTCTGATCTCGTTCATTAATGTGTGTTTGAAATTCTAATTATATCTGCAAATAACCCTGAAGCGGTGACTTCAGATCCTGCACCAGCCCCTTTTATAATCATGGGTTGATCACTGTAACGACTCGTGTAAAACATCACAATATTATCTTTTCCCTCAAGATTATAAAAAGGATGTCCAACAGGTATTTCTTTCAAACCAACTGAGGAGGCTCCATCTTTAAATTCTGCGACATATTTTAGTTGACAGTTGTTTGCTTCAGCCGATTTTACTAATTTTTGAAATACGGCTTCATTGGTTTTTAAGGTTTCATAAAAAGCATCTACAGAGCTAGCCTCCATACATTCTTTTGGTAAAAACGGCTCATTCTCAATAGCATCCATTTCTAACATCTCTCCACTTTCTCTTGCTAAAATTAATAGTTTTCGGGCCACATCCACACCACTCAAATCAATTCTAGGGTCTGGTTCTGTATAGCCCTCTGCTTGTGCTTGTTTTACCACATCGTGAAAGGTCGTGTTTTTATTGAAATTATTAAATATAAAATTCAAACTTCCAGAAAGTACCGCATTAATGGACGTAATCTGATCTCCAGACATGATTAAATTTTTTAAAGTATCAATGACAGGAAGACCCGCTCCAACATTGGTCTCAAATAAAAAGGGTACATTGTATTTGTGAGAAAGTTGTTTTAACTCTTTGTAGTTTTCAATGGCACTCGAACAGGCAATTTTGTTACAAGCCACCACTGCAATACTATGTTTTAAATAGTGTGCATAGGTTTGTGAAACGGCTTCATTGGCCGTAATGTCTATAAAAACGGAATTTCTTAAATTTAATTTTTTAGACGCCTCAAAAAAGGCCATCGGTTCTGTGGGTTGTCCTTCTTTTAAAAGCGATTCCCAGTTGGTGAGGTTTAGTCCATTGTCGTCAAATACCATCGTTTTAGAATTGGACAGTGCCACCACTTTCAAATTAATATTAAAGGTCGATTTGATGTATTTTTTTTGCTGTTTGATTTGATCAATAAGAGATTTACCCACATTTCCAACTCCAGAAATGAATAAATTCATTTGCTTTGTTTGTTCTTCAAAAAACTGTTCATGTAAAGCGTTTAAAGCTTTCTTTACATCGGTTTCAGAAATTACGGCTGTAATATTTCGCTCAGAAGCGCCTTGAGCAATTGCTCGAATATTGACGTTGTTTTTTCCTAAAGTACTGAACATTTTTCCACTAATCCCTTGATGGCTTTTCATCTTATCCCCAACAACAGCTACAATAGATAAATTGGGTTCAATGACTAAAGGATCGATTTTAAAGAGAGAAATTTCATTTTCAAATTCTTTATCAATTACTGCTTTAGCAGCCATTGCATCTTTATCGGAAATTCCAATACAAATTGAATGTTCTGAAGATGCTTGCGTAATGATAATTACATTTATTTTAGAGTGTGCTAAGGTTTCAAACAAGCGTTTAGAAAACCCAGGAATTCCAACCATTCCATTTCCTTGGAGTGTGAGTAAGGATACATTATTGATGTTACTAATTCCTTTGATTGGGAATTGAGATCCATTTTCTACGATTTTAGTAATCAAAGTTCCAGGGTCTTCAGGTGCTAAGGTGTTTTTTATGAGTAAAGGAATGTCTTTTCGAAGGACAGGTTGAACGGTAGGAGGGTAGAGTACTTTGGCTCCAAAATGCGATAATTCAATGGCTTCTAAATAGGACAGTTTGTTAATAGGTTTTGCATGTTTAACCATTTTAGGATTGGTTGTAAACATCCCACTCACATCCGTCCATATTTGCAATACACTTGCATTGAGTGCTGCTGCAAGAATGGCCGCAGTATAATCAGATCCCCCACGTCCTAAGGTTGTAATCTCATCGTTTTCGGATTTTGAAATAAAGCCTGGTAAAACAGTTACCATTTTTTGATTGTTCTCAAAATAGGTAGTAATATTGGCATTTGTTTCTTCAAAATTAACCGCTGCATTGGTGAAATTTGAATCCGTTACAATTAAGTTTTGAGAGTTTTTTAGTTGTACATTAACTCCTTTAGCTTTGATTGCTTCATAAATAATCAATGAAGAAATCAACTCCCCAAAACTGAGAAGTTTGTCGGTTGTTTTTGGAGATAATTCGTTGATTAAATACACCCCATCTAGTAATTTTTCGAGCCGCGATAAATGCTCCAAAACGATGTCGGTGGTCGCTTCGTGCACCTCGCCACTTAATAAGCCATCAATCACTTCAATGTGTTTTTGACGTAATGCCTCAAAGTCTTCTTTATAACTGAGGTCTTTATCAATTGCTTTATCGGCAGCAAGGAGTAATTTATCCGTAATTCCACCAACAGCAGAAACAACCACAACAATATTTTCAGAAGCAGATTCTTCTTTTATGATCTTTATGACTTTGGATATATTTGTGGAAGACCCTACTGATGTTCCTCCAAATTTTAAAACTTTCATGTGTTTATTTTTAACTTTTATTTTAAACTATTGTTTTGATACAAACAATATAAAATAGGGGATGGATACTATATAATGACAACACCCAAAAGGGTAATCAGAATCGTAAAACTGATTAAAAAAGAAAGATTCGTTTGGAACGGTTCCATGGATAAGAAATTTGTGTTGTGTCTTAGGTGTCGCATTAGTTGTGTTATTAACTTTCAAAAGTATCAATTTCAAGGGCAAAAAAAAATAATTAATTCAATTTTACACATTATGGAATTTAAAAGGATAATATTCTAAATAATTAATATTAAATGAAGTATTCTTGAGTTTTTATCAATAGCCCTCATATGCTTAATTTTTACTCCAAAATTCAGGCTTTAAAATTGTTCATGACTGTTTAATAAGTAGTTGTTGAAATCTTTGTTTTTTATATGTTTACAGCAATCTTATTATTAATTTTGCAGCCATAACCTTTTGAATAAAACTATACATGCAACGGGACGAACAAATTTTTGAATTAATTGAAGCTGAAAGAGAACGTCAAATCAATGGCATAGAATTGATTGCTTCTGAAAATTTCACCAGTGATCAAGTGATGGAAGCTACAGGATCTGTACTGACCAACAAATATGCAGAGGGGTATCCTGGAAAGCGTTATTACGGCGGTTGTGAAATTGTGGATGAAGTAGAGCAAATTGCGATTGATCGCGCCAAAACACTTTTTGGTGCTGCATGGGCCAATGTGCAACCTCACTCTGGAAGTCAGGCCAATACAGCCGTATTTCATGCCTGTTTAAAAGTAGGGGATAAAATCCTAGGATTTGACCTGTCTCATGGAGGACATTTAACACACGGATCGCCCGTTAATTTTTCTGGACGTTTGTACGACCCCGTTTTTTATGGGGTTGAAAAAGAAACCGGTGTTTTGAATTATGACAAAATTCAAGAGATCGCAACTAAAGAACAACCAAAACTAATTATTGCAGGTGCTTCTGCATATTCAAGAGATATTGATTTTAAACGTTTTAGAGTCATTGCAGACAGTGTCGGTGCAATTTTATTAGCAGATATATCGCATCCTTCTGGATTGATAGCTAAAGGAATTTTAAACGATCCATTGCCACATTGCCACATTGTGACCACCACCACGCACAAAACCTTAAGAGGACCAAGAGGAGGACTGATTATGATGGGTAAAGATTTTGAAAACCCTTTTGGAATTACATTGAAGTCTGGAAAAGTTCGAATGATGTCGTCCTTGTTAGATTCTGCTATTTTTCCTGGAAATCAAGGGGGGCCTTTAGAGCATGTCATTGCAGGAAAAGCAATAGCCTTTGGTGAAGCTTTGACCGATGAATTTTTACACTATATTTTACAAGTCAAAAAGAATGCGGATGCCATGGCAAAAGCTTTTGTAAAACGTGATTATCATTTGATTTCTGGTGGGACAGATAACCACATGATGTTGATTGATTTAAGAAACAAAAATATCACGGGTAAAGATGCCGAACAAGCCCTTGTAAAGGCTGATATTACGGTAAATAAAAACATGGTGCCCTTTGATACTCAGAGTCCTTTTGTAACCTCTGGAATCCGAGTTGGTACACCCGCAATTACAACCCGTGGGTTGGTAGAATCCGATATGGAAACCGTTGTTGATTTGATTGATCAAGTACTTAACAACCATGATAATGAAGCAAAACTAGAAGTGATTTCAAAACAAGTACATGCGCTGATGAGTCACCGCCCGTTGTTTGTTTAAACATTTATAATTCTTATAGTATCTAACCTCCTAATTGTATTGGGAGGTTTTTTTTTATATTTGAAAAAGATTAACCCAAATAATTCTACCTCACCATGAAAAAACCCCTACTCATTTTCGCATTACCCTGCAGAAATAGAAGTTGATAAACAAGGAAATACCAAAATCATCACCTACATAGGCGGAGATGCCTATTCTGCCCCCGTGGTACATATTAAGCAAACCATGGCAGGAGAAACTAATGGATACCATTATTTGCACAGAGACTATTTAGGTAGTATTTTAGCCATAACAAACAGCAGTGCCACTGTTTTAGAACACCGCCAATTTGGAGCATGGGGCTCGGTAGATAAATTTAAAAAAGGAAGCAGTGAACTAGATTTTGACAGCAGTACAACTCTACTAAACCGTGGATATACGGGGCATGAGCACTTTATGAGTTTTGGTCTTATCCACATGAATGGGCGGATGTATGATGCCAAACTTGGACGCTTTTTGTCGCCTGATAATTATGTACAAGAGCCGTTTAATACCCAGAGTTTTAACAGATATGGGTATGTATGGAGTAATCCGTTAATATTCCCGCCCCGCTACCGCACGAATCCTTTCGTGTGGTAGAGTAGAGCCCTCAAAAAACTTAATCTTCAAATTCAGTGGCATTATAAGCCCCTAAATCGGGTGGGGACGTACGCGGAGTGTTTGTGAGATCTACGTTTAAATTTCCAGATAAAATTCCAGCAGCTTCTGCTGGTGATCCAAATGGGATGTTCAGTTGATTATTATAAGGATCTAAAAACTCTGGATCGTTATTAAATAACACGTTCTCGAAGTGATCTGTATTGCTAAAGTCGTATTGCGCCTCCGAATAAAACCCAGTTGGATCATCAAATAAAATTAAACTGTTGGTGAACTTAAAATTAAAAACATCGGAAGGGGCTTTTTCTAATAACAATTCTGGGTTGTCATTTCCATAAATAATACAATTGGTAAAATTAGCAGTTTCTAAAGGGTTTGTAAATACAGTATTTTCGGCATCAATAATAAAATTATTAAGTAATAAGGCAGGAAATTGTCTAAAACTATTGGACCAATAGTTTGCAATGGTGCAATGGGTCACATTATAATTCCCACCATAAGTTCCTGCAAAGGAGGAGATGCCACTGTTATTAAGAACGACATTCTCTGCATTGATTGAAGTACCGCGTCCTAAAACCCCAAAATTACTCGAGTTATAAATCTGAGAATTTGTAAGAGTTAGTTTTGTAGGATCGTCTTGGTTGCCGTCACTTAAAATCCCCACCGTTCCATTTTTGATGGTTGCATGATTAATACGGTTATTGGTACTGCCGTTTAACAGCCAAATGGCTTCCCATTGTCCGGGAATATCTTCGTACAGGGGTTCCAAACGATCGCCCTGAATGATGACTTCATTTTCCAATACTTCGGCATCTAAACTTGGCAATCCGTTGATATGTAAAGAAGCATTTTCGGTAATTAGAAGCCCGGATTTGGCATGAAAATGGATTCGAGCTCCAGGGTTAATCTCAAGTGTTTTTCCGTTTGCCACTGCCGCATATCCGTAAACCACATAAGGTTTTTCGTTGGTAAGTGTGAGTTCAGAATCTTCTAAAAAACGTCCTTGTACATTGGTTTCATCATCGACACCATCGCCATCCACATCAAAAACAAGCGTTTCAATAACCCCATTCGCATCTTTGTTTGGATAGATAAATACGGCATCTTTTACTAAAGTGACCAGTTCTACTTTTTGAGTATTGGGACCCGTTCCAAATTCAATTGCATCGGTATATAAAAACTGAGTTTCATTGGTTACTAAGGGCTGAATGTCAATAGTTGTTTCAATAAACACAAACATGCTGTCCTGCGCCAACAGTTCTACATTTTCAAATTCTTTACCTACTAAAGTTCCAGTGCCAAGCATTCCATCTACATTCATCCGATATTTAGAAGTTTGTCCTTTACTTAATTTTAAAGACGGAATTAAAATATCATCATCACTGTTGTTATAGACTTTGAGGGTATAGGTACTAGAGCCTATATTAGAGAAAACAGTATCAAGATACACGGTGTCTTTTGAGAAGCTAAGCTGACCTGTACTTGGTGTAAATTCAAAATCTTGACGACAAGAACTCCAAAAAATGAGTACAAAAAAACTAATTACAAAATAAAGCGAACGGATCATAGGAGTACTGTTTTGGTAAAAATATAACTTTTCAATCGAATATATATTGTTGTGATTATTTAAATAATGAAATTGACATTAATTTTCAATGATTCTAACTTCAAATAATTTATCCCAACGTTTTCCTGTGACAAACAAGGTATTTGTTTGTGGATTATACGCCATTCCATTTAAAACATCCAGTCCTTGGTGCTTGGTCACTTTCGTTTTCAAAGCTTTAAAATCGATCACCGCTTCAATAGCTCCATTTTGGGGGTTGATAATGGCCACTCCATTTTTTTGATAGCGATTTGCATAAATTTTTCCATTGACCCATTCCAATTCATTAAGGTTGGTTAGCTTTCCTTTGTTGGTATAGGCTTGTAAAGAACCTTCTTCCGCAAGTGTGTTGGGGTTTAGAAACCAAAGGAATTCAGAGCCGTCTGATTTATAAAATTTTTGACCGTCATTACACAGTCCCCAACCTTCTTTACTTTGTCCATAATTAAAGGTTTCAATCTGTTCTAAACGGTTGACATCATAAACCAAACCACGGCCTTCTTTCCATGTGAGTTGATAGATTTTATCATTAAGAACCGAAAGCCCTTCTCCAAAATAAGCGGAACTCAAATTAACGTTTTTGAGAACCGTTCCATTTTTAAAGTCGAGTTTTCGGAGTTTAGATTCCCCGTATTGTCCTGTGCTTTCATAAAGTTCTCCCTTATAAAATTCGAGTCCTTGTGTATAAGACGTAATATCGTGCGGATAGGTGTTTACAATTTCATAGGTATATATTTTGGGAGCTTTGGCGTTGACAATAATCACTTTTTTGACAGCGACCTCAAATGTATCGTCATAAAATACTTTTGCTTTTATGAGTTTTTCACCTAAAGGCATCGTTGATAAATCAACAGAAGCCGTTATTTTTTTAGTATCTAAAGTCAGCTGAATAGAGTCAAAATCTCTATTATTTGGATTTAAAAGCTCAATAGAAAGCGTTTCAGAATTGGAAATAATATTTTTATCACTGTTTGTTTGGATTGAAAAGTTTGATTTGGGAGTGGTTCCGCATGCGGAAATCAAAACGCTAAGCCCAATGAATGTCAATAGTTTGTAGGAATGCATAGTACAATTATATTTTTCAGCAATTTATTTATTTATATTCAGTTAAAAAAATCATTGTACGAATATTAAAACTTTGTATCTTTGCAGAGGCAAGTCCTACACAACTAGCTCCTGTTGAATCCTCCAGGGCGGGAACGCAGCAAAGGTAAATGGTTGTAGCAGTGTGATGTAGGTAGCTTGCCTTTTTTTGTATCCCATAGTTTCCTTAATTCTTCCTATCTTTATCTTAATTATTATAATATAAAAGTTCATGTCAAAAGTTATTTTAATTACAGGCGGTTCTTCAGGAATAGGAAAATCAATAGGGGAGTTTCTAACTGACAAAGGCTATAGGGTTTATGGAACCAGTCGATTTCCTGAAAATTATACAGATTCAAAGTTTCCGCTTCTAAAATTAGATGTAACGCAAACTACGTCTATCAATGAATGTGTTTCAGAATTAATTTCAAAAACCAGTCAGATTGATGTATTGATCAACAATGCTGGTGTTGGAATTACAGGTCCTTTAGAAGAAATTCCAATGGAAGAAATGAAACGTAATTTTGAAACAAATCTCTTTGGTCCTATAAACATGATCAATGCAGTGCTGCCTTTTATGCGTTCACAACAATCTGGACAAATTTTAAATATTTCTTCGATTGCAGGCTATATGGGATTGCCTTTTAGAGGCATTTATAGTGCCAGCAAAGGTGCTTTGGAGTTGATTACAGAGTCTTATCGCATGGAACTTAAAACCTTTAATATTTCGATGAGTACAATTGCACCAGGAGATTTTGCTACTAACATTGCTGCTGGACGTTACCATGCACCCGTATTGAACGATTCTCCCTATAAAAATTCTTACGGAACAACACTAAAGATGATGGATTCCCATGTAGATTCTGGGAAAAATCCTCTACTTATGGCACAAGTAATTCATAAAATTATTAGATCTAAAAATCCGCGTATTCATTATAAAGTAGGTGCCTTTCTACAAAAATTTTCTATAGTTTTAAAGCGGATTCTCCCTGATTTATGGTACGAAAAACTTTTAAGTCGTTTTTACAACATTTAAGGTGCAGTATTATTTTTTATAATTAAGGTTGTGAAGCAGTAATAATGTATTAATTTTGTAACCATTAATTCAAACCATAAAACGAATGAAATTTTTTATTGACACTGCTAATTTAGATCAAATTAAAGAAGCGCAAGACCTTGGAGTTCTTGATGGTGTAACAACCAATCCCTCCTTAATGGCTAAAGAAGGAATTACTGGATCCGATAACATTTTGAATCATTATAAGGCTATTTGTGAAATTGTTGAAGGTGATGTGTCTGCAGAAGTCATTTCAACAGATTTTGATGGAATGGTTAAAGAAGGAGAAGCTTTAGCGGCTTTGCACCCACAAATTGTCGTAAAACTTCCAATGATTAAAGACGGTGTAAAAGCCTGTAAATATTTTAGTGATAAAGGGATTAGAACCAATGTTACTTTGGTTTTTTCACCTGGACAAGCCTTATTAGCAGCCAAAGCAGGTGCAACCTATGTGTCTCCGTTTATTGGTCGTTTGGATGATATTTCTACAGACGGTTTAAATCTAATTGCAGAGATTCGTCTTATATATGACAATTACGGATTTGGAACTGAAATTTTAGCAGCTTCGGTTCGACATACGATGCATGTGATTGACTGTGCTAAAATAGGTGCAGATGTTATGACGGGTCCTCTAAGCTCTATTGAAGGCTTGTTACGCCACCCACTTACGGATAGCGGTTTGGCTAAATTTTTAGAAGATTATAAGAAAGGAAATTAAAGAACTAATTTCATATAAACACAAAAGAGCTTAAGGAAACTTCAGCTTTTTTTTATTGGTGCTTTTTGAGAAGTGATTCAAAGGAAGGATCAAATAAATCGGCTGTAACGTTTAAGATTATCCCTTTAGAATCTACTATCAACACCTTTTTGATATAATTGATTGCCAAGCGTTTTTTTGCATAGGAGGGGTCTGCAAAACGATATTCATTATTGATTTTAAACTGATTTCCTAAAATCATATTTTTCCATGCATAGGTATGCATGGAATTGATGTTAATCGAAATAAAATCAACGTTCGGAAATTTTTCTTCTAAGGTCTTAACCTTAATATGACTGTTTTCAAAATGATAACGACTGGCATTGTCCCAAAAATAAATAACGGTTGTTTTATCAAATATCGTATTGATGTTCAGAGTTTCATTAGTATGATTGATCACTTCTATCGCCGGTAGTGGATAGCCTGGCTGTAAGCCCTGAGCATTTTTAAATAAATCTTTAATATATTTTTTATCCTTCTCATTGGTACTCTTGTCTAGAAAAGATTGATATAAAATATAACTTTGATCGATAGATTTTGAATTGGCGATGAAATTTCGGGTGGTATATTTTAATAAATTATTTTTAATCATAGTATTGGTCACCAAGCTATCGATAAGCTCTAACTTTCGAGCGGTATACTCCAATTTGTTGACGTCCAATGTAAACTCCTTATTGAGTGTGGTCAATTGCTCAATTGCCAAATTGTTGATGTGAGGGAATAAAAAATTGTAGTAAGGATAAAAATCTTTGAGATCAACATCATTGTAAACGATTTCTTTTCTAAAGTCATAAAAACTAGAAGGGAGTTTCTTAAAATTGCTAAAGCTATTAACTCCAAAATGACGGAATGGATATAACTCTTTGCGAGTAAAATAATGGTATTTAATAGTAGATAAGGCCACTTTTTTGAAGAGATCAGAATTTGGATTAGCTTGTAAAAAGGACTCTAAATCATGAGTGTTTTTAGAAATATAGGTTTCAATACTTTGATGGTATTCTTCTGGAAGCTGGGCAAAAGCCGCATTGGTATTACGATCTTCTTTTTCTAATTTTAATAAAAGATTAATAAGGTAGTTGTTTTTTTTAGCACCGATTCCGTTGTAAACAATCGATTCGTCAAAATCATGCGTATTGATATGCATCATAATACTGTCATTTTCTTCCAATAGAATAGATTGATATTTTCCGCCATGCACAAAAGAATGAATCCCAGGTTTGAAGTTGGAGAAATGATGATAAAAACGATTATCATCATCAAGATACAAGGTGTCTATGTTGTTCTGCGTATCATATAAAACCACATAATTATTACTTGGATTGATGATGTCTCCACCTACAAATACAACCTTACTTCCCTTTGGACTGGTCTGGCAACCCAAAAAAAATAAAAACCCGTAAAGAAGGTGTAATTGTTTCATTTATAAATCAATAAAGTAATTAACATCATCAATTTATCAAAAGTAAGCTATGAAATCATTTGTTCTTGTTAAGGCGTTGTTAAATTACAAGTCAGTTTAATTTGATGGATGGTTTGATTTATTTACTTTTGCAAAAAATTATTTTAAGTATGTTATCAGTTTCAAACTTATCAGTACAATTTGGAAAACGCGTTCTTTTTGATGAAGTGAACACATCTTTCAATTCTGGAAATTGCTATGGAATTATTGGTGCCAACGGAGCAGGAAAATCAACCTTTCTAAAAATCATAGCAGGGGTGCAAGAACCTACTTCTGGACATGTGCACTTAGAGCCTGGGAAACGCATGTCGGTACTTGAACAAAATCACAACCTTTACGATGAACACACGGTTTTGGAAACGGTAATTATGGGAAATAAACCCTTGTTCAAAATTAAGTCTGAAATTGATGCCTTATATAATGATTATTCAGATGCAAATGCCGACCGTATTGGAGAACTTCAAGTGAAATTTGAAGAGATGAATGGTTGGAACGCCGACAGTGATGCAGCATCAATGCTATCTAATTTAGGGATTAAAGAAGAACATCATTACACATTAATGAAAGATTTGGATGGAAAACAAAAGGTACGGGTCTTATTGGCACAAGCTTTGTTTGGATCGCCAGATGTGTTAATTATGGATGAGCCTACCAATGATTTGGATTACGAAACCATTGCTTGGTTGGAACATTTTTTAGCCAATTACGACAACTGTGTCATTGTTGTATCGCATGACCGTCACTTTTTGGATGCCGTATGTACGCATATTTCGGATATTGATTTTAATAAGATTAACCACTTTTCGGGGAACTATACCTTTTGGTATGAATCGTCTCAATTAGCTGCTAAACAACGTGCACAACAGAACAAAAAATCAGAAGATAAAAAGAAAGAATTAGAAGAATTTATTCGTCGTTTTTCTGCCAATGTAGCAAAGTCAAAACAAGCTACAAGTCGAAAAAAAATGATTGATAAACTAGATGTAGCTGACATTCGTCCCTCTAGCAGACGTTATCCAGCCATTATTTTTGAACGCGATCGCGAAGCTGGAGATCAAATTTTGAATGTTGAAAAATTAGCTTACGAATTGGAGGGCGAATCGCTTTTTGATAAAATCGATTTAAACTTAAATAAAGGGGATAAGGTCGTGGTGTATTCCAAAGATTCTAGAGCAACTTCGGCTTTTTATGAAATTGTGAATGGAAATTTAGATCCTAAAAATGGTACATTCCAATGGGGAGTGACCACTTCTCAATCCTACTTACCTTTAGACAATAGCAGCTTTTTTAAGAATTCCATGAATTTGGTAGATTGGTTACGTCAGTGGGCAAAAACTGAAGAAGAACGTGAAGAAGTTCATATTCGTGGATTTTTAGGAAAAATGATCTTCAGTGGAGAAGAAGCCCTCAAAAAATCCAATGTATTGTCTGGTGGCGAAAAAGTACGATGTATGCTCTCCCGTATGATGATGATGCGTGCCAATGTCCTCATGCTCGACGAACCCACCAACCACTTGGATTTAGAAAGTATCACAGCGTTTAATAATTCCTTAAAAAACTTTAAAGGAACTGTGTTGTTTACAACCCATGATCATGAGTTTGCACAAACCGTAGCAAATAGAGTTATTGAGCTAACCCCTAAGGGCGTGATTGACCGTTATACGACCTTTGATGAGTATATGCAAGATCCTAAGATTAAGGAGCTGCGTGCGAAGATGTATGCCTAGTATATTTCTACGAACTACACTGGCGAGTCCAATTACTTCAGGCTATTTTATGACTTAAAAAATAATAAAAAAGGATCTTAGTTATAGGTTTTTTCATCATTTGAAAATCAAAAAAAACTCTTAGGGTTAGTCCACTCATAAAAATTAGTAGTTGAATTGAGTTTAAACCCTGTTTTTGGATATAAATTATTTCCTACTAAATTGGTTTTATCTGTTTCTAAATACATTCCACAGGCATTGGTTTCCACAACAAGAGTCTTTGCTTTTTGAATCAATCCAATAGAAAAGCCTTTGCCTCGAGATTCTGGATGCACAAACAAATCGTTTAAGAGCCAGTATTTTTTCATGCGAGTCGAAGAAAAGAGTGGATATAGTTGCACAAATCCTACCAATTTATTTTCAATAGTTTCCGCTACAAAAATTTCAGAATCCTTGTTAGAAATACGATCTTTCAAAAAAGTTTTGGCTCCTTCAAGATCTGTTGATTTATGATAAAACATTCTGTAGGCATCAAACAATTCAGATAGTGAACCTAAGTCTTTAGACGTTGCTTTTCTGTAATTCATTTTTAGGGTATGGATTGTTTATTTACTTTTTAAAAGTTCTCAATAAGTAGGACTAAATTTCTGAATAAATTTAATAAAAAAATAGCATTCCAGAGGGAATGCTATTTTGAAATTTCTAAAAAACCAGATGTTAGCTATTAAGCATCACTGGCATTACAAGCATGGTCACTGTTTCGCCTTCGTCCAGTCCATCAATAGGTGTTAGGATTCCGGCACGGTTTGGCAAGCTCATTTCGAGTTGAATATCATCGGCATTTAGATTGCTCAGCATTTCAGATAAGAAACGAGAATTAAATCCAATTTGCATATCATCTCCTTGATAATCACACGTTAAGCGTTCTTCGGCTTTGTTGCTATAATCGACATCTTCAGCAGAAATATTGAGCTCTGCTCCTGCAATCTTTAATCGGATTTGATGGGTTGTTTTGTTTGAAAATATAGAAACACGTCTTACCGAATTTAAAAATTGATTGCGACTGATTGTTAAGTAGTTTGGGTTTTCCTTTGGAATCACTGCTTCGTAGTTTGGATATTTTCCATCAATTAATCGACAAATTAACACTGAATTTTCAAACGAAAATTTAGCATTAGAATCGTTGTATTCAATGGTTACATCTTCATCACTTCCTACTAAAATTCCTTTCAATAAATTTAAAGGTTTTTTAGGCATGATAAATTCAGCCGTTTCATTGGCAGTTACATCTGTTCGAGAATATTTAACCAGTTTATGCGCATCTGTTGCTACAAAAGTTAAACTCTCTGTTGAAAACTGAAAAAAGACACCACTCATTACGGGGCGTAAGTCGTCATTTCCAGCTGCAAAAATCGTTTTTGAAATGGCAGTAGCCAATATATCAGCTCCTAGGATTGTATTACTCGGACTCTCTAAAGAAATTGCTTTTGGAAACTCGTCTGCACTTGCATAAGCCAAGGCATATTTTCCATGATTAGAACTAATTTCAATTGTATTGTTATCTTCAATGACAAATGTTAGGGGTTGCTCAGGAAAGGTTTTAAGCGTTTCTAACAAGAGTTTAGCAGGGATGGCAACACTACCCTCACTATCACTTTCTACTTCCAGAGTGGAGGCCATAGTGGTTTCTAGATCACTCGCAGAAACCGTTAATTTGGAATGTTCTAATTCAAATAAAAAATTATCTAAAATAGGTAGGGTGTTAGAATTGTTAATCACGCCTCCTAAGACTTGAAGTTGTTTTAGTAAATACGAACTGGAAACTATAAATTTCATCTGCAATATTGGGTTATAAATTTAATAAAAGGGCTTCTACAAATATATCTTTTTGATGGGGATTATTAAAAGAAACTTATTAACATAAGGTTGATAGCTTTTTGGGTTGTTAAACCCTGCTGTTTTCATCTTAATTTTTGAAAAAATTGATAGAAATACTATCCATCATATCCAAGCCTAATAGGGTAGAAGCACTTCCCACTGTGGCTAAATTACTCCTATATACAGCAATTTCTAAATATCCTGAGGAATTAAAAACAACAAGGCCTTGTCCTTCATCGTTACGTAATTCTGCTGCAACGCTAAAATCAACAATATCAATGTAATGGTTATAAATACGCTTGAATTTATGATTTCGTGCTGAAATTTCAAAGCGTCGTCCTTTTTGAACCGATTCAAAAAAGCGTTTTTTGATGTTGGTAATTACGTTGCCGTAATGATCTATATAAATCACATTTCCAATCAATTGATTCCCGTCATCTTTGACAATAGGAACAATATTTTTAATGGGTTTGATTTCTTTAATAACTTTCCCGATAACCTCTAAGGTTCCGCCGCGTGCAATATGGGCAGCGACTTTTACAAAGACATCCAAAACAGGAAAACTCGTAGATATTTTATTGTGAATATTTATTTCTACAATTTTTTGTGGATTGATTTCGGAACAAATCATACTCATAATCCCATTATTCGCACAAATAAAATAATGGTCGTTAAGTTGTACTACAATGTGTTTGTTTTCTTCACTTATTTCGGAGTCAACTCCAATAATATGAATACTTCCCAAAGGAAAACTTTCAAAAGCATTTTGAATTACATAGGCTGCTTCCAAAATGCTAAACGGCGCAATGTTATGTGAGATGTCCACTATTTTAGCCTCTAAAATTTCAGACAACAAAGCACCTTTTACAGCACCTGCAAAATGATCTTTTGTTCCAAAATCGGTCGTTAAAGTGATAATGGCCATTGAAGAAGCGTATTGTTTAATTTAGTTCGAAAAAAAAATTGATCTTTTAAGATATACAAACCTACACAATTTTTATTTTAAAATTTTATTAACAGTCCTAAAAATTAAACTAAATTGTGAGTACTTTTATAGTGTCGTAAAAAAACATAAATTCATCTAAACCTAAGAACCTTTTGAATGAATTAATAATTGAATTAGTGGATATTACGCCAAAAGAATTTTTTGGTGCTCAAAATAAAAACATCGAACTTTTAAAACAGTATTTTCCAAAACTAAAAATTGTAGCTAGAGGCACAAAGATCACCGCTTTTGGTGATGAAGATTTGTTAGCAGAATTTGATAAACGCCTAAAAATGCTGTTAAGTCATTTTCAAAAATTCAATAAATTAGACGAAAACATGATTGAACGTGTTCTGACAAGTAATTCTAAAGCGGACTATGATTCGTCTTCCAAAAGTGGAGAAGTAATTGTTCATGGTGTCAATGGTCGTCTGATAAAAGCACAAACAGCCAATCAACGAAAGTTGGTGGACAGTGTTTATCAGAATGACATGGTATTTGCAATTGGTCCCGCCGGAACAGGAAAAACCTACACAGGAGTTGCCTTAGCAGTTCGTGCTCTTAAGAACAAAGAAGTCAAACGGATTATTTTAACCCGTCCTGCTGTGGAAGCAGGAGAGAATCTAGGGTTTTTACCAGGCGATTTAAAAGAAAAATTAGATCCTTATATGCAGCCTTTATATGATGCTTTAAGAGATATGATTCCACCCGAAAAATTAGATAACTATATAGAAAATGGCACTATTCAAATTGCGCCTTTAGCATTTATGAGAGGACGCACTTTAGACCATGCTTTTGTTATTTTGGATGAAGGTCAAAATACCACTCATGCTCAAATGAAAATGTTTTTGACGCGTATGGGCAA
>Ga0209138_1001251_pt1 | contig 22246 bp, 15 predicted proteins | sample SaaInl3SG_22_DNA_FD_184645 | JGI IMG/M metagenome (GOLD analysis project Ga0209138, IMG submission 184645) | Marine microbial communities from expanding oxygen minimum zones in the Saanich Inlet - ESP_153SG_22_DNA (SPAdes) (version 2) | ecosystem: Environmental > Aquatic > Marine > Intertidal...
TCTAGCTAACGATGAAAACGTACAACTTAGAAACATGGCTGTAAAAGCTACAGAAGCTGGTATAATTAATTTATCACCAGACAAAAGAACTTTTACTTGGGCTACAAATGGTAGAAAATTAATGACAGTACCATTTGATGAACATCCATACTCAGCTATGGCTGCTTTCTTCAAAACAGATGAAGGTATTGAAGTTTTTAAATCTGTAGAGAAAAAACTCTCATAACATGTAATACTAATATATAGAAGATCGCTTCGGCGGTCTTCTGTGTATTATAATAAAAAAATAACAAATGGCAATAAGTGTAGACACGGTTTATAAAACAGTCTTATTAATACTAAATAAAGAACAACGAGGTTATATGACACCTGATGAGTTTAATAAGATAGCTACTCAAGTTCAACTTGAAACTTTTGAAGATTACTTTGAAAGTTTAAACCAACAACTTAGGGTGCCAGATAACGACAGTGAATACGCTGATCGTATAAAAAATCTTGATGAAAAAATAGCTGTATTTAAAAAATATGCAACAGCTACTTATTCATCACCACACTTCACGTTACCAGCGGATCTATATAGATTAGGTACCGTTGTTTATAAAGATGAAATAGAAGCTCAATTAATCCAAAGAAATGATCTTCTATATGTTAATCAATCACCTTTAACAAAACCTACAGAAAAATATCCGTTATATTTATACGAGGACAATAAGTTGTATTTGAAACCAACTAGTATAAATTCAAACATTAGTGTTTCTTATGTTAAGAAACCAGCTGATGTTGTTTGGAATTTTATTATACCTCAAGGCCAAAACTACTATCAATATAACGCAGCTACTTCTACAGATTTTGAACTAGACGTATCAGAACAACCTGAAGTAATTATAAAAGTATTATTGTACGCTGGGGTTGTAGTTAAAGACTATCAAATAGTTCAGCTAGCCGCTCAAGAAGTACAATCACAAGAAATAAATCAAAAAAGCTAATAAGATATGCCTACACCTAATGGAGGTTTAATAACCGAAAATAATCGCCAATATTACGCAGGAGCACAAAGCTTTTTATCAACAGCTAGTCAAACTATTTTTGGTCCAACTACTTTTGATACAGATCTAGTTTTTGGAAGTTATGATCCTTTAGAAACTAATTATGCTTTAAATAATTTTAAACTATATACAGCTGCGCCTGGTGATTTAGTTTACACAGAGTACATAGCTGAATATACAGTTGTAAACAATGTTATAACTTTCGCAACAGGATTAGCTGAAAATACTTCAGTTGCTGTTCAGTTAAAATCACTTGAAGGTGGTAACTATGGTAATAGAGATGCTTATGGTAACACTGTAGAGGAAAACTGGGGATCATATTCTTATATAAAACTAGATGATGTTATAACAAACTTTATGGTTGCCTATGTAGGCACTGGTAAAATTATATCTGATGTAAAAAGAACAGATGTTATTTTCTTTGCTAAAAGAGCAATGCAAGAATTTAGTTATGATACATTAAAAAGTGTAAAGTCCCAAGAATTAACTATACCACCAAGTTTAAGTGTTCCAATACCTCAAGATTATGTTAACTATGTTAATATGTCTTGGGTTGATCAATCAGGTATAAAACATATAATATATCCAACTACACTTACAAGCAATCCTTACGAAAATCCTTTACAAGATGCTCAAGGTATTCCAACACAAGATAACTTTAACGCTAACACCCAAGGTACATCAATAACTGAACAAAGATGGGACACTAACGGTATTAAAGTTATAAACAATCAAATACAAGACGGATCACCTGTTTGGGCTAATATATATGGCGGGGGATTTGGTCAAGGTTTTGCATGGAACAGTGGTTTTTACGGTATACAACCAGAAGTTAGTCAAATCAATGGTTGGTTTACAATAAACGAAAGAGAAAATAAGTTTTCTTTTTCTAATGATCTGGTTGATCGCTTAATCATTTTAGAGTATATTTCTGATGGTTTAGCATATGACTTAGATACTAGAGTCCCTAAGATGTCAGAAGAAGCTATATACGCTTATATTTTGCACGCTATAGTTTCTACTAGAGCTAATCAACCAGAATATTTAGTACAGAGATTACGTCAAGAGAAAAGCGCTAAACTAAGAAATGCTAAAATAAGATTATCTAATATTAAGCTCAGCGAATTTATACAAATTATGCGAGGTAAATCTAAATGGATAAAACACTAGAATTAAATGGCTGAAATTAAAAATACTTTTCTAAAATCCAAGATGAATAAAGACTTGGATGATAGATTACTACCAAATGGTGAATATCGTGATGCGCAGAATATATCTGTAGGTAAATCAGAAGATGCTGACGTAGGAGCTTTAGAAAACATTATAGGTAACGCTATTGCAACACCCGTTTTACCATATGATTCTAGTTGTAGTATTATAGGTTATTATGTTGATAAAGTGAATAACAGAATTATAACTTTTGTTACTAACTATACAGACTTAGATCCAACTAGTCCAACATATGTTTCTCAAGCCAACTTAAGCACTCCAACACCAACGCCATTGTATGAATGTCATATTTGTGTTTTTAATCAAAATACAAATTCTTATACTAGTATAGTTTCTGGTGATTTTTTAAACTTCTCAACAACAGACAAAGTTTTAGGTGTTAGTTTAATAGAACAATTATTATTTTTTACAGATAATAGAAATCAACCTAGAAAAATAAATATAAATACAGCTTTACAGTTTATTAACGAAGGATCTCAATACTACACATCGGAATCACAAGTATCTGTAGCTAAATACAATCCATACGAGCCAATTAGTTTAGTAAAAAAACAAAATTACAAAACATCAGCTGCCTCTGTAGCAAGTAATACTTTAACTTTTTCAACAGCTCCAATTGGCGTATCTCAAGGAGACACTGTTGTAGCTAGAAACTCAGACGGAACTATAGCTATAGAAGGTTCTGATTACGTTACAGTTGATACGGTTAGCTTAACGTCTCCTTACGAAATTACTTTAAAAACTCAAATCGGTGCAACAACCACGTTAGTTGATGCGAGTGTAACTGTAGATGCGGGCGCTGAAATTACTTTTTTATCATCAACAATGTCTAATAAAGAAAATGTACCTGGTTGGCCAGGTGATCCTGATTTATTAGAAGATAAATATGTAAGATTCTCATATAGATTTAAATTTGATGACGGAGAATATTCTTTAATTGCACCGTTTACTCAAATAGCTTATGTACCTAAACAAAAAGGTTATTTACATAGCGGAGATGAAGACGCTTCCTATAGATCAACTATAATTGAATTTATGGAAAATGAAATAAATAATATAGAATTATTAATTTCACTTCCAAGTAAAGGTTCAAATATAAAATCTAAATATAAAATAGAAAGTTTAGATATACTTTACAAAGAATCAGATGCGTTAACTATTAAAGTTTTAGAAACAATTTCAGCTTCTGAATTTGAGTCATTGCAAACTAATATATATTCTTACGAGTATCAATCAAGAAAACCTTATAAAACTTTAGCTCAATTTGAAACTACTAGAGTGTACGATAAAATACCAGTTAGAGCTCTAGCCCAAGAAACATCTGGTAACAGAGTTATATACGGTAATTTTAGAGATCAAAATACTCCTCCTAAATTTATAAATTACTACGTTGGAGCTTCTAATAAAAACACAAACACTAGTGATAGTTTTATAGAATATCCTAATCACACTCTTAAACAAAATAGAAATTATCAAATAGGTTTTATTTTAGCTGATAAATTTGGTAGACAATCACCTGTTATTTTGTCACCTGTAAGCTCTCAAGGTGTTGTTACTGGTACAAATTTTAATGGTGGTTCAACTATTTATCATCCATACAACACACCTAGTACTCAAGGAATTGTTAGAGATTGGTTTGGTGATCAATTACAAGTTGTAGTTAATAGCCCAGGTATAACAAGTGATAAAAACTTAGTCTTAGGTACACCTGGTTTATATGCTGAGCAAGTTAAAGACCCTAATTTAACAGGTGTTGGTTTTGCTATAAATTCAGCTAGTTTTGATAGTCCAGATCAAGATAATTTAGAATTTAATTTAGATTCTTTAAATTACCCACAAAATGGTAGTATACCAAGAGTTGGTGATTATTTAAGAGGAGAATATGTAGATTACGTTAAAGTGATTAGCGTAGACGATAGTTCAGCTCCTTCTTATATAATCGCCGCCGATGGATCTATAAGTAGTAAATATCTTTATAATTCTTCATTTGATCCTGATATTAAGTTCGCTTATACAATAAATCAAACAGGATGGTATTCTTATAAAGTCGTTGTAAAACAAACTGAACAAGAATATTATAATTGTTATTTACCTGGAATACTAAATGGTTATCCAGATCCAATAGCTACACCGTCTCCTTATCCAACTAGTGAAGTAGGTAAAACTGCTCACGTTGTATTATTGAATGATAATATAAATAAAATACCTAGAGACTTATCTGAGGTTGGTCCAGATCAAAAACAATATAGAAGTTCAGTTCAATTATTTGGTAGAGTAGAAAACACAGCTATAGCGAATCAACAATATTATCCAAGTAGAAATACAGACACAGCTTCCACTATAGCTACGGCTAATGATTTAAATATGAGTTCTACTGATATAAATAGTGACTCTAATTTTTATCAATTAGATACAAATCCATTAATAGCTAGAATATCAACTTTATCTGGTGCTATCGGTGTTACTCAAGCAACTATGCAACCTTTTTTAGCCGTGTATGAAACTGAACCGGTTATATCATTATTAGATATATTTTGGGAAACTAGTACAGCTGGATTAATATCTGATTTAAATGAAGATGTTTTAACAGGTTCAACAAGTGCTGTCAATTTAACAGACGTTAACTTTATATATAATGAAGATCAAGATCCAAGTGGTTCAGGTGATTTAACAGGTGCAGAAGACTCTCCTTGGATAACAGATTTTTTCACACCGTTAGATGTTGAAGGTGCTATTAAAACAAACACTGGTTTACTATCTCAAGCCCACACAGATAACAATTCTTTAATACCATCTATAGAGGTTATAAATAATAATGGTACTGATGTTAGTTCTAATTTTGTTTTGTATCAAGAAACAGATCCATTATCTTCTAATGTTGGTTATTATAGAGTTAGATTGTCTGGTCAAAATTCAGAAGTTGATAATTTAAGTTTCTGGGGAAATACTTCTTTACTTGAAAATCAATATACTTTTACATTGAAAACATTTGAAGGTGGTGGAAGCGATCCTATAGAAAATATATCTTTATCTCTTGGACCATCAGGTTCTTTATTAAAACTAAACAATAAAGCTCCTTATTTACACGATGGTTTTAATAATGAAAAACCACTACAGTTACCACTTATAACTGAAACTCAATCAATAAGTACCAATGAGTTTTTAGATGTTGTAGGTTCAAGATCTAATGGAGCGCACTGGACTTTTAGCCCAACGAATTGGGCTGAAGATGTTGGAATATTTTTAACAACTGTTCCGGCTTTACCAATATCATATGTTGATAATTCAATAACAATAAATCATTTAACAGGTGGCTTAACTACTGGTTGGGCTTGGGGTGTTGGTTATTACACTTGTACTTTAACTGTTAAAGACGCTATGACAACTATACCAACTAGTGGCGATGTTACTAGTCAAGGTGTTAGATCTCAAGATTCAGAAGGACTAAATTCTGGTGTTTACACTCAAACTATTAGAATTGTACCAGGAACTATACCTAGTGGATTACAAACAACATGTTTAACTACTTATAACGATAGCTCTCCAGATCCTAGACAATTTGAAGCTGAAATTGAAACAGCTGGAAATCCAAATGGTGGTTTAACATACAGATCTTTCGGTTGGTATGTAGCTGAAAGTACTCTTAGTGTTAGCGACATGCCTATTACAAATTGGCCATATGGAGCTCCTGTTAGACTTGGTACCGCTGGGTATTCCAATACCGCTGGTGTTATGCAATTAGATTTAATGGTTGAAGTAGCTAGAAAAACCTATGCAATTGCAGCCCCTGGTGCTAACGCTTATTATTACTGGGTAGTATATTATAGATCAAGCTCTAGTTCAAGCTGGAGTATTAATAATATTTTTGATAGTAATAATTCAGATATTTCCGATGAATTAAATGGTGTTAATAAAACTATATCTACAGATGCTGTCGATAATATTAAATCATCTTCTAATATACCGTTAGCTTTTTCAAGAAAAGGAGAGTATTTTATAGTATGTGCTATAAGAACGCGAGAAGATTTGGAAGATGAAAATACAGCTAAGTATGCAGCTTGCTGGGTTAACGCTAACGATGCTAACTACCCTAGTTGTGTACCTCTTTATGGTAACAATTTTACGTCAAGTTCTGGATATTTTTACGCTATAGATCAATTTAATACTGCAACCGAAACACCGTCTGGTGCTTGTTCTTCAAGTTCACCTAAAACTGGTGTATACGGTAGAACACCTTATGGTCATATAGTTTCAGAATTTTTTGATAATAACACTTTAACTGATTATAATCAAAATTTAATTGATTATCCAGGTTTTAGATCTTATAACTATAATGGGACAAGTCAAAATTCAAGTGTTTTTAACGTTCAATTTGGAGCATCTACAGGAACAAGATTTCAAACATCTGTTACATCAAACATAGAAGGTGGTTATAATTATAGAGCGGGTTACATAAATTCTTATAGACAATTGTGTCCAAGTGGTAGCAGTATTCCAACTTTTAATTTTCTTAATTACTAGTTATTGTAACAAATACATAAAATAAGTGATAATAAAATATGCCAGCAACACTAAGTATAAAGTATTTTAACTCTTTTTGGTTAAAGAAGGTAGAAAGCATAACAAACGCTGATCCAGTAAATGAAATTATTGTGCCTGGTGGTTATAATTCTTCAAATGACGATGATTGGTATATTGAAGAAGCTAGAATACGTGGTGGTTATAATAATACGTCTGTAGATTTTGGTGTTAAAGCTTATTTAGTTGAAGAAGAAACTCAACAACAACATAGATTTAATTCTCTTATATATTCAGGTGTTTTTAATTCTAGAACAGGTATAAATAGAACCAATGTTTTTTCTGTTGGTGAAGATATAACTAAGTCAGCAGACCCAGCAAATGGCTCTATACAAAAACTATACGCTGAAGATACTAACTTAATAGTATTTCAAGAAGATAAAGTTAGTAGAGCTTTAATAGATAAAGACGCTATTTATTCAGCCGAAGGAAATGCAGCTATAACATCATCTACTCTTGTTATAGGGCAAATAATTCCTTATGCTGGTAACTTTGGTATAAGTACAAACCCAGAAAGCTTTGGTGTTTACGGTTATAGAAAATACTTTACTGATAGAAAACGTAATGCTGTTTTAAGACTCTCTATGGATGGTTTAACTGAAATATCATCTTATGGTATGACAGACTTTTTTAGAGACAATCTAGGTACTTTACAATCAACAGATAATATTATTGGCGGTTGGGATATACATAACAAAAACTATACAGTTTCTATACAACAAAATGGAACTTATCAAACTTTAACATTTGATGATAGTGTAAACGGTTGGACTAGTTTTTTAAGTTTTAAACCTGATTTTATATTTAGTTTAAACACATCGATGTATTCTGTTTATGAAGGAAAACTATGGAAGCATTATACATTAGAAAATGGTTCTACTGAAAGAGCTAAATTTTACGGTGTGTCTAATGATTCAACAGTAACGTTTGTGTTTAATGCTAATCAATCACTAGTTAAAAACTTTAAAACAATAAATTACGAAGGTAGTAATGATTGGGAGTTAGATTCTATGCAAACTTCTACAGACAATGCTCTACCTATTACTAAAGCTATAAATATTCAAACACAAGCAAGTACACTTGTAGATTTACAAAATCAATTATTACAAAATAATTTTAAAGTAAAAGAAAATAAATATTTTGCAAACTTAATAAACAACACGATTTCTCAACCAGGTGAAGTTTTATGGGGTCAGGATAGTTCTGGTATCAAAGGTTTCTTTGCTACAGTTCAAATGAGTGTTGATAATAGTTTAGGTGGCAAAAAAGAATTATTCGCAGTTTCTACAAATTATGTAGAGTCATCATATTAAATCAAATTAAATGGAATTAAATATACGTAAGCTTACCGAAAGTGATTGGGAAACTTTAAACTCTTGGTGGGAACAGTGGCCACAATGGGTACCAGTACCTAAATCTATGTTGCCTGAAAATGGAACAGGTGGTTTTATGGTTGAAAAAAATAATAGACCTATAATTGCAGGTTTTTTATACACAACAAACTCAAAAGTAGCTTGGGTAGAATGGATTGTTTCAGATCCAGAATATAGAGATTCAGATAGAAAAGAAGCTATGGAGTTGTTGATAAAAGGAATAGAAGGTGTCGCTGTAAATAGCGGCTTTGAAGTAATATTAAGTATTGGAAGAAGTAAAGGTTTGATTGAAACTCATAGAAAACTAGGTTATACAATTGACAAAGATCCTTCTTATGAAATATCTAAAAAAATAAATTAATTATGGCAGTAGTAGCAGCGGTTACAGGCGCAGTCGTTTCTGGAGTAGGAGCAGCAGTAGGAGCTAATCAAGCTAAAAAAGCAGCAAAAAGAGCTGGGCACGCTAAAGATGCGGCTCAAGCTGAGTTAAACGCTTTAAAAGAAAGTAGACAAAAAGTTATAAATCCGTATGAATCAACTAAAAGTTTGGCTGGTTTAGCCACTGATTTATCTGGTGAAATATCTAATCCATTTGCTAGTTTAGGCGTAGCTACTCAAGCTGCTGAAATTCAAATTGAACAAGCTGATATTGCTTTAGCTAATACACTAGATACTATTAGAGCTACAGGTGCTAGCGCTGGTGGAGCAACTGCTCTTGCTCAAGCCGCTTTGTCTAGCAAAAAAGGAGTTGCTGCGTCTATTGAAAGTCAAGAGGCTAATAATGAAAAATTACGAGCTCAAGGCGAACAACAACTGCAGTCTCAAAAAATGGCTGAACAACAACGTTTACAAAGTATAGCTATATCAGAAGGGCAAAGAGTTCAAGCCGCTGAAGCTGCTGGTAAACAATTTGAGTTTCAAACTAAAGAACAAAGAACTAATGCTGACATGGATAGAGCAGCTGGTAAAATTTCACAAGCTCAAGCACAACAAGCTCAAGCACAACAAGCTCAATCTCAAGCTATAGCTGGTGGTATAAGCGCTGTAGGTGGAATCGCAACAGCCGCTCTTGGAAATCCAAATTTATAAAGGCAACTTCTAGTGTAAGTCCTCAAATAAATAAAACTGTTGATGTCCAAGATACTTTTATAAATACGAACGCAGATATGTTTTCATCTAACGCTAGCGCGCAATATGGTACTACTTAAAAATATTAAAATAAAAAACAAATGAGTTATAGAAATCCACCTATAATCGTAGATAGATCTACAGAAGTTTGGGGGCAAGCAATAGCAGGTTTAGGTCAGCAAATAGCACAAGGTATAACAAGTGTTGGTGAAGCTAGAAGAAAAGCAGAACAAGCTCAAAGAGAAGCCGCTGAAAAGCAAAGAGCAGCCATGCAAAAACTTGAGGTAAAAGTTAGAGAATCATACATGGATTCTGCTAGAGATAACTATATAGCTTTAAAAAATAATGCTGATGTTAGTATTGCTAATCAATTTAAAGCAGACGTAGGCAAGCTTTTAAACGGTGAAGGTGTTCCAGGTGAAGAAGGTTACAAAATGGGTGCTATCGATGCTAGAGTTCAATTAGAACTTAACACAAATCTAACTGATGAGCAAAGAAAAGAGTATACTAAAATAGTAGATGAATCTAAATTATTTCAATCGCAAGCGGTTGATGGTTTTGGTAAAGTAATATCAAGTGTTCAAGATATATCTGAAAAAGATCCAAATAAATTAGGTACAGCTGGTGGTTTTGTTTTTAATGGAAAAACAACTAAAGAAAGATTTGAAAATCAATTAGCTTATTACGCGGTTAATCCTGATATAATGATTGATCCAAGCGTAAAAGAAACTAGAAAAACATCTAGAGGAGAAAAAGGTGAAAATTATTTAGAAACATCTACGTTAGTACCTGTTGATCAATTTAAAGAAGGTGGATCATTTTCTGGTACATTAAGCCCAAGTGATATAGAAGGACTTAAAAAAGTTACTGAAGATGGTAAAGATTACTATAAATTTGAGTTTAAAAGAGATGTAAACGTATGGGACGGTAACTTTACTACGGATATACCTGAACGACCTGATTATTCATCTATATACGGTGAAGCAAATATTGAAGACGAAAAAGGAACAATTAATGCTAAATTAATAGGTAAAGTTCAAACACAAAGAGGTAATTATATTGATAGTGAAGAGATTGTTGATATAAACACTATAAAAAATGATCCTAGTTTAAATAATATTTTAAACGGTCAAGCTGCTCGTATAAATAGAGCTCCAGATGCTGAGGTTGAAGCTTTTTTAAATTTTGGCACAAATAGAGGTGGTTTAACTATTCAAGAGTTAAATAAACAATATCCAACTTTTTCACAAAGACAAGAGTATATAAAAAATATTTTAGTAGACAACTCTATTGAAACAAAATTTTCACAATATGCTCAAAGAGAAGCTACAGCTGAAGATGTAGCTAGATTAAAAGAAAGTGATCCTAATTCTATTGTTTCTGAAGGAGACACAGTATATTATAAGGTTTTAAAAAGTGAAAAAATAAAAGAAGAAAAACCTACAGTTTCTGAGATTAAGTCTAAAAAACAAGAAGACAAATTAAGAAAAAGAGCTGAAGATAGGCTAAGTGCTATTGGAAAAGGTGCAAAAACAGCTATTAGAGCTGCATTAGGCGAAGTTGAAGTTGCTCAAGAAGGTACAATTGTTAGATTATATCCAGACACTGATGATGAGCAAAAATATGATATGAATAGAAAAGAAGATATTGCTAGGTTAGCAAAAGACCTTGAAGTGTCTGAATTTGGCTCAGATCAACAAACTGATGATGTCTTAATTTTAATAGACGAAACACTTGAGCAAAAAAGAAAAGAAAGACTAGAAAAAGAAAAAAATAAACTACCTTAAAATTTAATTATGTTTGAATACGAAGGTTCTGAATATACATTAGAAGAAGTAACTAAAGCCGCAGAAGACAAAAAACTTTCTGTAGAAGATTATGTTAGCAAGTTTAATTTAAAAGAAATTAAAACTGAACAACCAGTGGAAAAGCCAAGCGATGTTGTAGTAAAGGATGCAGCTGTAACATCGGAACCGGAGCAAGCATCCGAGAGTATGGAATTAGAGCCGGTAGATACTTCTTTGGAATCTCAACCAATAGATAATTCTCCAGAAGCTATATTCAAAAGACGTAAGCAAGCCGCTCTCGACCAAGCAGCTATAGATAAGTTTGGTGAAATACAACTTGAAGAAGTTGTAGTCACAGCAGATGATAATGATAAAAGCCCAGAAGACTTATTAGATAACATACAAAAAATAGATGATAGAATAAAACTTCTAGCTGGAGATGATATGCAGATTACCGCGTTAGATTCTCCAAAGCGTATAAGTGAATACAACAACTTATTAAATCGTAGAAAGCAAGTTAATAAAACTTTAAATGAAAAGCTAAAAGAAAAAGGAGGTTTTAAAGCTTTGTATAGATCTTTAGTTAAAGGAGACAGAGCTCTTGGAGAAGCTTTGCTTTCTGTACCTTCTTTTATATACCAAGTAGGATCATTAGTAAGCGATCCTGTTAATAGAGCTTTAGGTTTACCTGAAACAGATTTAAAAAAATTCGAAGAAACTATAGGCACTAGACCATTGCTAGATTCACTGATACAAGAGCAAGAAAAGTTAGGCGCTTTGCAGCAACAGTATAAAGATTTATATGATATAGAAGGTGGTATAGGGGAAAACTTTAAAAAAGGTAATTGGTCTGATGGTTTTTATCTACTTGGCGAAGCACTAGCTGAATCAGCTCCTGTTAGCTTATCTTTAATGGCTAGCGGTGGTGCTGGACTTTCACGCACGGCTTTAACTTTAGGTGGTGGTGTACCTCTTGCTGCTGGTGAAATGAGAACTCAATTAGAAGAATATCCTGAAGATACTAAAGGAGAAATGCTTTTAAAATCTACACTAATAGGAGTATCTGAAGGGTTTTTTGAAGGTGTATTTGGGTCTGGTGCTGTTGGTAAGGTTTATAAAAATATGGTCAAAGATCTTGGCGAAGAACAAGCTAAGAAAACATTTAAGCAAGGTATTACATCTATGTATGAAGCTGCTTTACAGAAAAGTGGTATTCCTTTAATGGCTGTTAGCGGTGGTTTAGAAGAAGTAGGTACACAAGCTACACAAAACATAGTTAACGGAAAACCTTGGAACGAAGGTTTAACAGATGCTTTTTTAACTGGCGTTGGCGGTAGTTCTCTGTATGGAGCTCCTGTTAATTTATCTAAAGGTATACAGCTTGGTAGAGAAACTTATCAATCAATAAAAACAGACGCGCTGTTAAAACCTACTGAATTTAAAAGCGTTAGTCAAGCTTTTGCTACGAACGTACCAACCGCTGAAACTCAAATAAAACTAAGTCAATCGCCTAGCGCTGAAAAAGTTTTAACTAGACAATTAAAAAGAGACGTTCAAAAAGGTAATTTAACTGCAGAGCAAGCAGGAGAAATAGAACTAAACTTTAGACAAACGCAAGGCGCCGTTAATCAACTTAAACCTTTAAATTTAAATGAGCAAGATCAAGGTGAAATAGTAGAACTTGTTAAAGAAAAAAACAAACTACAACAAGAAATAAAGCAAGTAAACGAACCTGCCTTAACAGAACCTCAAGATCAAAGAGTTAAAGAAATAAATGATTTACTTAGAGACTTTAGCGCTAAAGCCAAGCTTAAGGAAACTGCTAAAATAGAAAGCATAGCAAAGCAAATAGATAAAGTAGGAGTTAAAACTTTGTCTACAGAAGAAATACAAAACTATCTACAAAATAATAACCTTGTAAAAAATCAAGAAGACGCTGTTAAAAAATCTGGTGAAGGAGCTTTTATAATACAAAATCCAGATACTCAAGAACAAGAAATAATAGTAAATAAAGATATAGGTAGTATATCAGATCCTTCTCACGAGGCATTACATGCTCTTATATTCCAAACAGTTAGAAAAAGTCCTGACACAGCAAAAAGATTAGGTGAATCACTACAAGAGCAATTAAACAAAATTAATCCTAATTTAATAGAAGATTCTGGTATACGTAAAAGACTAGAGTTATACAACCAAGATCCTACAGCAGTGCAAATGGAAGAGGTGTTAACATTGTTTTCTGACACTGTTAGAAACGGTACTGTTAAATTTAATGATAACGCGTTCACAAAAATAGGTGATTTTATCCGTCAGTTTTTAAGTAACTTAGGTGTTAAAGCTAAGTTCAATAATGGTCGTGATGTATATAACTTTATAAAAGATTACAACAAAAGCATAGAGTCTGGTAAATTAACTAGAGGTCAAGTGCGTGCTGCTAAAGAAGGTGTAACAGGTAAGCTTGTTGGTCCTAAAATAGAAACATTTGTAGAAACTCCTACTGTAAAAGAATCAAGATCAGAAGAAGCTTCTCAAGAAGTTCAAAGAATTTATGAAGAACAAGGTGCTGCAGGCGCGTTTGATATCATAGAGCAGTTTAAACCTATTACAAGTAAGCTTGTAGAGCGTAGATCTGAAGCGCCTAGTTTTGATCGTCAACTACTTACAGATGAAATAGAAACAGGTAAGCGTGGTATATTTGATTTAATTAGTGAATACAATCCAGATTCAGGTGTTCCATTAGCGGCGTATATAAATAGGTTTTTACCGGATAGAGCTATAGAAGCATCGAAAAGAGTTCTTGGTAAAGAGTTTACTGAAGATGTATCTGAAGCTAAAGGTGTTGCCGCTGAAGAAGCTGTCACTGAAGTAACTGAAGAACGTGTTACTAAAAAAATAAAACCAACATCACTTATACCTGCTGAATCTGTAACTGAAATTAAAAAACAAGTTATATCAAAAGTAAAAGATATTCCAGCTGATAAACTTTCGTTTAAAAAACTAGGTGATTTAGCTCCGGATATTATAGCTGAAGCTATTGGTATACCGGTTAAAAAACTAGTAGATCCAAAAGCTAACTTATCTAAAGGCGATGCTAACGCCATTCAAAGATTTGTTAATAAAAATGCTGATAAATTATTGAAAATATTGCCAGAAGGAGCAGTATTAGAAGCAGCAACTGAAAAACTTATTGGAACATCGACAGGTGTACCTAAAGGTTTGCTTAACGCTTTTTACACTAAACAAGCTAGAGTTGGTAAAGGCGCTGGGCTTGCTCCGTTTAAGAAAAATGCAAATATAACTAAAGCTGATTTCTTAAAAGCGTTTGGTATAGTTGAAGGTAAAAAAGCTGAAGAATTTAGCGCTAGATCACCCGAGGCTCAAGCTTTAAAAGGTATAGCTAACTTATATGGTAGACTAGTTACAAATGAAGTAATTAGATCTGAAACTGATTTAGACTTAACTAAAAAGCAAGATGTAGCGGCTGGTAAAGCTAGACTTATGTTTAGTAGACAAGGTTTATTAGACGTTACACAAGCTAGAGATATTAATGCGGTACTAAAAATAGTTGGCATGGATAGCGCTAGTGTTCCTGATAGTAAAAGAGCTGATATACAAAAAGCTTTTGAAGATGCTATTAAAAAATACAAATTCACTACTAACGTATTTTTAGCAGGAGCTTTTGCTTTTAGCGGGGCTAAGTATAAAAGAAAAGCTGATGGCAATGTTTACTATGAGTTAACCAACGGTGAAGAAATAATAGGAGTAGCTAGGCGTGATTCTGAAGGTAAGATTAGAAAAAATAAAAACGGTAAAAAATTATTTGATCAACCAACTGCGGAACAAGTTGTAGAACAATTTGGCGAAGGAGTTAAATTATTACCTGGAAAAGGTAGGTTGTATTATGGTGTTAATGATCCTGCTTATCAAACAGCTTTAGCTGAAGCTAATAAAAACTCAGAAGGTAAAAACCAAGGAAAAGCTAAAAGAGTAAATATAAATGCTGTTAACACAGATAAAGGAAAGGCTCAAGCAAAAATTAATATGCAAGTTCTTGAAGATGTTGTAAGTCAATTAGATACAGCTATAAAAAAAGGTATGCCTAAAGAATTAGCTGCTATGGTTATAGCTCAAGGTTATCAGGCAACTACTGGTCTTATTAAAATAGCAGCACCATTTAAATATTTTTCTAAAAATCTACAGTATGGTACTTCACTTAAACAAAAAACAGGTGATAAATTTAGAGAAGAACATAATCCTCCAGCATCTGTAGTTGGTGCTTCAATTATATATGGCTTTGCTACAAATAATACCAGTCAAATAATAGCTGATATTAAAAAGAATTATTATCAAACTAAACTTTCTAAATTTGACGATCAAAAATTAGATGAAGCTAAATTAGATGCTACATTACCTGTTGGAACAACTATATCTGACAACCCAGCTATCAGACTTATTGAAGCTGGTATAGATTTAAATAGTATTGTTAATTACGAAACAGGTCAAACTATGGCCGAAGAGTTAGGTGTTGCTTTAAAACCTAGCGATGTAAATGTTGAAACTGTATTTGAGCAAAATAAAATATTAAAAGAAGTATTAAATGGAGATATAACTGCTAAAATAGGTCAAAATAGGTTAAATGAATTTTCTAAATTAAAATCTATACCTAAAGCTAGCGTTAGTAATAATAACGAAAATAATACTATTAAATTTAGCAAACAAGTACCTAATAAAGAAGTGCTTGATAACTTAAGTAATGCTGACGCAGCTATGGTTAACGCTAGAAATGCAGATGCGCCTGTTAAAAAAATACGTGTATTTGACTTTGATGACACGTTAGCTAGATCTAATAGCAATGTACTATATGAAATGCCTGACGGCACAACTGGTAAACTTAATGCTACACAGTTCGCTGAAAAAGCTGGAGAGCTTGAAGCTCAAGGAGCTGAGTTTGATTTTTCAGAGTTTAGTAAAGTAGTTGACGGTAAAAGAGGTCCTGTATTTAAAGCTATAGAGAATATTATATCTAAACGCGGTGCTGAAGATGTATTTATACTTACAGCTCGCCCCGCTAATGCTGCTGGTCCAATTAAAGAATTTATGGACGTGCTTGGTGTTAACCTACCTATAGAAAATATTGTAGGTTTAGGTGACGGTAAAGCAGAAGCTAAAGCGCGTTGGATGACAGCTAAAGCTGCTGAAGGTTATAATGACTTTTTCTTTGTAGATGATGCTTATAAAAATGTTAAAGCAGTACAAGACGCGTTAGATGTATTTGATGTTAAATCTAAAACGCAACAAGCTAAAGTTAAATTTAGTAAAGAATCAGATCTTGATAAAGGTTTTAATGATATAATAGAAGCTAAAACAGGTATAGCTTCTGAAAAAGAATACAAAAGAGTTAAAGCAGAAGTTGCTGGAGCTGGTAAAGGTAGATTTAATTTCTTTATACCACCATCAGCTGAAGATTTTGTAGGTTTATTATACGATACACTTAGTAAAGGGAAACTTGGTGATTCTCAAATGGCTTGGTATAAAAAACATTTGTTAAACCCATACGGTAGAGCTATGAATGAATTAAGTTCTGCTCGCATAGCTTTAATGAATGACTATAAACAACTTAAAAAACAGTTAAAAGTAGTACCAAAAAATTTACGTAAAAAAGTGCCAGGTGAACCTTACACAAGAGAACAAGCTGTAAGAGTTTACATATGGAACAAGCAAGGTATGGATGTTCCTGGTATTAGCAAAACAGATTTAAAAGATTTAACAGATTACGTGTCTGATAACGCTGATTTACAGGTATTTGCTGATCAACTTATAGCTATGCAAAAAGGTGATCAATATGCAAAACCAAAAGAAGGTTGGCCAGCTGGTACTATAACAACAGATTTACTTGAAGGGCTAAACACTACTAAAAGAGCTAAGTATCTAGAACAATGGCAGAACAATGTAGATGTTATATTTTCAGAAAAGAACTTAAACAAGCTTCAAGCTGCTTACGGTAAAGATTATCGTAAAGCACTAGAAAACATGTTACAGCGTATGAAAACTGGTCGTAACAGAAACTTTAGTGGTGATTCATTAACAGGTAGGTTTACAGACTGGATAACTGGTAGTATTGGTACAATAATGTTCTTTAATACAAGATCAGCTATACTTCAAACTATATCTGCTGTTAACTTTGTTAACTTCACAGACAATAATATACTAAAAGCTGGTAAAGCATTTGGTAATCAAAAGCAATTTTGGTCTGACTTTTTAACATTAGCAAACTCTGATTTCTTAAAAGAGCGTCGAGGTGGTTTACGTATCAATGTTAACGAAGCTGATATTGCTGATATGGCTAAAAAAGGTGGTGTACAAGGTGTTATTAATAAGTTACTAGAATTTGGTTTTACACCAACACAACTTGCTGATAGTTTTGCTATTGCATCTGGTGGCGCTACGTTTTATCGTAATAGAATTAAAACTTATGAAAAACAAGGTTTAGATTCTAAAGAAGCTCAAGAAAAAGCATTTACAGATTTTAGAGAAATTGCTGAAGAGTCACAACAGTCTTCAAGACCTGATAGAATATCAATGCAACAGGCTGGTTCATTAGGACGTCTTGTATTGGCTTTTGCTAACACACCAGCACAATATGCACGATTGATTAAAAAAGCCGCTAGCGATCTTAAAAATGGCCGAGGGGATGCTAAAACAAATATATCTAAAATAATTTATTACGGAGCTGTACAAAACCTTATATTTAACGCTTTACAACAAGCTTTGTTTGCTTTTGCTTTTGGAGACACAGAACCAGAAGACGAAGAAAAAGAAAAGAAATATGTTGGTATAGCTAATGGTATGATGGACTCTCTTCTTAGAGGTATGGGTCTTGGTGGCGCTGTAGTGTCTGTTGGTAAAAATGCGCTTAAGCGTGTATACGATGAAATGCAAAAGAAACAACCTAAACTTGAGAAAGTTGGTTATGAACTTACTAAATTATCACCACCTATCTCAGCTAAGTTATCTCGTATAAATCAAGCAGCAAGATCATATCAATGGGATAAAAAAGAAATGGCTGAAAAAGGTTGGAGTTTAGACAACCCAGCTTATTTAGCTGGTGCTAATGTTGTGTCTGCTTTAACTAATATACCTCTTGATAGAGCTGTTAAGAAAACTAACAATGTTATTCAAGCTACATCACAAGATCTTGAAACTTGGGAAAGAATGGCTTTACTCGGTGGTTGGTCTGATTGGGAAATAAGTATAAAAAAAGAAAACGAAACAACCAAACCTCAACCTAGAAAAATTAAAAGACGTAAAATAAAAAAGAAAATTATTAAATAATGGCTACAGAACTTGGAGAAGGAACTAAAGTCACACTTGACTTGAAAACAATTGGAATGGTTATAGCTGGTGCCGTGTCTTTAGCTGCGATGTATTTTACGTTGCAAAAAGAAATAGAAATAGCTAAAGAACTACCTGAACCTACAATAAGTAGAACTGAGTATGATTTAAAAGATCGATTGATTCGAGAAACAATCATAAATACGCAGAAAAAAGTTGAAGAAAATAGTAAAAAGCTTGACAAAATAGATGAAAAGCTGTATGAAATAATTGAAAGAAAATAAAATGAAAAATTTAATCACTTTAATATTATTTTTGTTTTGTTCTTTTGCATACGCTCAAAAGTTTACTCTACTAGAAATAAACGCTAAATGGAATCAAAACAATAAAGTCTACTTGCCGAATATCAAAGGTGTAGAGAATATATATGCTAATTTAGAAGATCAAGCTGAAAGTTTAAAAAGTAAAATTTCTTCTTTACCTGTGGTTATATTATATAAAGATGATATAGCTGTTTATCAATGGACGGCTGATTTAAGCTTTAAACTAGAAATAACAGAAGCCGAAATTAAACAAGTTATTTTTAATAATTCTAAATAAAATTAAATGAGTGAAATTAGCGCGCACATAACCTTAAGAGAAGGCATTGAATCTTACACAGCTAAAAGAAAAGGTATAGAAAATATACCTAGTGATTACGAGCTTACAAATATGGTTGGAGTTGCTGAAAATATATTTGAACCATTACGCGAATGGGTTGGTGGTCCTATAAAAATAAACTCATTTTTTAGAAGTAAAGAGCTTAATAAAGCTATCGGCGGAAGTTCACGTTCTCAACACTGTGAAGGTAGAGCTATTGATATCGATGATATATATGGTTACAAAACAAACGCGGAGATGTTTGAGTACATTAAATGTAATTTAGATTTTGATCAAATTATATGGGAGTTTGGAGGAAGTGATAACCCTGATTGGGTACATGTTAGCTATGTATCACCTGAAGAAAATCGTAGGCGATGTTTAAAAGCTGAAAAAATTAACGGAAAAACTAAATATTCAATAATATGAGTTCACCATTGTATGAAAAAATAAGCGGACCTTGTAAAGCAGCTGCGAAAAGAAAGTTTAAAGTTTGGCCTAGTGCTTATGCTTCCGGTTGGGGAGTAAGATGTACAAGAGCAGGAGGTCCTAGTAAAATTGGTAAAAAGAAAAATAAATGAGTTCGCCTTTTTATAAAACCGGAAAAATAAAAGGTGGAGGTACTAAAAAAGTATGTTTACCCGCGGCTAAAGTTAAATCAATGAGTAAAGCCGAAAAAGAAAAAGTTATTAGAGCTAAACAAACCGCTGCTAAATCAGGTGAGTATAAACGATCAAGTAAATCAAACGTTAAAGGCGCAAGAAAACCTGGAGCTACTCTACGTGATTGGTTTGAAAAAGAAAATTGGATTAATGTTAAGACAGGTGAAGCCTGTGGAAAATAAAAGGAACATAAATAAATAGGCGTACCATACCTAAAAGTTCCTGTAACCAAGAAAGGGGATCTCAAACGAGGTCCCCTTTTTTAATTATACACTATATTAAATGTGTATAGCATAACTATCCGTCACAAGCTAAACAATCTTCACTCATTGCTTGCTGTGCAATATCTCCACGTAAAACAGATTCTGTTCTAGTATAATATAAGGTTTTAACACCTTTTTTCCAAGCTTCAAAATGTACTTTATTAATCCATTTAGGTGTTGCCTCTGATGGAAAAGCTAAATTTAAACTAACAGCTTGATCTATATATTGCTGACGTATACCAGCTTGATTAACTAGCTCTAGTTGATTAATTTCTTTAAATGTTTTAAATACATCCTTAACTTTATCATAACCAGTAGAATCTAAATCCTCTTGTTCTGATAGCTTAACTAGCTTTCTGTTAACATAACCCCAGTCATCAAGCTCTGGTATATCTTGAACACTACCGCCGTCTTTTAATATTTTATCCCAGGTTTCCTGAGTATTAATGCCAGCTTTGCGAAGCACTTTAGTTAACTCTTTGTTTTTCCTAATGAACGTACCCTTCGCACTTTGTTCAGTGAATACATTAGCGGCCCAAGGCTCAATGCCAGGGCTAACATTACCACTAAGCTTACTGTTAGAAACGGTAGGAGCAATAGCACGAAGATGAGTGTTACGCATACCCGTTCCAGCACACCATAAAGGTTCACCATAAATTTCAGCAAGATCTCTGGAAGCTCTTTCACTTTCGATTTTAATTTGGCTAAAAATTTTCCTAGTTTCAAACTGAGATTGTAAGCCTTCAAAAGGTATTCCTCTTTCTTGGAGATATGTGTGCCATCCAAGGACTCCCAAGCCCAAAGCACGCCCTTTGTTTGCTGATCTAACACTATTTTCGAAACCTCGAAGCCCCTTTGCGCGTTGAATAAATTCTTCCATAACACCATCAAGAAAGTATATGGAGTCATATATAAGGTTAGTATCTTTCCATTCTTCATATTTTGCTAAATTTAATGATGATAAGCAACAAACAAAACTGTGCGACTCATCTGTATGTAATGCGATTTCTGAACATATGTTTGTCATATGAACTTTTAAACCATTTTCTTTGTATGCTTTTGGATTTGATTTGTTAACATTCCCTTTAAACATGATATACGGTTCTCCAGTTGCTTTTCGTTTTCTAAGAAGTTTACTCCATCTATTTCTAGCGTCCGCATCTCCTTGTTCAAGGCGTCGCATAAACTTATCACCCACAACTGCGCACTGATGTAGATTAAGCGATTGTCTATTGACATCTCCTTTAGGTTCTCTAATTTCAAGCCATTCTTCGAAATCATCATGTTCAATATTGATGTTAACCGATGCAGCTCCTCGTCTGACTGATCCTTGATTAGTCGCGAGTATTGTTGAATCATAGATTTTACAAAAAGGGACAACTCCGTCTGATGTTCCATTACCTGTAATTTTAGCGCCAGCGGGTCTAATCATATTAACTCCGACGCCAACTCCACCGCCATGCTTAGCGAGTAGCATCATCTCTAAATTCTTTTGTCCTATGTCTTGGATGCTATCAGCCACATCAATGCCGAAACAGCTAATAGGCAAACCCCGATCAGTACCTGTATTAGATAGTACTGGGCTAGCGAGACATAGCCAGCCATTCCATATGTATTCGAAGAAAGTTTGCGCCATTTCCGGCTTATATAATCTACGAGCAACTGTTTTAGCAACCCGAAGGTAAGCTTCTCTCGGCGACTCTCCGTCGAATAAATATCCCCCGGATATAGTCTTCTTGTATACGTCCGTATCACCCCACGTAGGGTAATCTTCACCTTTGATCCATTCATTATTCCACATTTGTATTATTTGTATTTAATGTTATTGTCCAGCTATGATAAATATAATATTATATAAGCTATTGCTACGTTTAAATTAACTGCTACTAAGTTCCATTGTTTTGCTACGAATACTTGCGGTATAGATAAAACACCAGCTATAATATATGTAACAACTCCAACAGTGTCTGGTAACAAATGGGGAGACGTCATCATAAACGCCGTCCCCATATATCCTAGTCTATTAGCAATTCTTTCTGTAGCTGTTAGACGTCTGTTGTGTACTAAGTGTCTAAGAAATCTTTGCTTAAACCTATACTCACATTTTTTGCATGTCTTTTTATTGCTCGTCAGGAATTTCGAGTTTCGTTTCTCCTTTTGACACTTGTTGCATTTCTTCATTTTCTTTCTTTAACTTTTCAACAGCTT
>Ga0209138_1001254_pt1 | contig 22207 bp, 30 predicted proteins | sample SaaInl3SG_22_DNA_FD_184645 | JGI IMG/M metagenome (GOLD analysis project Ga0209138, IMG submission 184645) | Marine microbial communities from expanding oxygen minimum zones in the Saanich Inlet - ESP_153SG_22_DNA (SPAdes) (version 2) | ecosystem: Environmental > Aquatic > Marine > Intertidal...
CACAGAACCCCGTACAGTTGTGGGACGTTTCACAATAAGGGCAAGGGCGCTCAGACATCGGCGGGTTCCTCAGTTTCAGGAACTGCCACCCACTTACCGGCTTCCTCATCCCAGTCGTAGTTCACGAGAGTTTCACCATTCTCGTCAAACTCAAAGTCGGGTCTGGCTACAGGCGGTTCCCATAGGCAAGTGCCCTCATCGAGAACCCAGCTATCAAAAGGCTTAGGCGGAATGAAAGCATCCCGTTCCTCATCGTAGGTGTACCCGATAGCCGCATAGTTGAACCGTAAGGCTTTGGTCTGGTCATCGCTAGGCACACGGTTGCCGTCATCATCGGTTGTGTAGTGAACCCCGCCATAAGTGTTGTAAGAAGTCTGGCGGTACACATCACCGGTGCGCTCACACAGTTCCGCTTCTAGCCCGTCATCTTCCTGGCGACCAACCGTGACGAAAGTCACAACATTGTTTTCGTCTAGTTTCGCGAAGTGGCTCATACAATCGTCACCGTTTCTGAAGTCGTCGAAGTTGCGCTAATCGTGTAGACGTCGCGGTTGCCAACAGTTGCGCTTGACTGCGTTACACCGCCCGAAAAAGTCAAACCCGTACCCGCGGGTACGGAAAGAATTACAATACCGGAACCGCCAGCGCCAGCATAAGTGTATGAGGGATGGTCCCCTGAACCGCCCCCGCCGGAACCAGAGTTTACGGTTGCGTTTGTCGCGTTTCCGTTGTCACGCCCACCATTACCGCCGCCAGCTTGCCCCGATGACCCGCCGAAGTTGTCCTTCGAACCGCCACCACCACCGCCAGCGCGTGTGACGACTGAACCGCTTATGTCGGAAGCGACACCCGAACCGCCATTACCGCCAACCGCACCACCAGCGTAAGCGCCGACACTACCGGCACCGCCACCGCCACCGCCACCAATCTCACCGGAACCATTATTACCGCCAGCAAAACCCTGATTTGCTGTACCGCTACCAGCGCTTTGATAACTGCCAGCGCCACCACCAGAACCACCCGTGTTTCCATTAGTGCTACCAGATGTGCCACCGTACCCGCCACCGAGAGAAGTAATCGCACCAAACACAGAGTTACTGCCCTGATTGCCAGCACCCGTGGAATAACCGCTAAGACCAGCACCGCCAGCCCCAACCGTCACCGTATAAGTACCAGGCAACCATTCCTCTGCCTCAGCCGAACCGCCACCACCAGAAGGACCAGCGTTCGTGCGGAACCCGCCAGCACCACCACCACCACCAGGACCATAAGCGTCGCTACGAGAACGACCACCAGACGCCCCGCCTGCCACGACAAGGTATTGAACACTCGCACCCGACGGGAGTCGCGCATCCAACATCGAATTGAACTTGGCAAAGTTCCTTATGGAACTTTTCGCCATAGAAGTAACAGCCATCAGTTACCCCCTTAGACGGTTACTTCAGCACCGAAAGCATTGATGCTGAGCGCGTTAGCGTCACCCGCCGAAACCGTAATCACATCGGTCGCCTCGAGCGCAACCCCAAGGGTGAGCGTCGTGCTGTCGTTCGCGGCCACCGGGACGTCGTATGCCAGGTAGTGCTTGTTGCTGATCGCGTCCCCTTCAACTCTTGCCGCAAGCCTGAAGGTCGTCGCGCTCGCTGTGCGGTTCGCGATCACAACGGTCGAGATCACTGTCTCCGTGCCTGCGGGTACTGTGTACAGATCTGTGAGGCTGGTCGTCGTCAGATCCAGCTGCCCCAGCGTCTTGTATGAACTTGCCACTTTCCTATGCTCCCATCAATAAGAACGTCTGTTCGAATCCTACGTCTCCCCCACCCACAGCAGTCCATGACGTGCCGCTGTAGAACTCGAGGCTGTCTGTGTCTTTCAAGAATCTTAGCTGGCCCTCTGCCGGAGAAGGCAGCGCCGATCCTGAAGCGGCCGTCCCTGCGAACACGAGAACGCTTTGGTCCATGAGGTAATCCATGACGTTCTCGGCGGTCAAAACTTCGCCGCTCGTGAAGGTGCGGTAGCCGGATGGTGTGGCCATGTGTGATCTCCCTAGAAGGCGAGGTGGTTAGTTCCAATGATACCGAACTCGGCGTCATCCAGGACCAAGAAGTTCCAGTCGAGCGACTGCACGCCGATGATCATGTCGTGCCTAAATTGTCGGATGTCGTTGTCGATCCTGATCACTTGACCGAATTGTGCGATCTGTGATCCTATTGAGTTGGGGGTGAAGCGTGTCAGGATCACGTCGCCAAGTTCTAACGCGAGAACCGCTGCCTTTTGTGCTCCGGTCATGTTGTCCAGGTTCAGCTCAATCCCTTCGAACCGGTACTCGGGATCGGCGTACTTTTGGACCAGAAACGATGCCATGTTCGCGAGCTGATCCGTGTCGCTGAGCAACGTGTCGAGGCCAATCTCGGAGATGCCGTAGGCGGTTTGTGATCTATTGTTTGCCGCGATCGCTGTGCCAGCTGCCGATCGGACCTCTGCCCGGTTGTATAGCAGCTCTGTACCGTAGCTGACTTTCACTGTCGTGTACGGGATCCCTGTGCCGTCGTCAGCGAATATCGTGTAGCTCCCCGATGTGGGGGTCGCGTCGAGCCGGCCCCTGAATACTAGGTCGCCTGTTTTGGAGACGAACAGTTGCCCTTGCTCGCTATCGCTTGCCACTTTCTGCAGGTAGTCCAGGGCGTTGCCGCTGATCACATCCGCTCCGAGCGTGCTGGCCCCCGCGTCGATCTGTCTGCGATCTGCCGGCCAATTCACCGACGCCTGATCTAGAATCGCTTCGACCCGCCCCCCGGTCAGCTGCGGGGTTGCCGTCCCCCCGATCGTCGTCTGCCGTGCCAGGTTTGTCATCTCATCGACGGCCACGATCTCGGCGCGTGACTGATTGTCCGGTGTGTAGTCCAAGTTCCAGTCTGAAATGATTCCGCTGAATACTCGCTCCCCGTTTGTCGTGATCCTGACTTCTCGGCGGGGGATGATGTTGCCGGCGTAAGGGCTCGCCCCGTACAACGGATCGAACGCTCGCGTCTCGTTTCGCAGCTCGATCGACGCCTTGCCTGCACGGAATCGTTGCAGCTCACGGTTTTTCCCTCGGGTGACAACCGCCTCGACCAGGTACTCCGTGATGTCGTTGAATACGACACCGCCGAGTGTGTACTCTGTGTTGTTCAGGACGCCTGCGATCGGGTCGTCAAGAATGAAACCCTCGACGGCGCTCAGCTCTACGACGGTCGCCATTTACCCACCTGTGTATCTGACGCGCTGGAAGATCGGGCCGGCCTCTTCCTCGTACCGGGTAATGATCGACAGCACGTCGTCCCCGACGCGTTGCCCGTTCACTCCAAGGCCAGCGTTTACGTTGATGTTGTACGTGTTTTGTTGCGTCGGTCCAGCCGATCGGAATCCGGTCATTCCGTTGTAATCGTAGAAGCCTGACTGTTGTCCCATGCTTTGTTGGAATCCCGTCAGGCCGGCACCCGCTCCGGGCGTGTTAATCATGGCCACGGCTTGTGCCGCTCTTGTCCTCTGGAGAAGCTCACGATTTTGACGTGCGACCTGATCTGTTACGCCGCTCACGTCAACGGCCGGGAACGTCATATCATCGAACGCCCCAGTGAGCAGTCCGGCTTCACGCCTGTACTCTTCGAGCGGGGTGATGTCCAGTTTTGGCAGCACTAACTTCGGCAGAGTGATCGGGGGCATCCCGCCCAGTTTTCGTATGTCATTCGTGACCGCCTCGAGCACCATGCGGATCCCCGAGTGAAGAAGTTCGAGCGCGCCAAGGGCTCCGTTCACCATCGTTTTGGTCAACCATTGAATGCCGTAGGTAACGTGAGCCCATCCCTCAATGAAGCCGCGGCCCGTTTTGCCCGTCTCGATGATGCTCTCTCGGAACGCGAACAGCGCCGTCGCCCCTGCCAAGACCGCCGTGACAACCGCGACGAACGGGTGACGTGCGAGCACTCCGAACAACCCAGAGGAGGCTCCGGTGGCCGTCGCTGCCCCACCGGTGAACAAGGCAAGCGCCCCCGTAGCGATCCTGACGCCTGTCGTGAACAGGGCGAAGGTCAAAAGTAGGGCACCCATCACTTCGCCGTTCTCTGCCAAGAACCCGGTGAGCCCTGTGATCACCGGCTCGAGGTCTTCCAAGAGTTCAGTGAATGGTGGGAGCAACGACTCGATCAAGGTCAAAACAAGAAGCGCCAGATCACCCATCGCTGGAATGATCGGGATCAAAGCCTCAAGGAATCCAGGCAACGTGCCCGCGATCTCTGCGATCACCGGCAGCAAGCCTTCGAACAACTCCAGCAACACCGGCGTGGTCTGATCGATCAGCGGCGTCATCTGTTCCACCAGGTCCATGATCGCCGGGGCCAAGGCTGCCCCGATCGTGATCCCGGCTTCCTCGAACCGTGACTTCAGCAGTTGCATCTGCGCGTTGAATGTCTGGAGCTGTTTGTTCGCGATCTCGTCTGTCGTGCCGCTGGCGTTTCGCAGCTCTGACTCGTAGGTCTTGATCGCCTCCGATGTCCCCATCAAGGCCTGCAGCGATCCTAGGGACTTGTCCGAGAACCCGAGCTGGAGAAGTGTGGCCTTTTGTGTCTCATCGGACATGCCGCCGAGGGCCGTCTCGAGGTCCCCGATGATGTCACCAAGGTTTGCCATGTCTCCGGCGCTGTCGAATACCTCGATGCCCATCCTGCGGAAGGCACCTTCGTTTCTGATCGCTTTCGTCGTAAGGTCGCGCAGCACGATCGACAGCTGTGTGCCGGCAAGCTCACCCTTGATACCCTGATCTGCGAACGCTGCCAGAACTGCGACGCCCTCTTCGACGTCTTTGCCAACGGCTCGAAGTGCTGCACCGGCTTTGGTCGTCAGCGATGTTGAGAACTGTTCCACCGAAGCGTTTGCCAGCGTATTCGCCTTCACAAGGACGTTAGAGACGCGAGCCATGTTTTCCATGTTCTTTATCGCGTCGTCACGGATCGTCAGCCCTAGGGCACTCTGAGCGTCTGTGAGGAGGTCTGTGGCCAGGGCCATGTCGAACATGCCGGCTTGTGCGAACTTCGCAACCGTAGGCATCGCCTTGATCGAAGCTTGTGCATCCAAACCAGCGGACGCTAGGAAGAAGAACGACTCGGCTGCCTGCTCTGCGGAGAACGTTGTCTCGAGAGCCATCTGCCTCGCGGCCTTGGCCATCTCATCGCGCATCTCCGTTTCGACGTCGCCCATGATCGCCAGGGACTTTGTGAGCGCCCCATCGAAGTTCGCGAACTCTCGAACCGAAACCGCACCGATCGCGCCAACCGCAGCGGTCGCGCCGAGTGCTACTTGTGCTGCGCGCTTGCCAAAGTTGACGAGCGCCTTCTCTGCCTGCGCTAATCCCTTCGGGTTGAACTTCGTCAGGATCGGGATATTAATAGCCATTAGCGGACCCTAAGTTTGTGGTTGACTTTTTCGGCATGCTTGTTGATCGTCGCGATCGTCAGCTCGTTCAGGAGGCGTTTGCGTTTCAAGAACCGGGTGAAGGCGAACCGTCCGGGCTCTTGCATGACCTGATCCTCGAGGGCCTTGATCAATCCGTCGCCCTGACCGTTGAGCCGGTGCTGGCGGACCTCCCCGTCCGATCGGGTGTATTCCTTCGAGAACTCTTTCGGCGGCCGTCTCCGGATACCAGCAAGTTCGGCGTAATCGAAACCCAGGCCGCGTGCCCCACCGGTCATGGAAATGTTGACGAGTTTGTGGGATCGGTCGCGGCGTCTCCCCGGCGTGAACTCGATCCGGGGTTTGTTCACTCCACGCCAGCGTGTCTTTCCCTTGTGGCTCATGCCGCCACCCTTGGACGGTTTTCTCAGTGGGGACTGCCGTGGGATCTCCGTGGCCACTTGGTTTGCGATCGGGCCAAGGGCGACCCGCAGGTCTGATCTCAGGGATCGGATCGCGCCATCTTCGAATTGTTTCAGTTCGCGCGTGACTTGTTGCACGTTCTCGACTGTCACTCGTGACCTGATCACCCTGTACCTCTTTCCCGCTCTCTATTCTACCGGCGGGCCAGTGGTACCCTTTTGGCTCTTTTCGGGGCCAGATTTTTCTCAGATCTTTTTTCCTTATTTGTTTGTGTTTTTCGTGTTTCTATGGTTATATATACATATCAACCGAACGAAAGGAACCACCGAAATGACTGAGACCGTCTTCACCATCACCGAAATCGCAACCATCATCTACAACAACAAAGAGGACCAGCAGGAGGGCTTCACCTTCACCTGCCGCGGATGCTTCCGCAAGCTGAGCGGGGAACACACCAACATGATTAAGCGGTTTACTGACAAGGGTCATGACTGTATCCGTGAGCAGGTTGCCGAGAACATCTGCACCACTTGCGTTGAGAAGGAAGCTCGCGAGGCACTCGCTTGGGAGATGAAGATTCACTCCTAATCGAAACAGAGAAGCCCCCACCGATCGGGTGGGGGTTTTCTCATTTACGCTTGCGGCCCTGTGCCTGCTGCTGCTGGTGGGATCTGTTGATCAGGTATCTCTCGATCGTCCACAACATCCGAGGCTCAAGCTCTAACAGCTCTCTCGGACTGATCCCTGTCTCTACAGCGATCACGGCGATCTTCCAATGAATCGAAGAGTCGCCGAGCCCTGTTATTTTTTTGTGTCTTGTGCCTCGACAGAATCTACGCGGCCGAGCCAGTCATCGAAACTCTCCGTTTTCGCGATCGTGCCCGTGCGCTTGCACACCGACCAGGCAATAAAGAACAGGTGAGTCAGGCGCATGTTTTTCTCCAGCGCCGACATGCTCATGTCGAAGTGTTGCTCGAACGCGACAATGTCTGCCGCGCGCGCTTCGGCTTGCTCGGTCGTTCCGTCTAGGTACTTGATAAGGAGTGAGAACTTCATGCGCTCACTCTATCAGGTTCTAGGAGGTTCCTCGGCTAATTCCGGATCCTGATGCCAAGGGCCAGGAAATGGAAAGCGTGGCGAGGTCGCCGACTGAGTTTTCGAAGGGGTTGTATTCCGTGACTAGAAATACTCCAGAGAACTCAGGGTTCGTCGCTCCGGTTGCATCGCTTGTGGGCTTGACCACGACGGTCGCGTTCGATCCCAGCAGCGGCCAAAGGGTCGCGTCGACTGCGGAGGCTCCGAAGTCCTGGTGAAAGTCGAGGGTGATGGATGCATCCTTCAATCCGGCGACTCGTGATCTCCAGTCGTTGCCAAAGCTCGAAGTCTCTACTTCTTCGGCTGTCGTGTTCAAGGTCACGGCAGCGATTGAGCTAGAGAAATCCGTGCCGTTGATTGTTATGTTGTTGTCGGTAGCTACGTAGCGGGCCAACTTTTTCTCCTATGCTTGCGCGTACACCGTGACTTGGAAGTCTGCGGCGAGATATGTTGTTTCTCCTTGTAATGATACAGCACCGATGTTGTTCAGCGCCTCGCACCGAACGTCGAACGCTGTGCCGCTGAGGGTCTTGTCGCTCTCGATCGCGCTCTTGATTGATTGCGATCCGTTCGATGCGTAATCGTTCAGTTTTCGCTGTGCGATCCTGTCCGATGCTCTTCCCACCAGGACGGTCACCGTGAAGTTGTACCGTGCTGTGCCCCGACCGAAGGCTTCGTCGTAGGAGATGTTTTGAAGCATCACCACGGCCACCGGCGGGTTCGGGTTGTCGGGGATCTCCGACGCGGTTCGCAGACCGCTGACGGTGGCCAGGTTTGTGGCGAGGCCTGATCTCAGATTGGTTATGCTCACGCCATTCTCACTTTGCGGAAGGGGGCGAGCAAGGCTTCAATGTCCGGGTCGATCCGGCGCACGTGAACCACACCGAGGTCCCCCATACCATAGCTGCCAAGGGGACTGTCATTCCGCTTGTACAGACGTGCGCTGTAGAAGACGCAGGCCTGCCGTACGGCTGTGGGAACACTCGCGAATCCGAACGTGCCTGTTACTTGCACGGTCGCCTCGATCGCGTTCACGCTTGTGGGATCCCAAATCGGGAACAGGTAATCGCCGATCGCGCGGATCCTTGTGAACGGGGTAGGCAAACCTCCGGCCAAACCGTTCAGCGGTTCGAGCTGGTAATCGCCGGCAGCCCAGGTCGTGTCGAATGTCTCCCCTGTGCTCGACGTCTTGAGCGTGGTCAAGCTGACCAGGTCGTCGATCTGCACTGTGTACGCATCCTGCGGGACGTACACTCTCGTGGCCGTGCCGGATGTAAATTGTCGCTCGCAGTGATTCTCGATCTCGCGGCTTGCCGCTTCGATGTTCAGTTCAAGAATCGAGTCGTCGACGTTGTCTGTGATCCTCAGCGCACTTTTCACATCTTCGAGTGTGCAGAGACCGTCTGTGATCGCCATGTAAACCTCCGCTCCCAGTTTACCGGTCGGCCAGCCATTCGTTCCAGCGCCTGATCCCCAGGTCCCACGGGCTCTCTGTGTAATCTTCGGCGGCTCTCTTGCCCTGGTAGAAGTTCATGTTCATCATGTAGCTGCGCGAGTTTCGCTCTCCGAACTTCGGGTTCGCATGCAGTGTGCTCGAGTTATCGTGATGGATCGGGGCTTCGATCCGGTCGATCTTGAATCCGGCGTGTTCGATCCTGCGCTGCCAGTCGTTGTCCTCGAAGTACGCCGGGTAGAATCTCTCGCTGGCCAGACCCACTTTTTGGACGACTTGGTCCCCGATCACGAACGTGTGCCAATGTGGAGGCGCTGCCATCAAGGTCAACCGATCGGATCTGGCCTCTGCGATCCTTGCCAAGTTTCCGGGGTGGAACATCACATCGTTGCTCGTGATCGTCCACCGATCGTGATGGGGATAAAGCTTGATCCCTAGATTCCAGGATCCGGCGACGCCTAAGTTCGAAGGCAAGTTCAGGATCTGAATGTTTTCGACGTACTCCGTGTGAATGGTGTCGTGGAACTTGCCCCCGTTGTCGATGATGAGGAGGTGCTGCACCGGGTGATCGATTGACTGAATCATGCGCCGCAGCAGATCGTAACGGTTGAGGACTGGAACGATCAGGTTAGGGAGCATTCAGGGCTCCGGCGTGGGATCGGAATGTGTGGCCATCCATGTTCGGAGTCACGAACGGTAGCGCTGTCACGATCGGCGTCCGGTATCGCTCCCAGATTTTGTCTCGCACCATGCGGTTTTGGAGGTCGTAGCTGCGGAGCATGTTCTGATCTGTCCTGTTGATCTTGTATCCGTCGATGTGAATGTCGCCGTCGATCGTTCCGCAATCTGCGCCGGCCAAGAAAATAGTCCGGGCCCCAAGGTGTGCAGCCCAATGCAGGGCAGTCGTGATCGTGCTGTGTGTTGCCACAAGCGCTTCTGGATCGGTAGGCCATTCCTGATCTGTCCACCGCTCCACTGTGTTCTCGTTATGATCTGCGATGACCATCCTGGGATCGTCGATCGGCTCAAGGTTTCTGTGGCCTCTTTCCCCTCGGGTCGTGACCACCATTCCTACGCGTTCGCTGTCCACCCAGTCGCTGGCGTGTTTGTGGTACTTCGTGACCATGTAGTCGACTTCATCGAGCAGGTTTGTCCACCCGAAGTTTGTGCCGACCACCACCCTGCCTTCGAACATCGAGGGGTCGTAGAAGTCGAGGCTTTTCCCGCTGCCCAAGACCCAGACGTCTTGACCGAAGTGCATGTCCTCGTATTGACTGATCATTGGTCTAGGTGCTCTTTCAGGTAGGGGATCCATTTTTCTTCGAACACTTTGTCGGCGTCGAATTGTTGCGCGAACTCCACGCATGCGTCGTCTGTGCCTCGGGGCTCGTTGTAGGCCATCTCGAGCGCGTTCACCACTGAGTCGATCAGTGGAATCATCCACCACGCTTTTTGCGTTTCGTTCCACCAAGGCTGCCCTGCGATCGCGAAGCAGTTTTCGCTGAGCAGATCTGTGGTCGCCGTCCAAGCTCCCCCAATGACTCGGCTGCCGCAGGCTTGTGCCTCGACTGTCCCCAGCCCGAAACCCTCGCCCATTGAGATGTTCATCACCACATCGGAGGTCGAGTAAATCGCGGCGAGCGCCTCTTGTGGATATCCTGTTCGCAGCTGTTGGCCGTCTGCCACCCGGACGCTCTTGTCGTCCAAGCCGCACGCTTTGATCAGGCCGGCGATATTGAATCCCCCATAAGCGTTCGATGCCTCTGTGTGCAGATAGAGGTATGCGTCTTTGTGTCTCTCTCGGAAGAGGGCGAAAGATAAAAGCGCCTCGGCGATCGATTTTCTGTGGACCACACCGTTTGCCTTGTTCGCAGCCATGATCGTAACGAGGAACCCGTCGTCAGGGACGTCCATCATCTCTCGTATGCTTTGGCCCTCCCACTTTTCTGTGGGCTTGTAGACGGTCGTGTCGATCCCGTGGGGTATGTATGTGTTGGCGATCCCGACCGCGTCCATCGCTCGTTGCCCATGTGGGGCCATGCTGATCGGTTTGATGTGATCTTTCTGCAGCGTCTGGAGAACTTGTTGCGGCATGTTTGTGTGGTCGATCGGGGTCCAGGCGTGCAGGTCCACCCCGATCACGCTTTTCTCGTACACCCACGTGTCGTACAACGTGACCAGCATGTTTGGAAGGTGGGGGTGCTGCGCCGTAAAGTGTTCGTGCCAAAGTTTCAGCACGTCTTGGCTGTAAGGCAGGAAGCCCTTCGGGTAGTGCTCGATGTCCCCGTGTTTGGTACGGATCCTACTGATCGATCCTTCGAGGCCGTAGTTGGAAAGGTTCGCCACTTTGATGCCGTGCTTGAGCAACCGATCGGCGAGCTGTTTTACCTGTTGGCCGTATCCCGTCGCCGCCCCGTAACTGTTGCTCGCGATCGAGACTGCCCCTTTGAGTTTCTCAATTTTTGGCATGCCCCAATCCTAGCCCTCGATTTTCTGATCGGGGAACGAGAAACGCCCCCACCTAATGGTGAGGGCGTTCCCGGTTGCTTCAGATTAGGAAGCGTGAACGAGCGCCTTGACGTGCGCTGCGTGCGTGAGGTTCGAGTCGAACCGGTACACGAAGCGGTAGCCGATGATGTCGTTCGCGAAGTAGGCGTCTTGTGAGACGGCAACTTCTAGACCCGTGGTCAGCAGGGCGTGGCTGTTCAGCACACCGAAGACTACGGAACGTGCGCCAGCGCCGATGTCGGCCATGGCGGGGTTCTCCACAACGGGGAAGCCGAGGAGGGTGTCCGGTCCACCTACAACGGGGTTGTAGATGTACTGGTTGTTGTCGTCCTTCAGCTTACGGATCGCACCGAGGGTTGCAGTGTTGCACATCCACTTCGGGCTCATCCGACGGGCTGCCCCGTCCAAGCTGTAGGCGAGGTCGATCAGGTTGTCGGCCGTGAAGGAGGTCGTGCCGGCTGCGACTGCGGAAGAAGCAGCGGTTACGATTCCGGTGGGCTGAACGGTTCCCGTACCAGTGGTGGCGAGGGAGTTGACCTGGTAACCGATGGCGTTTGCCGCCTGCTCACGAATCACCGATTCGATGTTCAGTGAGCTGTCGGTTGCCAACTCAGAAGCGATCTTCACAATGAAGGCCTGCTTCCAAGGGGTCAGGTTGATCGATGAGAAGCTGGGCTCGTCGTCGTTGATCGCCGATCCTGCAGCGTACTGTGCTGCGGTGGAGTAAGCGGTGAGCGTCGGAAGGCGCAACGATTCCCCAGATGCTCTCTGGATCACGTTTGCTTCGTCGAGCATGGGTCCAACCTGGCGGGCCAAGAAGAACACCTCGTCGAGGAATCCCTTACGGACGGTGTTGTCGGAGGGCACCAAGGTGGCGCGGGTCTCCGGGTTGAAGGTGTGCGAGCGCATCTCTCCGGTGGCAAGCGAACGGAAGACATCGGCGTCGCCGCGTGCTTCCTCTACCTGGACGAAGTCGCGGGCTGCTTCCTCGGCCTCTGCCATGCGGGTGGTGTTGCGCTGAGCAACCTCGATAGCGCGGATCGATGCGTCGATGTCTGATTCGATGCGACCGACCTGCTCGGTTTCTGCGGCGTCGAGACCTCGGCCTTCGGACTCAGCGTGGTCAATGATTGACCTGATCTGAGACACAAGGTTAGCCTTGGTTTCTTCCTGCCGCTTCACAAATTCGCTCATGCGGTTTTGTCCTTTGTGTTTAACGGTTATGGTCGTGGAGGCGCTTACGCTCATCCCGTCGCCAGAGCTAACTCACAAGTGCGACGCTTCTATTCTAGTTTGTCTGTTGCTTTGTGGTTTTTCGGTCGCCGTGGTACCGTGTCTTTTGTTGGGTATCATTCGCTTTCTTGAATGGTTGATAGGGTAGGCCCCCTCGAAGCTCTTTGTCGGGTGATCGGGGGGGTCTATTTTTTTCCTATTTTTTTTCTCGTTTTGTTTGTGTTTTTCGTGTTTGTATGGTTATATATAACTATCAACCACCAACCGAAAGGCAAGAAAATGACCACCACCGAAAAGCTGCAGAACATGCCCATCGAAGCAATCGAGACGATCGTCTGGGGCACCGTGCTCGACTTCTACTCCAGCGTCAGCTCTAAGGGCCGGATCACAGAAATGATGCTCGCTCACGAGGAGTTCACGAACGCTTTGGCCTCGGGCGTTTCGTTCAGTCAGGATCCTGAAGAAATCCGTGAGTGCGCCGAGGCCATCATCGCGATCTACAACGACGCACTCTAATCATCCAGCCGAAAGGAACCAGAACAATGAATGCCAACGACGACATCTTCCACTCCGTGATCATGGACTGCCGCACCGAACGCGGTCACCTGATCTACGTGATCGACTGCCCAATCTCCAAGAAGCCGGAGCTGATCCTCCGCGAGGATCGTTACGAATCTTTTTGCACCTGCGGCTTCAAGCTCTAGGCTTTCATGCTAAGTTTGTGATCACAACCGAATAGCGAAAACCCCCCGTCACAATTGTTTCAACGGCAAATTATTCGCAAATAAGAAAGGTAGGATCGGGCCGAGCGTCTGATGTCCTGTCGATCGTAATGTGGACTCGCGGGGGGTTTTGCTTTGCCGCAAGAGAAACCCCGCCACGCGAAGGGGTGGCTAGTGGCGGGGCGGACCCGTCAGCGCTTTTCTTGCGCTTTTAGGACGCGGGTCTCTTTCGCCGGCTCTTCATCGAGAGCGACGATTGCGCGGGCGATCTCATCTGCGAGTTCTTTGATGGCTCCCGTCTCCGGGTTGCCCGCTACTTTCATGATCGCAGCACGGATCTGCGCTTGTGTTGCCATTAGAGTCCCTTTTCTAGAAGTTCGAGTTTCTTTTTCTTCAACGCCAGCAGGCCCTGATCGGCTTGCGGCTCTTCTGTGATCTGCTCCGGTGACAGCTCGTTGATCGCTTTCTGCAGTAGCTCTCGCTCGTCTGTGTCCAGATCCTGCTCTGTCTCGATCTTGAGGATCGCGTTTGCGAGGGCGTCAGGGTCGATCGACGCACGCTTTGCCAACCGGTCCAAGCCTCTCACCGAAGTTGTCCCCGCGGTGGCCTCGTATGCGGGCCATGGCACTACGGAAACCTCGAGCAAGCGCACGGACTTGAGGGTGCGCTCTGCCCCGTCGTCGGACCACTGGTCGCCGCCCTTCGGGACTGTGAAACCGAAGCTCATGCTGTCCACATCGTTTCTGCGTAGAAGCTCGGCCACATCACGGCCTCGGCTCGTGTTTGGTAGCTCTGCGGAAACCAGAAGGCCTCGCTCGTCCTCCGTGAGGGAAAGTGTGCCGCCTCGAGTGCTGCCAAGGATCTCACCGCTGTCGTGATTCCAGAGCATCTTGATGTCGTTTCGGCTGCGGATCGAACGGCTAAACGCTCCCCGCTGGATGCGCTCCGTGAATGGCAGCGGGGCGGAGGGGGCGTCCCAGACTGCGGCGTAACCACTGAAGGTCATCCCTGTCTCTGTTTCACGAACCTCCAGCTCTGCCGGGATGTGTCGTGTTTCGAGTTTGCTCAATGCCTCGCCTCTCGCTGTCGATCGTGCTTGATTCTCTTCTTCCAGTCTAGCAACCACGCCATCCGCGTATGCTAGTGCGCGCTGCGCGGCGCGCTTCGACGGCCCTGATCCCCACAGAAGGTGTGCCACAACTCCGGGGCTCGGGTAGTCATCGTTTTGGGGGTTCGCGGCCGGGGCGTCGAGATCGACCAAGTGTCGAGAAATCCAGGCGCGTAATCTGACCCATTTATCGGCGCTGACCGAGCCTCTAGCCATCGCTCTGGCTTCACGGATCGTGCGCTCCACGACGCCATCCCCTGCGAGGCCGTTTTCGTAATACGTTAACCCTTGCCTCGCTGCGGCTCTCATGTATGCCGGCGGCTCAAGGTTGACATCTCTTTGTGATCGTGTCAGCGGTTCAATCTTCGTCAGGGTGGAGAACCGGTGGCCGACGAGTGTGTCTGTCGCTTCCCATTCTTCGTCGCTGTTTTCTCGGTAAACCCGGATCAGCGCTGCGGGATCGTCCTCGTCCCCGTTGATCGTGAAGTCGCTGTCTGGCACGTTGATCTGGCCATCGCGAACTATGCGAGTGATCCTGCCCCTGGCCGTCCCGCCGCTTGAGTCCCATTCGACGAAATCACCAACCTCCAGCTCGTCAGGTGCTGCACGATTTTCGCCTTGCCATGCGTTGCAGTAGTGACCTCCGTCGACGAAGTCGTCCCAGCGGTTGCACCACGCTTTGTCGCCGGCCTCGTTGACGCGGTCCTCGTTGAAGAATACGCAGTTGCCGCATGCTCTTCCCTCGGGTACATCATCGGCAAGCGCTGGCCTGTAGTTTTCGGGCAGCTCACGGATCGCTCTGAAGTCTCCCTCGTATGTTCCACCGGGATCCACGTCCTCGGCCAAGCTGACGGCGACCATCTGCGCTTGAGCGCTTTCCTCTGTGTCGTGGCATGCCAAAACTTCACCATCGTCTTTCACGACTGCCCACGCGGGGCACTCCGGTGCGCGGTCTGTGATGAAGTACGGCATTTTCCTAGTCCAGTTTTTGAATCGTCAGAACGCCCAGCTCGAGGCCGCTGGGATCGCTGACGGCCCACAAGTCGTCTAGTGGTCCCAGAACCATGTCGATGGTCTGGCCGGGATCGAGGTGGATCGAGTTCGCTGTGGTCACATCTGATCCGCCGATGTGAATGTATTCGTTTGACGACTTGGTCATGTTGTGCAGGATCACCTGCTGTGGCATGTTGTCGGGTGTCACCACTCTTGTGGCAACCGTCCCGCCTAATGTGTAGACGCTTGATTGCACTGGCATTATTGGACCTCGTAGAGACTTTCGGGATCTTCAGGGTCGATCTGACTGATCGGCTGGAGCTGTGTTGAGGGCAGGCCGGTGTGTGCGATCGCTGGCAGTCCGAGGGCTTCGAGAACGCCTGCTGGATCGTAGCCGGAATAAACCAGGGCTTGTGCCATCTTGACGCGCTCCATCTGCGCCTTGACACCGGAGTCCTCAATGTTGACGTTTGCCAAGGGGACGCGGGGCGCGTTCGCTGCGGGATCCTCTGCCGGTCGCATGTCCTCGAGGGTTCGCACTTCGTTGACGGTCATCGCTCCGGCTTGCAGCATTTTGCTATACGCGGAGGTGCGACTCTCAATGTCTGCACGGATCAGGCCGCTCATGTTGAAGCGCAAGAAGGCCGTGTCGCCTCCGGGCACTCGTGAAAGGAGCGGGCTCAGGGCCGTCTCGATTTTTGTGGCCGTGGGGCGCAGGCAGGTCGTGATCCAGTGGAGGTTTGTCTGCTCGACTGAGTTGTAACTCATGCCGATCTCGAGGCCCAGCATATGGGGTGGGATCTTGAATGCTCGGGCCACGTCTGCGATGCTCTGATTGCGGCTCTCCACAAGGGTGGACTTTTCAGGATCTACCTGTGTTGGTTTGAAGGTTGCCCCGCCGGTCAGGACTCCGGTCTTGTGGCTGCGCTTCCACCCTCGATGGCGAGAGTCGAAGTTTTCGGATAAGGAAGTGGCCTGCTCTGCCGAGAGGTTGCCGGGGAACTCGATCACCCCGTTCAGGTTTGTGCCTTGTCCAAAGAACATAGCCGCATATTTTTGAAGGGCTAGGGCGAGGCCGAAGTCGGTCTTGAGTGTTTCTACTCGGCTGATCCCGCGTTTCGCTCCGGGCCGCATGACGTCTGGGATGAAGATGACCTCTTCGGAGGTGAGGGGTTTGTTCTCTCCCTCGATCGTGAAGGTGAGGAGGCCGCTGTTGCTCCGGTTGATCTCCACGGTTTTCGGGTTCAGAACCACCAGGTTGATGATCCGGCCTTGCCGGTTTGAGAACACTCGAATGAATGCGTTCCCGTCGAGGAGCATGCTTGTAATGATCTGGCCGTAGAAGGCTTCCCGTGGCATGCCGACCGAGGGCTGCAGAACCCATTCGGGTCGTGGCCGGAACGGGTAGCGGGCTCCGTCTCTGCGGATAAAGGCGTCCAGTGGGAGCGTGCTGATCGTGTCCGAGATGAGGGAAACGGCAGAGAAGATTGCGTTGATCTGGAATGCCGTGTCGTCGTTGATGTTTGTGCCAGCCTCCGTGCCGAACACGATGTCATCGCCGGCCTCGAAGATGGTCTGGTAATTGATCGCCCTGCGATCGAAGATGTTGTTCAGAATCATGAGCGTCCCAGGCTATATCCAACTGCGGTAAGGAAAACGCCGCCGAGGATGACGCCTAAAGGCACGGAGACGAGAAGGGCTCCCACGGTGATCGCTGTTAATCCCGTGATCTGGAGTACGGCTGCCATTGTCATCCTTATCCGAAGAATTGCGGGACTACCTCTTGCTCAATTGTACCCGCTGCCCGTGATGCGCTTATGATCATGGCCACCGACGCATCGATCTTTCTAGGTGAATTGCGGGCGTCTTTTACAATCCTAGGCCCTAAGTTGTCTACTTTTGTGACCGCGTTCGCGATGTGTCGCGCGATCACCGGATCTCCGTCGTGCTGGATCCTCTGCTCGACCACCATGTCGTAGACCACGGCGCAGGCTTGGACCATTCTTTTTGGGCTGGTAGACGGGAACTCTGTCACTGGCACGCCTTTTTCCTCGAGGACCTGCATGCTCCGTTGCCAACGGAACGGGTCGCAGGCAACTTCCCGCACTTTGTAGCGGGCACAGAAGTCGAGCACCGTTTGTTCCACATCGGCAATGTCGACCCGCCAGTCGTCGTCGTGGATCGTGAGGTCTTTCTCCCATGCCTTCACCATGAAAACTTTCACCGGGTCGTCCTCGCTTTTTGGGATCACGGATCCTACGATTGCCGACGCGTCCCCCGAGAAGCTGCCGTCGAACCCCAGAATGATTTCGTCATCGTCGCTGATCTCGAACTGCGATTCACAAGCCTCCCACGCTCCTGTAGGAAGCCACGCGATCTGTGAAGATACCCATTGGTTGCAGCGCTTTGTCCGAAACGATGCCTCCGGGGTTCTCCGTACTGCGCTTTCGAAGTCTGCCGGCGTGTTCAGGTCGTCGTACCCTGGGTTTGCTTCACGCCACGTTTTTGGGTCTTTATGATCCCCCTCCGACTCCCACCAAGCCATGAAGAAGCTGTCGTCGTCTGTGATCTCGCCTCGGGCGATCTTTTGGCCGTACTGGTACAGCTCGTAGCAGAGACTGTCTCGGCCGCTCTGATCTGTTTTTTGGCCGGCGGTCGTGATCCCGATCATGGTTGCCGATCGTCTGGCACCCATCGATAAGCTCATGACTTCCCAGAGTTCTCGGGGCATGGCATGGACTTCGTCTGCGATCACGGCCGTCGCGTTCAGTCCCTCTTTTGAGTAGGCCTCGGCGCTGAGCACTCTGTAAATGCTGCCGGTGGTGGGGATCTCGATCGCGTCGCGGTAGATGTTGCACAGCTCCATCAGATCGGGGGCTGATTCGATCTGGCGGCGGGCGTCTTTGAAGACGATCCTTGCTTGCTCTTTTTCTGCGGCGACGCTGTATACCTCACCACCCTGTGGCCCTGCGATCAGCGAATAAAGTGCCAGCACGGATCCTAGGCTTGATTTACCATTCTTTCTCGGGGTGCCCACGAGCTGTGTCCTGTGTCTCAGATTGCCGTGCTCGTCGTGAGCAAAGAGGTGGTGGATGAGGGCTTTCTGCCAATCGCGCAGCACGAGGGTCTGCCCAACCTGGCCGGCCACGCTGTCTTTTGTGATCATGCCGTAAGTTTCAGCGAACTCGATCACGTCTTGACCCTCGCCTTGTTCGATCGCTTCGACCGGGACGGGTGTAATCCATCGGGGTTGAGGTATGCCCTCCGTCTGGAGTTCTTTCATGGTTACCTCTGGCTTCGTCGAGCGATCAGTTCCTCGGCTTTGCTTTTTGCTTTGATCTCGGCCAAACCGAGGCGGCTGCGATCGGTGGGGGTAAATCCAAGGAGGCTAAGGTTCACCACGATCTGCCGTTCAATCTCTCGGAGCGCTCGGCGCTCATCGGCTCTGTTGTTGTTCCAGACACTTGCTCGTAAACGGACCCGCTCATCTACCTGTTCGCAAACCATCAGAAGAAGTTCCACATCTGCCACCGGACTCACCCATCGGCTGCCAAGCTGAAAGGCTCTATCCCACAGCTGCTGCCCATACTCGAAAAGCTGCCGGGGGGGTTCGGGGATCTCCGTGGCCTGCTCCAGGCCGATCGTGTCCTCTAGCTTCGGCAGTGCTCTCTTACCGGGGTTGCCGAGCATCCGTTTTCTCTCGATCGGCACCGGCGGGCGTCCCATGTTAGCCATCGCGTTCAGCCTTTCTGCCTGTGTGCTGCTCCCATCTCAAGATAAGCCGATCGGCGTAGACGGGATCCATCTCCATGATCGCAGCGCGTCTGTGAAGTTGTTCGGCGGCGATCAGTGTGCTCCCCGATCCTGCGAACGGATCCACGACCAAGTCATCGCGTTTACTGCTGTTTGAGATCATTTTGGCGAGGAGGTTGATCGGCTTCATCGTGGGGTGCAGGTCGTTTCGCTTGGTTTTGTCCTCGCGCAGCACGGTCGTCGTCTCTGCGGCCTCTTTTACGATCTGCAGAAGCTCTGCCTTCGTCAGTTTGCTCACGTCTGTTTGATCGTCGATGACGGTCGCCTTGTTTCTGGCCCCGTACCAAGTGTGCCCCGCCCCTGGCTTCCAACCGTAGAGGACGGGTTCGTGTTGCCAGTGGTAATCCTGGCGGCCCATGACGAAGCGATCCTTCACCCACACCAGCGCTTGCTTCAGGAGGAACCCTGCGGCCAGCATCTCGTTTCTGAAAATGTGCCCGCTGCTATCCGCGTGGAACACATAAATTGGGGCTCCCTCTTTCGCGTGGTTATACATCTGATCGTAGGAGTCGCGCATAAACTTCGCGAAGTCTGTGTCTGCCATGTTGTCGTTCGAGATCGTCATCTCTTCCCCGGCTCCCCCGTGATAGTCCACGTTGTATGGCGGATCGGTCAGAACCAGATCGGCAAGGTCGCCCTGGAGCAGCGCCTCGTATGATTCGTACTTCGTCGCGTCGCCAACGTAGACGCGGTGATCTCCGAGCCTCCAAAGCTCACCGGTGTTCGTCCTCGAAGGTGCAGACTCCGGCAGGGGCACTTCCTCGATGCTGTCCAAATCGTCCGGCTTCACATACTCGAACCCGAGGTCTGTCAGCTGCCAGCCGTTGTCGTTCAACTCTTCCAGCTGCTGATTCAGAACATCCTTGTCCCACGAGGCAAGCTCGGCCGTCTTGTTATCTGCGAGCGCGAACGCCTTGATCTGATCTGCCGACCAATCTTTCGGAACCCGAACGCAGGCGATCTGATCCCAGCCGATCCTCTTGGCCGCGTCCAGCGTGCCGTTCCCCGCGACCACCACATTGTCTTGTGTGATCACGATGGGTTTGCGCTGACCGAACTGCGTCAAGCTCTCGGCGATCGCCGTCAGGTTTTTCTCGTCGTGTTTGCGGGCGTTGTTCGGATCGGGAATCAGTTCACCGATCTGCAGCGTTTCTAGTTTCATGGGCGTTCCCTTCGTGTGCCTCTATCGTATCCCCCCCTTAGTAAAAACAGCGACTTTCGCGGGTGTTTGCGCGTTGATGGGGCTGCGGGGTCTTGCCGTGACGTGTGTCAGAAAACGACCCGCCCCCTGTAAATGACCCCGGTACCGGTGGGGTAGGTGCTGTTCTAGCCGATCGTGGGCGGTACGACGTCTGTGTTGACGGGTTTGTTGCCTCTACGTTGGTTGCAGATCCTGTGTGCGATGGCGAGCGGTGATCTCCATCCTTGCTCTGGATAAATGTGATCTGCTTCGCCTTCTCCGGGTGGGACGGGGGTGTGGCACAGGTGGCAGATCCCCCCGGTGGCCCGTATAGCTTTTGCTCTCTTGTAATAATCACCGCCGTAGAGGAATCTTTTCTTTTCTCGGCGCTGTGAGTTCGTGGGGCTCTGTCTGATCGGCTTGTGTTTGTCGCAGTAGCTGCCGTAGGAGAGCGCGTTGCATGTTAGGCAGGGGCGCTTGAAGCGGGGGGCGGGGGTCATGTTAATCGTCTTCGTCTGGCAAATCGAGCCAGTACTCGTCTCCGTAGCACTTGACGATCATGTCGTGCATCTCAATGGCATGATTCAAGAACGCCAGGATCTCCACCTCTACCTCTTCGGCCATGTCTACGTCTTTTGTTCGGCGGTCGAACAGGTCGCACAGGTACCAGAGCAGCGGTTCGTGGAATGTTAGGTCGCGCAGCTTGTGTCCGAACGTGTATAGCATTCGCTGCAGGTCGTCGTCGTCATCCCATCGTTCGTGATCTGCGATCGCTGTGCCGGCCATCAGGAAACCTCGGGCCAGCATTCCTCGCAGGCCATGCCGACCACGGTCTTGCCTTCGTAGCGGATCGTGGCCCATCCTGTGTCTGCTACTTCGACGCCGCAGTTGATGCAGAGGCCTCTCATAGTTTGTGTACCGTCCCGTTGAAGTTTTTCCCTTTTTCGAGGATGAAGGTGGCAAGGCCGGGCGTGGCCGACTCTCCCACGGTCTGTCGGAACCAGTTGGACCCGTTGTCCATGGTCGGGGCGCTGACAATGAATCGCGAGTGTCCGTCCGGGGTCGCTCCCAGCTCTTGCACTCTCAGGTGGTGGAAGTGACCGTGTAGCAGGATCGTGGCATCTGCGACGGGCTGGTTGCCGAAGCTCTGGCCGCGCCACCAAGTGGAGACGTTCTCGGGTCGTGTTGCTTGATGGCCGTGAACGATTCCGACGATGTGTGTGTCGTCGTCGTCCCATGGTTTTACTGCGAGGCTTTCGTCCCACGGCTGCGGTTCGACGAAGCTAATGTTCATTTTTGCTTCGGCGGCAAGGCGAGCCAGCTGCCTGCCAATGAAGACACCCCAGTCGTCTGTCGCCTTCCCTACCGCTTGCTTGTTGATCCGCCACTGGCAGTGGTTGCTTCCAACCGAGGCGTAGGTGATCCGTGGCACCCGATCGTAGACGCCCTTGATCGTTCGCCATGCCATCGTCGTGGCCACGTCGACCTGATCCATGATCGAGAGGTCGTTTGCGACTGCTTGTTGCATGTCTGCCTTGTTTTGGAAGTTCTCGACCGTGTCGCCAAGGTCTACGAACAGGATCTGCTCGGGCTTGTGATCCTTGATCATGTCATCCAGGCGACCGCGTAGCGTCTCCACCCGATCGGCAAGCGCTTCGGAATCTCCGCGCCAGTCCACTTTGCCGACCTGCAGATCTGACCAAGCGATCACGAGTGTTTTCTCTGCCGGGTTGTCGATCCTCTTTTTCTTGCCGGCTTTCTTGAATCCCTCGCTGATCAAGACGGGCAGGTTGATGTCTGTCGCCGTTCGCCGGAACGTGAACCGGTAAGACGTTAGCCAGATGAGTTCGCCGTCTCGTTGTTGTTGCCAGCGGCTCGTCCGGACCGGTGGTATTACTTCGATACCGTCAGGATCGATGCCGGCGTCTCGGAGGAACTCGTCGAAGTTTTCGGGCTCGTTGTCGTAGCCGGGGGTTGTAGCGACCCCTTCGTTCCCGTCGAACTCGACACCCGGTCTGTGATCCTTGGGCCGTTTCTGCGGTGTTGCAGCGTTCAGGTTCTCGAGCATGTGCATAGCCCCGCTCTGTGTCGTTTAATTGTTGATTCTGAAATCTCGACGCCGCGCTCGTTCATCGCTTTTGCCAAGTGGTAGTCACTCCAGTTGTCTTGATCCGCGATGACCGCGTCGAAGATTTTCTGATCTGACTCGTTTAAGGACTTCCGGACTCTCATCGTCTTGCATCGTGGGCCCGGAG
>Ga0209138_1001264_pt1 | contig 22106 bp, 16 predicted proteins | sample SaaInl3SG_22_DNA_FD_184645 | JGI IMG/M metagenome (GOLD analysis project Ga0209138, IMG submission 184645) | Marine microbial communities from expanding oxygen minimum zones in the Saanich Inlet - ESP_153SG_22_DNA (SPAdes) (version 2) | ecosystem: Environmental > Aquatic > Marine > Intertidal...
GCCAATGCGTTTAAGGACGCTTTAGGCTCCGCTCGGGCTGAGGTCAGGTTGATTGCGGAGACATAATACTCACTAGTGTTAATAGTTAAACGCGGCGATCTTTCGATCGTAGCTGCTCCATTTCAATGTTTCTGATGAGTCGCTCCAACTCGACCGCATTTTTGTCGTCCTTAAATGAAAAGGTTCCGCCAAGGCGCCAGCCTGCTCCCTGTTTTGTCTGATTAATCCAAATACATTTGAAATCAAACTCGGCCTTAAAAGCGTCCCAGACTAGTATTCCCGGTGTGGTTGTCTTCATAGCAATACCGTAGTTGATCGGCTCACGAAACAGCCAGAGCCCAATCCCCGCGGTCGAAATGTCTCTAATTTCAACATCAATGAACTCTCCATAACTTTCGAACTGGGCTTTGACTGTCCGATGCATACCTGGAGTAATTCGGTATGAAGTTCGTCTTTGCACATAGGACATCTCAAACGGGCAATGCACTACATACACCCATGATGAGTGTTTTTTGCCTGATTTTGAGACCAGTTCCTCACCCTGTTCGACGCGTGTGACAATGCCGTTCCAGAATGATTTGACGCCGTCCACCATACCGTACATTTTTAGGACCGTGCCGTCTTCGATCTGCTCGTGAGCACTGCCTTCCATCTGGTCTAATTTGTATTCGCCGGTTTCGCGGTCAACATCGACGATAATGGTTGAGTATTCTTTTTTCGATTGATCGATCTTCACCGCGATCATTGTTTTCGTCTTGCACGCACGTACGATCTTTCCGATCAACGCTGGACGCTCTTCCAAGAAAATCCAGCCCTCTTCCTTTATCCTGCGGGCCTGAGCGCGCTCAATGTTTGCGGACTTAATGGGCCGCTTGGGTTCGGAAATTTTACTGAGGATCTTTTTCATCGCGGTTTGATACCATGAGTAAGGAGTCTTTACGTTAGGTCTAGTATGCAACAATTTGGTTGGATGAGTTTAGTTGACGCGATGTTTTTGGAGTTCAATCGACCCCGTGACGTAGTCGATATTCTGATTGGAGGTCTTGGTTTGGATGCGAATAACGCACAACCCAGCGAGCTGTCTCAGCTCGGGTGTGCTTCATTCGAACGTTCGCAGGCTATTGATCTAACAATCGAAATCCCGTTGTCATCATCTCGAGTGATTTACATGCGGGCTCACCATGCGTTGCTGTTACCCGAGCTGCTATCATTTACTCATCTAGTGCAACTGGCACTGAAGACCGCCGAGCAGCGTGAGTCGCTCGTTTTAGAATCGATAACTGACCCGCTGACCTCGCTGTTGAATCGCCGTGGCTGGGAAAACTACTTATCAACGGTCAAGCCAATCGTCGGCACCTTGGCTTTTTTGGATGTGGACGGGTTGAAGCAGGCCAACCATGAGTTGGGCTATGTGGTGACCGATGAACGACTGCGAGTGCTTGGGATCGCTTTGAGAGGAGCGTTTCGCTCAATCGATTGCGTGTGCCGGTGGGGTGGTGATGAGTTTGTGGTATTTCTGAAGAATTTGGATCCGGTGATTGCAGAAAAGCGCCTGATTGGAGTGATTCGACAAGCCGGCACACTGAGTCAGTTGACACTGTCTTATGGTCTCGCTTATCTCAAAGATGATCACCACTCGGTTCGTGAGGCCCTTACGATTGCTCAGCGAGAAATGGAGACAAAAAAGCCGGCAATCGCTTCATGCGGAAATTTGATCTAGTTTTCAGAGTCAGTCGTTCGATTGTTTGACGCTTGAGTTTCCTTTGGATGGACGATCGTCCTCAGCTTCCTCGATGATTTCCTGAGCAAACACAACCTTGTGATACAACCCGTCCTGCAACTGGGTAATGGGGACGTTTCCTTCGATTTTTTTGAGGCGGGGAATCAAGGCGGCGAGTTCTGGGTATTGAGAGTCAAGGATTTTATCGACAACCTGTTGGTCAGTAATTGGAATCAATGCCTCACGTTGGTCTCTCAATTTATCGCGGATCAACCGTCTTGCTCGCTTGAGGTAAGCGCCTGCCTCAGGATGATCCTCACCAGGTAACAGCTCAATTTTGTCGAATAGTTTGACGATCAGCCCATCATCAGAGATGAATTTTTCTCGGGCTTGTTCGAGAAATGCCAGCGTCCTGGACATTTCAATTTGGTTGATCGCATCATCTTTAATTCGATCAACATCGCCCAGAAAACGATCCAGTGTAAGTAGTGGCTTTTGATACAAGACCTTGTACTCAGTCATCAGCAACGTAGCGACAATGGCGTAGCCGATGATCCAGGTACTATAAAGCACAATCAGCTCAGTGGGCGGCATCGAAGGGCCCTGCAATGCTGATGCGCTGAATGGAAAGCGGGTTCATTGAAGATTCATCAACTGTTACCTCTAGGTCATCGTATCGGTCAACGCTAGTTGATTCTTAGCAAATTTTCTATCACTGTCCCGAGAGTTTCATTATCAGGATTATAAAGATGTTAGTTCATTGGGTGCTAATCGTGTTTGTTCATTCGTCTGTCGATGTCATCGCTTCGACACAGCCAGATACGCTCCCCATGGATTATGGCGCAGTCTTTTCAACCCAGGAGGCCTGTAATTCTTGGGGTAGAGACAAGGTAATAAGCAGTGATCGTGTGGAATCATTTGTTTGTTTGCCTAGACCCGCCTATCGAAATTAAAGAAACTCGGGATACTTAATGGGTTTGGCATTGAAGGCTCGGCTACACGTAGTTTAGTTCAAAAACTTAGTTTCAAGAACCGATAGGTTAACCTCGATGGATTGATTCCGAGATGCGACTCGTGAGGGAGACGACCCGGAAGCCGTTCCTGGCCGGACAGCGTTTGTTATTTCGTGTTGACGGAGGCTATATTCATACGGCCAACCCAATCGACGCATATCTGACCCTATCGATCAAATGGTTCTCTGGTCAGAGCTCGAGTAATCGTCGAGATAAGTTTTTATTTTGCCGCTGCGAAACTTGTTGTTAGAAAAATGCGATGCAAATCAAAGCTAGCCCGCAAAGGTTGCCGCAGTACTGAGCATAGTAAATAAATCACCTGTAGATACGTCGACCTGTCCAATTTTTTGTATTTCTGATGTCACGATTTGATCCAGTCCTGTGAAGTTCTCGATGAGCCAGACTGAAGCACCATTTTCAATGTCTGGGGTAAAAAGAATGTGGCGACTTGCGCGAGAAGGGACTTCATCGAAAGTCACGTTGGCGAATAAGTTAACGATGTCAGTGACGGTTCGAGGGGATAGCGAGCCACTAGAAATCGTTGGCTGGTCTGGTATAGCGCTCGGCCAAACACCAGCATGATCAACCACAAGGACTGTATCGCGAGTGAGTGTATTCAGTGGGACGAAGTCTGTGCTTGCTGGATCGGCGACACCGCTAACGACCGAGAGCGTCGTATTCTCAGATGTTCCAAGAACGAGACTCAAATCCAGTGTATCTGCGCCTTGGCCAAAATCGGTGATTGTTGTAAAGCCGCCGGACGAATAGGATGCAGCTGGATCAAAGGTAAAGCGATCATTGCCTAAACCTCCCGTCAATGTGTCGCTGCCGCCATTCCCTGTTAAAGCATCGTTCCCCGCTCCCCCTGTAAGCGCGTCGTTACCGGTGGTACCCACCATCACTGTGTCTACTGGTCCCGCAAAGATGCGACTGGCACCAGTCAGTGTCATTGAGCTTGAGGTGGGATCAGCATCCCTCGCATCTAGCCGAGTAATTCCATTTAACAAGCCGGAATTAAATGTAATCTTGGACTCACTAGCTTTATTATCGCGCGAAAGCACCACCTTAAATGCGGTACTGTCACCGAGCATCGCGGTTGATTCACCCAAATCAACCGTCAGGGCGGAATCATTATTTCCCTCGATAAATAGTGTGCTTCCAGCGATGGTCCAATAGGGAATGGTACCGTAGGGGTCTAGTCCATTTTCTATCATCGTGGAACGAATCAGCTGAAGGGAACCAAGTGATGAGGCCTCATCAAGCTCCTCGTCAGATGGTTGTCGGTTGGCCACTGCTAGGTAGGTCAACGCGGGTTCAATTAAAGTCGTGTAGGTGAGGGTTTGATCCTGATAGCGAATTGCATCAGCCAGTAATTCTGCCCGAGAGCGAGTTTGCAATGCATCAACAAAAATCTGAAGATCAAGACCATTCGGAAGGATAGCCCACATGGAATTGGCAAGTCGCGTCACAAACTCTTGATCGGTCAGGTCAAGCGAGTTGCTGAGTCTAACGCCAGTGAAACTCAATGCAGCGTTAGTAATATCTTCGAGCGTCGAACCTGCTCTTAGCGCCGTCATTGCTGCCTGATACAATGCGGGATCGGGCGCACGATCAAATACGATGAAGAATAGGACTGCTAACTCATCCGCAGGCCCCAAAGATTTAGCCAACGATAGTTGCAATTCCTGAATCCCACTAGGCAGCGTCAGTCCACCTGTTTCGATCCGGGCAACAAAAGAATTGAGCTCAGACTCGCTCACCGGTTCAACAAAATATGTCGAGGCCACTTGTGTGATCAGAGATTCGATGTCTGTACTCATAAAATTCCATTGGTTATTGCTGTAAACGCTTAGTCGTTCGACTGATTCACATCAACTGTAAGCAAATTTTGAGCCAAATTTCCGTGATCCAAATTGGTTAGTGCGTCCGGTTGATTTTCAAAAGGGCCTTGGAAAAAGCTGGCGTAATACCCATAATCACGCAAGTTTTAAAGGAGTTAGTATGTCTGGTCAAGGTAGTGACCCCAATGCGATGGTTGCATCCGATCGCCTAAACTACAAGCAAATAGCTAATAACCAAACAGTGAATGTGTCGACCGTGAAAGATGCATTGAAGTATTGTCGCGGGAGTTTTTTTGCTGTAGGGGTGTTTTCAGCTGGGGTGAACGTCCTGATGTTGACTCCCCCGATGTATATGCTGTCGACTTATGATCGAGTGATTGCCAGTGGCAGCATTCCAACGCTTGGAATGCTGAGCCTCATCATGGTCTTTTTGCTAGGTGCTATGGGTTTGTTGGAATGGGTGCGGTCACAGGTGCTGGTTCGCGTCTCCAATCGATTCGATAGTTTATTATCGAATCGATTGTATGATATTTCGCTCAAGCAAGCGTTATTTACTGGTGGGTCCAATACCCAAGCCATGCCATTACAGGATCTGAATGGTCTGCGGCAATTTTTGACCGGCAACGGGTTGTTCGCATTTTTCGATGCCCCATGGCTTCCTTTGTACATCGCAGTCATGTTCCTTTTTCATCCGATATTTGGTTATGTCGCTATTGGCGCTGCTGTATTTTTGGTCTGTGTGGCATATCTCAACGAGCGAATGACTAGCGCACCGCTGACCGAAGCGAATAAGCTGGCCAGTGCATTAAATGCAGAAAATGCCAAACGTCTGAGGAACGCAGAGGTGGTGCACTCCATGGGAATGGGAGTTTCTCTGCGTGATCGTTGGCGTAGCAGCCAGAATAAAGTGTTGTTGCAACAAACTACTGCAAGTACGCGAGCCGGGTCTCTAACGGCTTTTTCAAAATCGTCGCGTATCATCATCCAATCAGCGATTCTTGGGGTTGGGGCTTATTTGGCTGTGATCGGCGAAATTAGTCCCGGAGTGATGATTGCGGGATCGATTTTGCTTGGGCGTGCCTTGGCGCCCTTAGATCAAATGATCGGTGTATGGAAGCAATTTGTGACAGCGCGTGGGCAGTGGGCGCGGCTTAACGATATTTTGAGTAAAGTGCCGGTCGATCAAGACCGAATGGAGTTGCCATCTCCACGAGGTGATTTGTCTGCGGAACAGATGATGGTTGGGGCACCCGGATCAAAAACAGCGATTTTAAAGAACGTCTCCTTCAGATTGCCGGCCGGAGCCAGTCTTGGTGTTATCGGGCCAAGTGGTTCGGGTAAATCAACGTTGGTTCGCGCGATCTTAGGCATTTGGCCGCTTGCCGGTGGATCCATGCGACTTGACGGTGCAGATGTATTTTCTTGGGATCGTGAGCACCTTGGACCATTCATTGGGTATCTACCTCAAGACATCGAACTTTTTGAAGGTACGATCGCCGAAAACATTGCGCGATTTGGTGAGATTGACTCCGATGCAGTTGTGAGTGCAGCAAAAGCTGCAGGGGTACATGAGTTGGTATTAAGTCTTCCAAATGGTTATGACACCTCGCTGATTACACATCAGTTATCAGGGGGGCAAAAGCAGCGTATTGGCCTTGCGCGAGCTCTTTACGGTGACCCAGTGTTAGTCGTTCTCGACGAACCGAACTCGAATCTTGACGATAACGGTGAGGTTGCTTTGTTTTCAGCTATCCGAGCGCTTAAGGCGCGAGCTGCTACGGTCGTAATTGTCTCACATCGAACCAATATATTGGCTGAGGTCGATAACTTACTGTTGATGGCTGATGGGGCCGTAAGAGCGCTTGGTCCGCGAGATCAGGTGTTGAGCGATATTGCGAAACGACAACGGGCCGCTCAGGAGCAGGTTGCCTCGCCTGTGCCGACGCCCACTACACCTGTGCCAAAGGATTGATATGCATACGATGAATTCAGAAAAGCAGGTGACCACAGAGCAGCCGGATCAGAATGATCGACGATATCACCGTATCGGCTACGTCATTATCGCGATTGTGTTTCTGGGATTTGGTGGATGGTCGGCCCTAGCTCCCCTCGGTTCTGCAGCGCCCGCGATGGGAATGGTCGTGGTGAAGAGTGAGCGACGCACACTGCAGCACCTCGAGGGTGGTATTCTTGAGCAATTATTGATCCGAGAAGGTGATCAGGTTAAGCAGGGCCAACTGTTAGCCAAACTGGATGTCGTTCAGACCCAGGCGAGTTTAGACGTACTTACATCACAACTGTTGGCTGCCGAAGCACAAATTCATCGATTGAAGACGGAGCGGGCTACTGATCTGGTGATTCAGTGGCCTGAAGTCCTTAACCGGGCGAATGATCCCAGGATCGCGGATGTACTGAGGGAGCAAGAGGCGCTTTTTGATAAACGCCAGGCGGCGTTGGCAGGAGAGGTATCTATTCTGTCACAGCGTGCAGATCAACTGCGTAGTCGGATTAGTGGTTTGCTTGAGTCAAAAGAAACGAAGAGGCGGCTTCTTCAGTCGTTCACAAAGGAATACGACAGCCTTAAGCAGTTACTAGACGAGGGATTTGTTGATGAGAGCCGAGTGAGAGATTTTGAACGCCGCATCGTTGAGTTGCAGGGCGATCTACAAAGTCTAGACTCGGAGATCCAGTCGGCTGAAATTCAAATTGGTGAGGCAGAATTGCAGGTTCTCCAAACTCGTTCGGTATTCGATCGAGAAGTTCAGTCACAATTGACAGAATTGCAGGCACGTCGTGATGAGCTTCGCGAGCAACAACGGGTTGCTCAAGATCGGTTAGGTCGGGCTGAGATTACAGCGCCAGTCGATGGGATTGTTTTAACTATCGAGGTGACCACCGAGGGAGGAGTTGTTCCCGGCGGGCAGCCATTTATTACGATTGTGCCAGAAGAAGATGATCTATTAATTGAGGCGCAAGTCGCCCCGGTCGATGTAGACCGTGTGCGTGTTGGCCAGGATGCTGAGTTGCAGTTCTCGTCTTTCGATCCCAACAGCATGCCGAAAATTTTTGGCACTGTTTTGAATGTATCTGCTGACGCCCTAGTGGATCGCAGCTCAGGAGTCAGTTATTACCTCGCGACACTCGAAATCGCCAGTGAAGAGAGGATGAAGCTCGTCGGATATCAATTGGTCCCGGGTATGCCAGTCAATGTCTTGATACAAACCGGTGAGCGTACCCTATGGCAATACCTGACCAAACCACTGGCGCAGGGCATGTCGCGCGCATTAATTGAGGATTAATATGTTCAGATGGGCTGGATTAGTAGTCAGCACGCTCTTTTGGGCGACATGCGCGTACAGTGATTCTCTGTTGACCTTGGATCGTGCTCTTCGTGCGGAAAATATTCAGGTACAACGGGCAAACCAGAATGTACTGGTGTCTCAGGCCCGACGTGATCAAGCCGCCTCTGGCTTCGGCCCGCAGGTGAGATTTAACGTCTCAGGGAGTCGAACAGAGCGCCGTCAGTCAGGCTTTAAGCAGCGATTCTTAGGTGAGGATTACAGCATCACCCTGTCGCAACCCGTCTTCGATCGCCCACGATTTCTAGAGCCTGACCGCCTAGATGCGTTGACTGAACGATCGATGGCAGGCGAATTGAGGACACTGCAGGAGCGACGGCTTTCGCTGTTGCAATCTTTTGCTGAGTGGGTTGAGGCGCTAGAACATTTACGATTGCTTGACGAACGATTCCAGAACTTGGTGCAGCGGCGAGAACAGGTCGCGCAGTTGTTCAATAGCCAGCGAGTCAGTGTTACCGAGTTATTGACGGTCGAAAACGAGCTCGAACGAGTTCGCGTTGAGTTGGTGACAACGCAGGCTACTTTGGCACGTACTGAATCTTTGATCGATAGTTTGATTGGTTCAAGTGTGCAACTGGATTGGACCCCTGTACCAATGACCGATGTTTGGGCTTTTGATGATTTAAAGAGTCCGCCAGAGCCACAGCAGATCTATCCTGCGTTGGTAGAGGCGAGGGCAAATGTTGAGGCGTCACGAATTGCGGTCAATCAGGCCATTGGGACTGTTCTACCGACCGTTAATGCCGAGCTGGCGGTTAGACATACGAACATTGGAGCAAACGATACAGAGACTGAACTGGTTGACACTTACACTGCTCGACTGACCATGTCTTGGGCTTTGTATGATTCCGGAGATCGAGAGGCGCGTATACGCGAGGCAACCCTGATCTTACGTGATTCGGAGCTCGCTTTGATGGAACTCGAGCGTGACCTGCAGCGTCAACAACTGACACTTGAAGTTGAGATGCAACGCGCTGAAGCCGCTTGGCGTGCAGCGAAGGCTGAGCGCGACAGTGCGCGCAAATTAGTGGAGGCAGCCAACCGTAGTTTTGAGGTCGGCGTCGGCGATCTAGGAGATTCGCTGGTGGCCTTGGACCGATTGATTGACGCCAAGATGCGTGTAAGCTCAACGTGGCTGAGTGGATTTTTGGCGGCTGTGCGGATTGCGGAAAATGCGAATCAACTGGATGAAGGGATGATGCTTGTGTTGTCTGATTTAGTTTCGCAGTAATACTTGCAATGCTAGCGCCTAAGACCACGCTGGTGTTTCTCTGTACCTATCAGGGGATCGCTTTTTTGGATGCACAGATTCGTTCGATCCTGACCCAAAGTGTCTCAATCGATTTGTGGGTCAGTGATGATGGCTCCAATGATGGAACTCGAGAGTTGGTTGAGCGCTATGTGAACATTGATCCTCGCGTTCGCTTACTTGATGGCCCACGTCAGGGATTTGTCGCCAACTTTCTTTCGGTTTTTGAAAATCCTGGTGTGTCCGATTACTCTTTCCTCGCATTTGCTGACCAGGACGATATCTGGGATACCGATAAGCTCGCGCGCGCTCAGCATGACTTGAAATCCAATATTGGACCAGCTCTGTATGGAAGCGCGACACGTCTGGTCGAGTCTAATGGTCGCGTGTTTGGAGTTTCGGCTCCGAGACCTCGGCCGCTTTCATTTGCGAATGCCCTGGTGGAGAGTTTGGCCGGCGGTAATACGATGGTTCTGAATCATTCAGCGATTGAGTGGGTTACTGAGCTCCGAGCTACACTTGGAGATCTTCGCGATCATTGGGTGAGTCACGATTGGATGCTGTACCTGGTGGTTGCCCTGGGTGGGCATTCAGTTGTGTATGATCCTAGGCCGACCCTGTGCTACCGACAGCACTCGGCAAATCTTGTTGGCGGGAACCGTCAACTTAGCGCTCGATTCAGGCGAGGCTGGGGACTTTACAGAGGACAGTTTCGCGAGATGGTCCGGTACAATGAAGTGGCTCTTTCCGCACTCAGGCCATTCATGACTCCTTCCATTAGTCGTTGTTTTGATGATTATTTAGCACTACGTGAGTCGACTTGGCTTCGTTCGGGCGCTAGGTGGCGGCAGGCTGGTTTGTATCGGCAACAGTTGCTGGATCATATAGCTTTACGGATCGCCTTTAGCCTTGGCCGGTTCCCTTAGCACTATTCGCATTCTCAGTCCCTGACGCCATGTTTTCTAGACTCGCTCGATGCTGCAGAATGAGCCGATTGCCTTCACGTTTGACGATCCCTTGAACTTGTAGCGTCCGAAAAGCGCGAGTGACTGTTTCCCGGCTAGCATTGATCATCATCGCCAACTCTTGATGAGTGGGTATGAATTCAATTTGAATCGTGTCGTTGGCCAGGTCAATGAGCTGTGCTGCCAATCTTTGCAGCGGTGTCGCCAGAGTCAATAGTGTCCGCTGACGAATGAGGTTACGCACCCGAGTAGCTAGCGCGGTTGAGATTTGATTGGCGATACCTGGATGGTGCCGCATCAGATCTCTGCATATGGGAAGAGGGATCAGACACAGCTCTGACGCAGCAGTCGCAACCACATGTTCTGGGTGTGACTGGCCGTCAATGAGAGCCAGTTCCCCGAAAAACTGCCCGGGAGTGATAAAATACAATCCGACTTCGCGCCCGTCGATGGTGTAATCTAATCCTTGTAACCGGCCTTGCGTCACAATCCAAAGCCCTTGGCTTTCGCCACCTTTCTCCATGACAAGCTGGCGTTTAGACACCGTGCTCCAGTGGGATACTGATGCGATTCGTGTTCGTTCGGCCGCACCAAGCCCGGCAAGGAGGGGAATAGTATCAAAGCTAGTTTTTGAGTTGGTCATGCAATTCTATGATATCAAACTAAAATTTGTGATTGTCGACACATCCTTTTGCGCTACACCGTCGCATACTAACACCGTTTACAGAACTCTATGGGGCAGACCTGAGCATGAGACTGCTGATCTCAATACTAACGTTGTGGCTGGTAAGCCATCCCGCCATTGCCAATCCGGTTGGCGAGGTGACGTTGGTCATTGGTGCTCCTCAAGCGACGTTGGATAGCCAGCAGATCGCTCTGCAGCGTGGAACGCCTGTTGCAGTTGGAATGCAGATTGAGACCGGTATCGGGAGTCATGCACACATTCGCTTCATCGATGGTACTGTCGTGAGCATCCGCCCGGAATCCCGCCTCTTGGTATCGGCCTTTCAAGTGGAGGGTGATCGTGTTGCTGAGTTTCGGCTGACCCTGACTCGCGGAAATGCTCGAACTATCAGTGGGCCTGGTCTGAAGTCAGCGCGTGATCGATTCAGATTAAACACACCAATAGCCGCTATTGGCATCCGGGGGACCGATTTTTCAACTCGTGTGACCGAATCCAACACCGAGGTGTCGGTGCACTCTGGCGCTGTGGTTGTCTCTCCCTTGGGGGAGGGGTGCTCGGTTTCGTCTCTTGGCCCCTGCATTGGTGAGTTGGCGAAGGAACTGTCCGGAGGGACGGATCAGATCTTGCGACTTCGAGTGGGTCAGCGCGACGTTCAGAGCGTTCCTGCACTTTTGTCCGAGCCGCTCTCTAGTGGCCAGATCGATAATAGGTCGTCGGCTCAATCCCGAGAGGGGGACAATGAGAGTCAAAGGGCTGGGCCAGATCAAAGTTTACTCAGCTCGCGGGTCGCTTTAACAGAATCTGTATTACCGTACGTGACGAAACCCATTCCGTTTGAGGATCGACCAGACGATTTGGTCGGGCAGGCTGGCGCTCTGATCTGGGGACATTGGTTTAATCCCCCGCGCGGGGATAGCTGGTCTCCCTCTGCGATCGATCTCCTTCAGGTTTATCAACCGACAGTGAGCAACGCCAACTATGGATTATTCCGTGCTCCAGAGCGCTCAGGCACTCTGTCACCAACTGTCCCAAGGGTGGCGTTACAGCTGACCGCCGCAGATGCCACGCTGACGATGGATGCGCGAACGACATCCGCTCTTGTAACAGAAGGATACCTACTACTTGACTTCACGAATTCCTCGTTTTTATCGCAACTATCTGTGGCGACAGACCGAGCAGGAGTTGTAAGGCTCAATGGTGCAGGTGTCGTTGCACCGACCGGAATCTTCGTCAGTCGCAGCACATCAGATCGAATGGCTGGAGCTTTGACCTCCGACGGGCTCGAGGCAGGGATGTTGTTTGAAAAACGTGCTGGCGACGGAGTCATCCAGGGGATTTCGGTATGGGGTCAGTAAGATGATGTCTGACACTAGATTGCGATCTAACCGGTTGATGCAATATGTCGCCACTTTAGCGACGCTGTTCGTGGTCAGTTCGCTGGTGCAGATCTCCTCGATTGGACAGCGGACAGACCGTGTTCTCATTGACTTATTCTGGGCGTTAGGGGCTTCAGAGGCCGTGGATTCGCGTTTCGTTTTCGTCGACATTGACGAGCACGCATTAGACAAAGTGGGTCCCTGGCCCTGGTCTCGCACAACGATTGCAGAGTTGATTGAGTCGACACGAGTGTCTGGAGCCAACGAAGTGACGGTCGATGCGCTGTTTGCAGAATCACGACCCGGAGATGAGGAGCTGGCCCAGGCTTTAGGAGAGCCGCGTCCATCCGTCTCAGCGATCACCTTCGCTTTACAGGGCAGTGATTCAGTTCGCACCGGAGTGCTGCCGCCGCCGCTGGCCAGTGACGGGACACTGTGTGCAGGAAGTCCAATATTTCCCCGAGCAGTTGGCTACCTTGGGTCCGCCAGCACCCTGAGCAAACCCGTCGTTGGACATGTGACGCCTCGGACGGATTCGGATGGAGTAGTTCGTGCGACTCCAGCGATTATTTGCTTTGAAGGACGGGCGTATCCATCCTTGGCTTTGTCTGCCTATTTGAACGCTACTGATACGCAGGTGCCGATTGAATTGGTGGCCGGTGACGGGCCGTTCGAACCGCCTTTTTGGTTACGTCTCGGTCAGTTTGAGAAGTTTCCAGTGTCTGCGACTGGAGATTTCTTGGTGCCTTTCGATCAGTTGATTGATGGTATTCGGCGGGTATCCGCAGCTGACGTCATTAAGGGTCGCGTCGTGCTCGATGGGTCCTGGGTGGTCATTGGATCCAGCGCAATTGGCTTGTCGGATCGTGTCGCGACACCACTCGCTCCTCTGCAGTCAGGGGCGACGATTCACTTACGCCTACTGCGTGCACTATTGGACCACTCGATACCGTATTTTGTGTCTTTTGCAAATTGGGCCGCGTTCTTGGTGGCTCTGATTGCTGGAGCTCTACTGCTTCGGTTAGCGAGTCTCGGTAGTCTGCGTTGGTGGTTGGCACCCATTGCTGTAGGCACCGTTGGGACGGCGTTATTGGTCGGTGCTTTTTGCTTACAACTGTATGCTGGACGATTAATGGCTCTGAGCGGTCCGCTGGTTCTTTTAGTTGCCAGCAGCGTCGTGGCAACAGCGTTGGCTGTCGCGCGGTTCCGAGAGGAGCGGATGCACATGATCAGTCGGCTATCAGCGTATCTACCTCAAGAATTTGCAGAACGAATTGCCCGTGGCTATCGCGCGACATCCGTTGACGTTTCGCGTCAGGATGCCGTACTGATGGCAGTGGACCTTCGAAATTTCGATTTGTGGTCCGAACGGCTCGACGCCAGCTTGAGTGCGGCCCTACTGCATCACTACGTCTGCGCGGCGACTGCGCGGGTCGCTGAGTGCGGCGGTACCGTCATTCAGGTGACTGGTACACGAATCCACGCCGTTTGGGGGTTGGAGGCATTTCCCCGTCGTGTCATTCGGGCGGCTGAGAGCTTGATTGTGGAGATTGATGATAGCTTCCCAGACCTGGAGGTGGACGAGCGCCTTCCTCCCCTGGCCCTGAGTGTTGGGATTGAGCAGGGAGCGGTCCTGATGGGGACCTATGGATCTGATGCGGCGCGTGGATTTAGTGTGCTGGGTAGTACAGCCGGAATGGTTCAGGGGTTGTTACGGATGACCGGTGAGCTGAGTAGTCCCTGTTTAATGGGACCAGTCTTCGCCGCACGAGTGGGTCACGCAGCGTCGGATTCAATTGGAGTCTTCTTGCTCGAAGAGTCAACAACACCAAAAGAGCTTTTCGCGTTATCATCCGCGGCATGATTCGACCGCAAATTGTTTGTCAGTGCCTTGTATTTTGTCTGAGTTGCGTGCTGGCCCTCCCCCTATTGGCACGTGCAGATCTTGAGTCCTGCCCAACATACAGCGATATTCTGTCCTTGACGCTCCGTGAGTCACTGGATTTGGTAGCGCCAAGAATGACATCTGCCTGTGGTGATGATGCAATTTCCACCGGACTTTATGGTGGCCTTCTCTTGCGTGCGGGCGCTGTCGCAGAGGCGGTGGTTTGGCTTGAAAAATCGCTGTTACTAGATCCTGAGCAGCGGGGTGTGCGGGCAGACTATGCGTTGGCGCTGTCATCCCTAGGTGATTCCGCGTCCGGGCAACAAATTGCAACAGAATTACTCGCGTCAGGCACCGTTCCCGAGGCTCTGACCGATGTTTTGGATTCGCTAGTCAGTTTGGATCAATGGACGGCCGCTGGGCGGTTTTCCGTGACCGGTGGTTATTCTAATAACATTGATTACGTGGCGGAGCTCTCGTCATTGGATCTGACATTTGGTGAGGACGGGGTGACTACGTTGCCCCTCGCAGAGGACTCGGTTCCGACGCAGGCGAATTTTTTCCAGCAGGGATTGGTAGTCAATGGACTCTACAGCAAAGGTCGTCTGCAACTGATGCCATCAGTTAGCCTGAGTGAGCGGCGGTCGGCAGAGAGTGACGTGTCAGACTATACATCCGGCCAACTCGGGTTGGGTGTGGGATACGGACCAACCTCGGTTTATCTGGGGGCTGGATCGACAGACTATGGCTTCGGATTGGATCGGGACGATACACGAATTGGTGTGACACATTCACTGGGAGCAAAGCTTGGCGTCGCAGACTGTCAGTCAGGTCTGCGGACTGAATTGTGGCGTCAACGCTACCCCAGTCAGACAACCTTCGATGCAGATCTGACCCGTCTGGGTCTGTGGTTCGACTGTGATACTGGTTGGCAGGGGAGTTTGTACCTGACTCGGGACCGTGCGATCGGGCCTCGGATTGGCGGAGATCGCAGTGGGCTGGAGGCGCAGGTGGGCCGATCGATTCCTCTGCGATCGGGCCAACTGAATCTGGATGTCAGTGTTTCAAGTGAAGAGGATGCTGACGGGTACAGTGATTTTTTGGAGCGTGGAGACGCAAGGACGCTCAGTACAGTCCGCGGTTCGGCTGAATGGCTGGTTCCACTCACCGACACCATCTCGCTGTCAACATCGGTCACGACCCTTCGCCAGCGGAGCAACCTCGCTCTGTTTGATGTGCAGGCCAACGAAATAGCACTTTCAATTATTGTCGTTGCAGACTGAGCGAATTGACCATGACGATTCAACACGGCTGCTGAACGCGTCATGCCCCGAATGCTCTTGGGTTGAAACGTAGCTAGATAACAACCAAATAAAATTCGCTCAGCTTGTTGGCGCGCTAATCCGACAAGACTCGATTCGATTGCATTCCTGCGTGGTCGCAAGGCCGGTGATATCGCACAAATTTCAAGTGGATGCAGGTAAGCTTCGGTGGATCGACGTGGTCATGCCAAGCCAGCCTCCTTGTTCCGAAAAAATTAGTGCAATTTTCCGCCATGCAATGCTCTGAGACGTGCTGATTTGGATCAGATTGTCTGAGTCGTGACGTCTATTGGTGAAGATGACCTGGAGCAAGAGCGGGTCGGGTCTTTCTGGCATTAAAGAAACTGCGTTTCCCGTCGATACACTCACTATGCAATTACGGAGATTGTTGTGGGAAAGCCTGAAAAGCTAATTTTAGAAACCATGCGGAGTATGGGTTCGCGGCCGGGAGTCTGGGATACGTCGAAAATCAAAGACGTCGTCTTTCCACCAGCGACTCGGGGTCGGCGTCAGGTTTATCGGATCATTGACCGGTTGAACGTGACCCCTCCCGCTCTGAGTTTGCCACAACTTTTAGACAGCGTGCCAAGTGATCAACAGAGAGCAGTTGAGAAGGCTGTTGGTCATGCTCAGGCTCAGCGGATGCAGACCTCAATCGTTCAGTTGAAAGAAGTCCGGATGGGGACTTGGGCGCTACTTTGGAACAATCTCCGGCTCGCCAAGCATTGGATTTGGTTGGCAGACGTTGAGGATTTGGAAGAGGGGTTACGCGGAGCGGTGGATCAAATGATTAGGGCTCACCGTTTACCTTGTTGCCTGATTTTCCATCCGTCAGCTCAGGGCGCTCTGAAATATTTGAACTTGCCGAGGCAGGTCGAACAGTCAGCGCCCGTAAAGAATATGATGGTTATCGAGTCTAGGGGGCACCTTTTGCAGCGTATCGATGGAAAGGTCGGTTAATGGGTTCCATTTGTGGACAGGTTTTTTTGGCGTGGCTATTGCTCAGCAAAAGTCACTTATTGATACTAACAGAGTAAAGAACGAATCACTTTTTATCTGAGATTGAAAAGTGACTGAACTAGCTGATACTTCAAAGGGAGAAGGTCAATGGCGTTTAACAAAGGTTTGCAACTCGTAGACGGTAATCCGGTCAAGGTCAATACCGTCTATCTTGGCGATGCTGATAAAGCATTTTTCCAATCACAGCTGGTTGGCTCATCGATCCTCTCGCAGGGGTCTTCAGTTTTTACTATACGACCTGACAACAATGATGATACCGCCGGCGCCAAGCAGGAGTTGGTGAAGGGACAAAACCTCGTACTAGGGATTGAATACAACACGGCAGGCGACCAATATCGCTTAATTATTCAGGCGCGAGAGGATTACGATAATTCTGGCGCTGATCAGCTGACTAAAGATGTTGTGACCGGTGACTTCGTTGATGCGGCAGTCGAGACGACTTTTGGTCTGACCTACAACGCCAACGGCACTGTATCACTGATGCAGACTGGTTCTGGACTGCAGGTGCTTGCTCTACCTAACGTGTATACAGCAAAACAAGCGTCAATCGTTCTTGAAGAAACGGCTGGCGCAACATCAACTTTAAACGATGTCGCGCATCTGATTCTCGACGATGGTCGTGGAAATGTTGCTGAAATAGTAACAGCGGCAGCAGCAGCATCAGGTGGTGACGTTGTCGATAAGGTAGTAACTGCGTTTACTGCTTTGCCAGATGAGGATAAGGCTGGCTTTGAGGTGGTTGATGCCGCGTCTGCAGTACAGGATTTAGAAATTAAGCGCGCAGATGGTGCTAGCTTCACTGTAAACCTTGGCGCAAAAGAAGTCGGCGACGTCTGGACAACGAAGACCGTCAATGGAGCTGCATCAGTACAAGTTCTCGCATTGACTGGTGTTAAAAGTGCCAGCACCTACACTGCCGGGGATTTCTTCTCTAAAGACTTTGATGGTTATGTCAGTTTGTTTTCAGAATTTAACGAGGTGATAACAATTTCAGAGTTAGCGGGATACGTTAATAACCCTGAGACCATACCTGGGCCCACTTCGAATAGTGACGCGAAGGCGTCAGTTGCAGTTCTGACGCTAGGTACTGCCGGCGGGACTGAGGGACTTGCCCCTGATGACGGCTTGAAATACAACTTTACGGTATCGGATCAGACTGGTAACGAACTGTCGTTCGACTTCACCGAGGACTCCGGATCTGTACAGACGTTTGCAGACTTTGCCGCTGCGGTGAAAGCAGATTTCGACGCGGCGACAGACAAGAAGGGTTTCGCCCTAGATACGACGTCGGACACGAACGTCATCATTATCAGCCGAGCTGATGGGGCTGACTTTAAGGTGGATACTAATCCGTCGGTCGCCTCGGACTACACCACTAACTTCTTGATGTTGAATGACGAGCCCATTACGGCAACCCAGTCTGCTTACACGTCGAAGGATGTTTCACCATCTACTGGTAGATTGGAGACTGTGGCTACGCCTACCGGCGGAAATCAATATGAGATTGTTCTGGATGCGGGTGGCACCGACGTAATAACAGTGACCGCTTATAATCTATCTGGAGGCAATACTGTTGCCGCTGCTATTGACGTGATCGACGTGGCATTCGATGCCATAGTGGATAAGAAAGGTTTTACCGTTACTGATAACGCATCCAGTCTCGACTTCACGAGAGCGGACGGAAAGAATTTTACCGTCAAGTTGGGATCCAACGACGCGGCAGCCAATCTGCAATTTGATAGCACAGCTCTAGCAAAAGACTCGACTGTTTCTACTTTCAATGGCTCATTCGGTGGTTCAGTCGCGACAGTCTCGAATAAGGTCGTTCAAAAGATTGATTTCACAACTCTCAGTAGCAAGGACGTTGTTGTTGGCTCTGCAGATAGTAATTATGCGGGTGAAGCGACTCTCCAGGTCTTTGGGATGAGTAAGGCTACCGGACCAGCTACAACAGCCGTCAAAATGTCAGACACAAATGCGCACCTAGGCAACGTGTCGTCGACCGGTTATACCGGTGCGGCAGCAGTGTCCTCAGACGGAAAGGTATCGTCAGATGTGATTTTCACTCAAGTACGCGATGTCGCAGACGGGACCGGTGGATATACGGTCGATTTCTTTGTTGATCCATTTCGAGTCGGCGGAGACTATCAGTCGGTAAATTTTACCGTTGAGCACACTGCCACTCTTGACGTGGGAACGTTGACTGTCGTTGAACCAACTGGTGGGTATAAGCTCGCGAACGTGGATGGTGCGAATAATAAGTTCAGCGTGAACTGGTTTCAGCCGGCCGCAGTCACAGATCTTTCTGCGCCGATTGCGACGGTGGTCTTCACTGAAGCTTCAGCTACCGATGCTCCATCGTTTACATTCAAAACAGTGGATGTCGATGGTGTCGATTACACCGATAATGCTACTTATACACAATCATTCTCAGATACGCTAAATGCAGCAGTATTTGACGTTACCGGAGTGCTGGAGCACGGAAATGACTCAACCAGCAAGGTTGCTGATCAGTTAGTCACGGTCACGGGCTTTAAGGGCGCATCAGCGGCCAACCCAGCTCCAACCAATGGGCTTCATTTGGACCTGGCGAGTTCGACGACTACGGCGTCGACTGACTCACCAAATATGTCGTTAAGCCTAGTGGTGAAGACGCAAACTCAAACAAACGATGTATCTTTTGAGATTGATTTGCCCGCGACTGCTGCCGTGACAAACTTAGCGGCTGATCCTCTGGTTGACCCGGCTTCGTACTTTACGCTGGATGCTGCATTAACAGACTGGACCGTTAACTCGGCGACGATTGAGGGGCGTACGCTCAAGGTCGATATCTCTGGTGTCACGAATGCAAGCGTAGGAGATTCGTTGGGAACATTCTCAGCCGCGCTGACAGGAGGGTTTGGTGCGACCCATGAGTTTGAAATGCTGAACGTTCAGACTGACGCAGATGCAGCGACCGAGTCGGGCAGAGGACTGTATGTCGGACAGACGCGAACTGGGACTGATGGTACTTGGAAGATCAAGGATATGCCGATCGGTACTGTGACGCGCGCTTACGATGGTACCGCTGAAATCAGTAATGCTGTGACAGCCCTTGATGCGTATTACGCTCTTCAAGTTTCGGCTGGACTGGCGCCGCAGTGGTATACCACTGGTAGTGCGATCGAGGGACAGATGATTGCAGCTGACTTCGACGGCTCGGGTAAGGTGACTGCGGCTGACGCGCTCGCTATTTTGAACTACGCGGTTTCCGGAGCTACTCCTGATCCAGTGGTTTGGAAGTTCTTCGATACTGACACGACCGTAACGGCGATTTCTGATACTACCGTCAAGGTGTTGAGCACACACGAGACGGTCGATGGAAGCGGTAACGTGTCGCTAACTGGTCTGGCTGACGAAGTCGTGTTGATTGGCGACTTGTCAAACCCAGCGTAATCAAACGATACTAAGCGGGACCGAGCGGGTGGCGTAGCCACTCGGTTGGTCCCGTTTTTTTTGCTCGGTGTGTAAGTATGTCAATATTATTCTCCTACGAAGATCTTTCGACTGATAACGGTGTTGTCACCCGAAAACTAAGCGTTTCCACTAACGCTGAAGTTGTCACTCAGTATTTCGCTGCCTTCCAGCTTTGGTTATCCTTCGATCCAGCAGTCGTTACCGTTTTATCTCAGTCGGTGACCGTTGCCGATCCGCAGGCACTCTTTGCCATTAATCCGCCGACCGCAGCAGATAGTTCTTCACAGGGTTCGATAAAGATGGCTGGCCTCAGCCTGACTGGAGTCGCTCCCGGCACTGATTTTTTTGAGATTACCTACTCTCACGCAGCATCGGTGGATCCAGTGTTTGAGGTGGATAACGCATTGATCAATGAAGATCTTGTGTCTGAGGCCACGATTTTGACCCGTCAGTCAGATCCTAACGCTGGCCTAGTGGTGGAAACCCCTGCAGCAGGAGAAACAGTTCAAGTTGCTCAGGTAATAGATACAGATGGTGGGTATACGCTATACATATTTACCGATGGTACCGCCGGGTTTTCAGCGTCAGAGGCTTCGGTAGGTGCATCTATAGCCACGAGCTCGGTGAAGATTCTTCAGCAGGCATTCGGTGTTCCACTTGACGTAAGCGCTGTTGTCGCATCGGGTCTTACGTCGGTCTCATTCACTGTTGTAGATACAGCGGTGTCACTTAATATTGGGCTTGCTGACGGGAGCTCGAGTGTTTTGACGTTTGGTTTGGCGACGGGCGTGTTGACTTCATCTTCGACACTCCCTGGTTCGCCACAACCTGGGGTACCGACAGAAGAGGTGCCGACAGAGGTAGTAGAGGAGATCGCGGCAGATGACGGTATTAACACCGGAACGGGTATTTCTGATGCAGTAGGGTTCGAGGTCGAGGCAAGTGAAGTAGCCTCGCTTCTGCCGGCTGCAGCAGATGCGATAGCGGTATATCGTCAACGCCTTGGTGATGCGGTATCGATTGAGGCTGTGAATAGGGACGGGTCCGTTGTTGGGAAGTTTATTGGCGATTCAGACGCGCGGACGGTTCGACAGGTGACCAATGGCTCTACCAAGTTGACAGTAGATATACCCGCCGCCTCAGGCTTAGATCTCTTGGGGTTATCGGGAGAGACCAGTTACAGCCTAGCGACCACGTACTTGAATAACCTAATCGACTCTGCAGTCTCTGCGACCGATCTTTCGACCGTGTCTTGGAATAATTCACTGAAACGATCAGTCACAAAGGCCGCACTCGATCAATTGGGCCGCGATTTTAATTTGGATGTAGTGACTCCTTACCGTCAGACTTCCGGAAGTGATGAGATGTCAATCGGCTTTTCAGGCGATGGGAATGCCGTGGGTGCGATCAATCTCAGTCAGGTGAATGACCTGGTGTCGGTGTCTGGTTATGACTCTATTGTTGCAGTTGGACCGGGACGATTACTGGTTTCTGGGTCCAGTGACGCGTCGGTCTACGGCGATGTCTGGTCACAGGAAATTGCTGGAGGTAGGGGTAATGACTTCCTGAGTGGGGGCGGTGGAGCTGATATTCTAACCGGAGGTAGCGGAAACGATACCTTTGAGTTGGGTTTCAGTGGAACGACTATCATTACGGACCTGACGGCCAGCGACCAATTGGCATTTGATATTTTTGGCGTCTCGACCGTCGACCAGCTAGTGGCGCGTATTGCAGGAGTTGGTCAAGGCAACGCAGGCCTTCTTATACAGTTTGACACGTTTGCAGTGGAACTGGTCGGATACAATGATATCGGCCAGATTTCCAGTGGAATCGTATTCTAGGCATGCAAACTGAGCTCCGAATTTTGAAATTCAAGAGTCCTTATGATATACACTCGCCAACTTGTTGTTTTCTCTAAATCTAATAGAGATACGACAAATAAAAAGACGAAATGTGATTTGAGTCACAGTTTTTTGCAATAAGAGAGCGTTTAATTGATAATGAGATTTGAGTAGAGCTTTCAGGCGCACTGAAAGAACTGACCCAAAGGCACTGAGGCGTCTTTGGGTGAGTTTGGCGAAAGCCGGCTCAGAGTGAACTTTGATCAAAGCTCAACAAAGTAAATATTTAAGTGAATCTATAAGAGGGAATTCTCATGTCACTTGGTCTATTAGCCACACCAACCGTTACCATTTGTAAGGTAGCGAAGATGGTA
>Ga0209138_1001279_pt1 | contig 21914 bp, 26 predicted proteins | sample SaaInl3SG_22_DNA_FD_184645 | JGI IMG/M metagenome (GOLD analysis project Ga0209138, IMG submission 184645) | Marine microbial communities from expanding oxygen minimum zones in the Saanich Inlet - ESP_153SG_22_DNA (SPAdes) (version 2) | ecosystem: Environmental > Aquatic > Marine > Intertidal...
AAGCGATTGACAAGGCCGCGCTAAAACCCATCGCCGAGACCTACGTTGAAGCGACACCCCAGGTGGTGCAAACGGGGGTGAGCAACTTTTTTGATAATTTAGAAGACGCATGGTCCACGGTCAACGCAGCCCTGCAACTGCGCCCTAAAGCAGCTGTCAGTAACGGCGCACGCGTGTTGGTTAATTCGACAGTGGGCGTGGTGGGTCTGATTGATTGGGCGACACCCATGGGCATTCCGCGCTCTAAGCATGATCTAGGTCAAACACTGGGTCGCTGGGGAGCTCCGATGGGGCCATATGTCGTTTTACCCTTGCTAGGGCCTTCGACGTTGCGTGACACCGCGGGGCTTGTGTTGATCTCTGGTAACCCGGCGCTCGCACAGGTGGACGACGTCTCAACCCGCAATACCCTGCGAGTGGTTGGTGCGCTGGACGCGCGCGCGAGCCTATTGCAAGCGACGAATGCGCTTGATTCGATCGCCTTAGATAAGTACAGTTTCACACGGACTGTGTTTTTGAAGCGACGCGAGCTGGCAACCCAGTCTATGTTCAGCGACCCACCCAAAGCCGATCACGCCGATTCGGACGATCCTGCCGACTGGTAGGTGCGGCATCGTGGCAGCGCCGGGCGATAACCTGATAAGCTAAACCATGACAAATGTTTTTTTACGTCTTGCCCACCCTGCGCGGGTTGTTGTTTTCGCACTCACTGCATTGGGCGCCTTCCAGGCGAGCGCGGTAGAGATGGAGGGTCCCAACGTCCTGATTCAACGCATTGCTGATCGGGTCATCGAGACGGTCAAGACCGACCCCAGCTTGTCTGCTGGGAACGTAGCGGGTCTGCAACGTGTCGTTGATATGCAAATCATGCAGCATGTCAATTTTCAGCGCATGACGGCAGCGACGGTCGGGCGATCTTGGCGCACGGCGACCCCCGCACAACGGACGGCTCTGCAAACCGAGTTCAAAACCTTGCTTATCCGGACCTATGCCGGTGCGGTCCGCCAGATGAAAGACCGCCGGGTAGCCGTAAAGCCTTTGCGGGTGTTGCCTGACGACGCACGCGTGATTGTGCGCTCTGAGGTTGTCGGTGGTGGTCAGCCAATACAATTAGATTACCGTTTAGAGAAGACGCCGAATGGCTGGTTGATTTATGACATCAATGTACTGGGCTTGTGGTTGGTTGAGACCTACCGTACCCAGTTTTCTTCCGTGAGCGGCCCGGACGGGGACGTTGAGATGCTTCTCAATGCGCTCAAGGCCTTGAATGCGGCGAACGAAGCGACAGCAGGATAAGCGGGGCAGGCGAGCCCAAATCGGCTCCCGTACACGTTAGAAACACCAAACAGCCCGTACCCCATGTCGACCTCTGTTACGATCGCACTCCCTCAAAGCCTGACGCACGAAACCAGCGCGCAGGCGCTGGACTTGCTTGGTAATCGGCTGTTGGCTTCAGCAAGCAGCAAGCACTTGGTCGTCGATGCAGGCGCGCTTCAGGTCTTCGACTCAAGCGCATTGAGCGTCCTTTTAGGCCTCAGGCGCTTGACGGTCGCACAGTCGATGTCGTTTGAGGTCGCCTCGCTCCCCGTTAAATTACAGCAGTTGGCGGTGGCTTACGGCGTGGACCGCGCTTTAGGTGGCCGCACAGACTAAAATAAGCGGCTAATGACCGCTATTTCCTTTCAAGACGTCTCTAAGACGTATCTCACTCCCAAAGGCCCATTCAACGCCCTGAACCATGTCAGCTTTGACATAGAGCCAGGGGAGTTTTTTGGCTTACTGGGCCCCAACGGGGCAGGTAAAACCACACTCATCAGCATTCTGGCGGGACTCACACGTGCCACCACAGGAGCAGTCACGGTGAATGGCTTTGATGTTGTTCGCGACTATGCCAACGCAAGACGTGCGCTGGGCGTGGTGCCTCAAGAGTTGGTGTTCGACCCATTCTTCTCGGTTCGCGAGGCCTTGCGCTTTCAGAGCGGTTACTTTGGTATTCGAAACAACGGTGCGTGGATTGACGATTTGCTGCAAGGTCTTGGGCTTGCGGACAAAGCGACAGCCAATATGCGTCAGTTGTCCGGCGGCATGAAGCGCCGCGTACTCATGGCACTGGCTTTGGTGCACAGGCCCCCGGTTCTGGTTTTGGATGAGCCCACTGCCGGCGTTGATGTGGAGTTGCGTCAAACGCTGTGGCAATTCGTCAGCCAGCTAAATAAGAACGGTACCTCGGTGCTGTTAACGACACACTACCTAGAAGAGGCCGAGGCCTTGTGCGCGCGTATCGCGATGGTGAAGAAGGGACAACTCGTTGCGTTAGAGAAAACCAGTGATTTGTTAGAGCGTGCATCGGCGAGCGTGCTGCGTTTCAAGCTCGATACCCCGCTGCCCGAGGGGTTGCGATCGCAGGCGCGCGTTACCGGGCGTGTGGTGCAGTTGCCCGCACCCAATGCAGAGATCGTCGAGCAGATTTTGGCGCAAGTGCGTGCGGCGGGTGGCATCGCAGAGCAGGTTGAAATCAGACCAGCTGATCTCGAGGATGTCTTTCTGGCGGTTATGGAGAACCCATCATGAACGGCTGGGAAATGCTTTTTTATAAAGAAGTCTTGCGCTTTTGGAAGGTCGGTTTCCAAACGGTCGCGGCGCCGGTGCTGACGGCCATGATGTACATGCTCATTTTTGGTCATGTGTTGGAAGGTCGGGTTGAGGTCTTTGATGGTGTGTCGTACACCGCATTTCTGGCGCCTGGCCTGGTCATGATGAGTATGTTGCAGAACGCCTTTGCCAACAGCTCGTCATCGCTGATACAAAGCAAGGTGATGGGTAACCTGATCTTTATCTTGCTGACACCCTTGTCTCATTGGGCGTGGTTCTGGGCGTATGTTGCCTCATCGGTGGTGCGTGGCTTAGCCGTTGGCGCGGGTGTGATGCTGGTGACCAGTTGGTACGGGCAGCCGCACTTCGAGCACCCGCTGTGGATACTGATGTTTGCAGCCTTAGGCTGTGGTTTGATGGGCGCCATGGGCATTGTTGCCGCGTTGTGGGCAGAAAAATTCGACCAGTTGGCGGCGTTCCAAAATTTCGTGATTGTGCCAATGACTTTTTTAAGTGGTGTTTTTTATTCCATACAGTCGTTACCACCGTTGTGGCAAACCGTGAGCCATTTCAACCCCTTCTTTTACATGATTGATGGGTTTCGTTACGGCTTTTTTGGTCACAGTGATGTGACGCCGTGGTTGAGCCTGTCGGTTGTGGCGACGGCGTTTTTAATTGCGGGTGGCGTCGCTGAGCATATGCTGCGCACGGGCTACAAAGTGCGGCAATGAGCATGCGATTCCTTACCCATTAAGCGAGAACCAATTCAATGACCGATCAAGAACTACATCAAATTATCGCCGCCGGCCTGGACTGCTCTCACCTAGAAGTGAGCGGTGATGGTCGACATTGGACGGCTGTTATTGTGTCGCCCGCTTTTGAGGGGCTACGCGCGATCGCGCGACATCAAAAAGTATATGCGGCGCTGGGGCAGCGCATGGCAACCGACGAGGTGCACGCCTTGTCCATGCGCACATTGACACCGGCTGAGTGGGCTAGCGCGTAAAGCCTTGCCCAGATGCATTTACACAATATTTATTAGTGGCTTAAATCCATGGACCAGCTAAAGATTATGGGCGGACGCGATCTCCAAGGCGAGATTGATATCGCGGGTGCTAAAAACGCGACGCTGCCAGAACTATGCGCGGCGTTGCTGACGTCCCACCCGGTGGTACTTCGCAACGTCCCGCAGCTGCAAGATGTCCGCACCATGCTGACGTTGCTCCAGAATATGGGCGTGGTCGCAGAGCGAAGCGAAGACCACACGGTGAGCCTAAACGCTGGTCAGGTCGCGACGCTTGAAGCGCCTTATGACTTGGTTAAAACCATGCGAGCCTCCATTTTGGTCTTGGGGCCTTTGCTGGCGCGTTTCGGTCGCGCACGCGTGTCATTGCCCGGTGGTTGTGCGATTGGCTCGCGACCGGTGGATCAACACATCAAAGGTTTAGAGGCCATGGGCGCGGTCATTACCGTGGCGCATGGTTACATCGAGGCCAGCTTGCCACCGGGCCAAAGCCGTCTCAAAGGGGCGCATATCACCACCGACATGGTCACGGTGACGGGGACAGAAAATTTCCTAATGGCGGCATCGCTTGCCGACGGGGAAACCGTGCTGGAGAACGCGGCGCAGGAGCCAGAGATCACTGATTTGGCGGAAATGTTGATCGGCATGGGGGCCGACATTGTGGGCCATGGGACCCGTCGCATTCGCATTCGCGGTGTTGCCGAGCTGACTGGTTGCACGCATACGGTAGTGGCTGACCGCATTGAGGCGGGTACCTTTTTGTGTGCGGTGGCGGCGACGGGTGGCGACGTGTTTTTGCGTCACGCGCAAGCAGCACACCTGGATGCGGTGATTGATAAATTAAGAGAAGCCGGTGTGTCGGTGCAGCCCGAGTCGGATGGCCTGCGGGTGCGCAGTGCGGGGGCCTTGGCGTTGAAGGCGCAGTCTTTTCGGACAACCGAATACCCGGGCTTCCCGACGGACATGCAGGCGCAGTTCATGGTGTTGAACGTCGCTGCTAAGGGACCGAGTACGGTCACAGAGACGATTTTTGAGAATCGTTTTATGCACGTGCAGGAGTTGCAACGCCTGGGTGCCCACATTACGGTGGAAGGCAAGACGGCTATCATCAATGGCGGTGTTGCGCTGAGCGGTGCGCACGTGATGGCGACGGATCTGCGGGCTTCGGCCAGCTTGGTTATTGCGGGCCTGGTCGCGGATGGTGAGACCATCGTGGAGCGGGTATACCACTTGGATCGTGGCTACGATCGCATGGAGGTAAAACTCCGTGCATTGGGTGCCCACATTGAACGCGTTCGCGCATGAGGAAGTAAGCCCGTGATTACATTGGCCTTGTCCAAGGGACGTATTTTTGACGAAACGCTGCCGCTTATCGCTGCCGCCAATATCTCTGTGCTGGAGGATCCAAATACCTCCCGTAAGTTGATTTTGCCGACCTCGCGCTCGGATGTGCAAGTGGTGCTCGTTCGCGCAACCGATGTCCCGACGTATGTGGCGCAAGGAGGCGCTGATGTGGGGGTGGTTGGTCTAGACACCTTGATTGAGCATGCAGCGGAGACCGGTGGCCATGATCTGTATCAGCCCATTGACCTGCATATTGCCAAGTGTCGATTGAGTGTCGCCGTACGCGCGGATTTTGATTACGCGAGTGCCGTGAAGCAAGGCTCACGACTGCGGGTTGCAACCAAATACACGCACGCGGCACGTGAGTTCTTTGCTAGCAAGGGTGTGCACGTTGATTTAATTAAGCTGTACGGCAGTATGGAGCTTGCGCCCCTTACCGGTTTAGCCGACGCGATTGTTGATTTGGTCTCCACTGGTAACACACTGAAGGCCAATCACTTGGTTGAGGTGGAGCACATCATGGACATCAGTTCACGCCTCGTCGTGAACCCAGCGAGCTTGAAGTTGAAGCGTGAGACCCTGCAGCCCCTCGTGCAGGCCATACGCGATGCGGTTGCCCTAAACGCGAAATAGAAAGACTTAACAACCATGTCAGGTGTCTTGAACATCCCCGTTCTGAATACGTCGCAGACAGATTTCGAGGCGCAATTTCACGCGCGCTTGCATTGGTCTGGTGACACAGACGATGCGATTGAAGCGCGTGTAGCGGACATCATTGCGGCTGTACGGGCAGATGGTGACGTGGCCGTATTGGCGTTCACACATCAATTTGATAGCCTGCAGGCGCCAACGATGCGTGACTTGGAGATTACGCAAGGGGAGATGCGCGCGGCCTACGAGGGGTTGCCCATCGACCAACGCGAGGCCCTGACTGACGCGGCGGGGCGGATTCGCAGCTACCACGAGGCACAAAAGGCGGCTAACGGACAGTCGTGGCAATACCTTGATGCGGAAGGTAACTTGTTGGGTCAGAAGGTGACACCGCTAGACCGTGTCGGTATTTACGTCCCGGGCGGGAAGGCTGCGTATCCGTCCAGCTTGCTCATGAACGCCATCCCCGCGCATGTGGCTGGTGTCGACGAGATTGTGATGGTCGTCCCGACGCCGCGGGGTGAAAAAAATGCCTTGGTACTCGCCGCCGCCTATGTGGCCGGGGTGACCAAGGCTTACACCATTGGTGGTGCGCAGGCCGTTGCCGCCTTGGCCTATGGCACGGAGACAATTCCAAAGGTTGACAAAATCACTGGCCCCGGAAACGCCTATGTGGCCAGCGCGAAGCGCCGTGTGTTTGGCCAAGTCGGTATCGACATGATCGCCGGGCCAAGCGAAATCTTGGTCCTCGCTGATGGGTCGACGCCGGCCGATTGGGTGGCCATGGACTTGTTCAGTCAGGCCGAACACGATGAGCTGGCACAAAGCATTTTGCTGACGCCTGACGCTGACTACGCGCAAGCGGTGCTTGCGGCTATGACCCGCCTGTTGCCCTCCATGACAAGGGCGGCCATCATTGAGCGCTCATTAAATGACCGAGGTCTGGTGGTGATTACGCGCGATATGGCTCAAGCCTGCGACATTAGCAACCGAATTGCCCCTGAGCACCTAGAGGTTTCCAGCGCGCAACCGCACGACTGGGAACCCCTTTTGAAGCACGCGGGTGCGCTGTTTTTAGGCGCCTACACCAGCGAGTCACTCGGCGACTACTGTGCGGGTCCCAACCACGTCTTACCCACCTCTGGCACCGCACGATTTAGTTCACCGCTGGGCGTATATGACTTCCAAAAGCGCAGTAGTCTGATTGAGGTGAGTGTGGAGGGCGCGCAGGTGTTGGGTCGGATTGCGCAGACGTTGGCCATGGGCGAAGGTTTGCAGGCCCATGCGCAATCTGCTGCGATGCGCTTAAAAAAATGATGGCAGAGCCTGCACCTCATTGCCCTTTCTCTGTTTAACCGCTTATGTCCGCTAATAACCAAACTCATAACCACAGCCAAGCGCTGTCAAAGGCATCCGCCGAGGCACCTACGGCAACGCGTGCCGACGGCAATCGGGCGACCTTGGCGTCGGCCATGCGCGTCTTGCGCCCTGATTTAGCGGCTATGCACGCCTATGTGGTCCAAGATGCAGCGGGCATGGTCAAGCTAGATGCCATGGAGAACCCGTACCGGCTCCCGGACACCTTGCAAGCAGCGCTCGGCGCGCGGTTGGCCAACGTCGCGGTGAACCGCTACCCTGGCCAGCGCGTGGATGCGTTGAAGCAGGCGTTGACACAGTACGTGGATCTCCCATCTGACATGGGCCTTGTGTTGGGCAATGGGTCGGACGAGCTCATTTCGCTGCTGGCATTGGCCTGTGACCGCCCGCATGCGACCGTGTTAGCCCCAGAGCCCGGCTTCGTGATGTACGCCGTCAGCGCCAACTTGCAAGGTTTGACCTATGTGGGTGTGCCCTTGCTGCCCGATTTTTCCTTGGATGTGGATGCGATGTTGGCGGCGATAGACCAGCATCAGCCCGCCATCATCTACCTTGCCAACCCCAATAACCCAACGGCGAATGCTTGGGATGTGGATGCGATGCGCCAGGTCATCGCCGCGGCACCCGGATTGGTGGTCGTCGACGAGGCCTATCAGCCCTTCGCGGACACCACTTGGTTGGATGAAATACGACGAGATGCTGCCGCTAACCAACATGTTTTGTTGATGCGAACGCTCTCTAAATTTGGTTTGGCAGGCGTTCGGGTGGGCTATATGGTCGGGGCCGCCGCTTTAATTTCTCAAATCGATAAATTGCGGCCGCCCTACAACATCAGTGTGCTGAATGCCGAGTGCGCTCTGTTTGCGCTGGAACACGCAGATGTCTTTGCTGGGCAAGCGTCGGCTATTCGCGCTGATCGAACGCAGCTACAGGCTAGCTTGGCGGCTTTTCCCCGTTGTGAGGTATATCCGAGTCAGGCCAATATGATCTTGATGCGTGTACCAGACGCAACAAAGACCTTTCAGGCGCTCAAGGCTGCGGGGGTCTTGGTGAAGAATGTTTCTACAATGCACGTATCACTGCGTAATTGCTTGCGCATCACGGTCGGTACGCCCGACGAAAACGCACAACTACTGACTGCTTTGAAAGCTGCCTTATGAACGCCCCGGTCACAGAGACACCCCGCAAGGGCGATGTCACCCGCAACACCGCTGAGACGCAAATCCGCGTTCAAGTGAATTTAGATGGCACGGGACAGGCACATTTGCAGACGGGCATTGGATTTTTTGACCACATGCTGGATCAAATCGCTCGCCATGGCTTGATTGACTTGGATATTCAAGCGGTTGGCGATTTGCACATTGATGGCCACCACACGGTGGAGGACGTCGGCATCACCTTAGGTCAAGCGGTTGCGCAAGCCATTGGCGAAAAGCGGGGCATCATGCGCTATGGCCATGCCTATGTGCCGCTGGATGAGGCCTTGTCGCGCGTGGTCATTGACTTCTCGGGTCGCCCTGGCTTGCATATGGACGTACCGTTTAAAAGTGGCATGGTCGGCGCGTTTGACACCCAGTTGGCATTTGAGTTTTTCCAAGGTTTCGTCAACCACGCAGGTGTGACGCTGCACATTGACAACCTCAAAGGTGAGAATGCGCACCACCAAGCGGAAACGGTGTTTAAGGCCTTTGCGCGTGCGATGCGGTCCGCCCTGACGCGTGACCCACGGGCGCCGACGGCGGTGCCTTCTACCAAGGGTAGCCTGTAATTACCTGGCAAGCGCGGCCTCTACCTAGACGTGGCCTCCTTTAAATGCGAGTCTGAACGGTGTCGTCTTCTTCAAAATCCGCCCCCTTTGTGGCCATCGTCGACTACGGCATGGGCAACCTGCGTTCGGTTTACAACGCGCTCTCTTTTGTGGCGCAGGGTAGTGGGCTGGACGTCAAAATAACCAATGAACCCGCTGATGTTGCCAACGCCGACCGTATTTTGTTACCCGGGCAAGGCGCCATGGGCGACTGTGTTGCCGAGCTCAACCGGTCGGGTATGCGCGACGTCGTTCTGCGCGCTGCAGAGAGTAAGCCGCTGTTTGGTATCTGTGTGGGGATGCAAATGTTGTTGTCACACAGCGAGGAAAATGACACCCAGGGATTGAACTTGATTCCCGGTAGCGTCAGAAAATTTCAACTGCAAGGTGCGTTACAGGCGGATGGTAGCCGGTTTAAAGTACCTCAAATGGGCTGGAATACGGTCCATTACTCGGCTGATGGCGTGGTTCACCCGTTATTTCACAGCGTGGCAGATGGCTCACATTTTTACTTTGTGCACAGCTTTTTTGCAGCAACGCAGACCCCTGCGCACTGTGCAGGACAGACCCATTATGGGGATTGGTTTTGCGCCGCGATTGCGCGTGACAACCTGTTTGCGACCCAGTTCCATCCGGAGAAGAGTGCCGATCAAGGTTTGACACTCTACAAAAACTTTTTAAACTGGAACCCGTGAGGCCTTCGTGCCCACCCGTTTTTGCCTCGCCCTTTCTCAACCTAACCAAAAAATAGCCATGTTGCTGATTCCTGCTATCGATCTAAAAGATGGTCAATGTGTTCGCCTAAAACAGGGTGATATGGACCAAACCACCGTGTTCGGAGAAGACCCTGCCGCAGTCGCACGCAGTTGGGTGGATAAGGGCGCGCGTCGCATTCATTTGGTGGACCTCAACGGAGCGTTCGCTGGGCAACCCAAAAATGAGTTGGCGATTAAGCGCATCTTGGCCGAAGTCGGTGATACGGTCGATGTGCAGTTGGGAGGCGGTATTCGCGATCTCGACACCATCGAGCGTTATTTGGATGCGGGTTTGGCTTATGTGATTATTGGCACAGCCGCCGTGAAAAATCCTGGCTTTTTGCAAGACGCCTGCTCGGCATTTGGCGGACACATTATTGTGGGCTTAGATGCCAAAGACGGTAAAGTGGCGACCGATGGTTGGAGTAAGTTGACGGGACATGAGGTCGTTGACCTTGCGCTTAAGTACCAAGACTACGGCGTCGAAGGCATTATTTACACTGACATTGGCCGGGATGGCATGCTGTCAGGCATCAATATTGACGCCACGGTGAAACTCGCCCAAGCGCTAAAAATCCCGGTGATTGCGTCTGGCGGCCTGTCCAATATGGACGACATCCGCTCCCTGTGTGCCGTCGAGGAAGAGGGTGTTGAGGGTGTCATTTGTGGCCGCGCCATCTACTCAGGCGACTTGGATTTTGAAGTAGCACAAGCGCTTGCGGATGATCTGAATGGTTGATGTTGTACCGCCGATAAGTGGGGTGCGCTAATGCTGGCAAAGCGGATCATTCCTTGTCTGGACGTAGCGGGTGGGCGCGTGGTGAAAGGTGTCAACTTCGTGGCCTTGCGAGACGCGGGTGATCCCGTCGAAATTGCCGCACGCTATAACGCGCAGGGCGCGGATGAACTTACGTTTTTAGATATCACCGCAACCAGTGACGGGCGTGATCTCACGCTGCATATGATTGAGTCGGTGGCCTCGCAGGTGTTTATCCCCTTGACGGTAGGGGGCGGCGTACGCACGGTCGAAGATGTGCGACGCCTGCTGAACGCTGGCGCTGATAAAACGAGCTTCAACTCTGCTGCCATTGCGAATCCCGATGTCATCAATGATGCCTCGGCCAAATATGGTTCGCAGTGTATCGTGGTCGCCATCGATGCCAAACGGCGCGGCGGCGATGAACTCGCGTTGCGCGGACCGGGTTGGGATGTTTATAGCCACGGCGGACGTCAAAACACCGGTCTAGACGCGGTCGAATGGGCTAAAAAAATGGTGTCTGCGGGGGCGGGTGAAATCTTGCTGACGAGTATGGACAGGGATGGCACCAAGTCTGGGTTTGATTTGAAGCTGACCCGTGAGATCAGTGACTCGGTGCACGTCCCAGTGATCGCTTCTGGCGGCGTTGGTCAGTTAGAACACTTGGTTGAAGGTATCAGTGAGGGACATGCCGATGCGGTCTTGGCCGCAAGTATTTTCCACTTCGGACAGCACACCGTTGGTGAGGCGAAAGCCATGATGCACAGCCGTGGCATACCGGTGCGCTTGGATAAGCCAGCGGCTCAACAGGTGGCCCCATGAGTTGGCTAGACAAGGTTAAGTGGGATGCCCAGGGGCTGGTTCCGGCGATTGCGCAGGAGCAGGGAAGCGGCGATATCCTGATGGTGGCCTGGATGAATCGAGAGGCGCTGACCTTAACGAATGCGTTGGGGCGGGCGGTTTATTACAGTCGGTCTCGCCAGAAACTTTGGCATAAAGGTGAAGAGTCGGGTCATGTGCAGCAGCTGCATGCCATTCGTCTCGACTGCGATGGGGATGTGGTGCTTTTACAAGTGACGCAACTGGGGCATCACCCAGGCATCGCCTGTCATACGGGTCGCCATAGTTGCTTTTTTCGCGAATTAAAGACCGATGCATGGGTCGCTATTGATCCGGTTTTGAAAGATCCCGGTGACATTTACAAACAGGGTGAATGACATGAGTAACACCGATACGCTGATGCGCTTAGCCGAGGTGATTGAGTCGCGCAAAGAAAAAAACGGGGGTGATCCCGATGTGAGTTACGTGGCGCGATTGCTGGCAAAGGGGCCCGATAGCTTTTTAAAAAAGGTGGGAGAGGAAGCCACCGAGGTGGTGATGGCGGCCAAAGATGTAGACCACGCGTCCGGCGATAGCGCCGCACTGCCGGCGCTACGCGCAGGCTTAGTGGGCGAGATGGCGGATTTGTGGTTCCACACCATGATTACCTTGGCGCACTTTGACCTGACACCCAACGACGTCTTGGCTGAACTCGCACGCCGCGAAGGGCTTGGCGGTTTGGAGGAAAAAGCGTTGCGCAAGTCGGCTCAACGCGACATCGATGACGCAATCCCCGCGTCGACGCACAAGTAGTCGCGTTTGATGCATCCTCACGACAACCCCACTTTCGACGCGCAGCAGGCCGCCTTGGCGCGCCTACGTGGGCTCAATACAACCAGCGTGGTCAGTTATGTCCTGCACACCATCGTCGCCATTGGTGCCCTGATTCCAGGTGGTCAATGGGGGCCACTACTGTTGTTAGTGGCCTTGGTGATCGATATGTATAAGCGCAACGATGCCCAAGGAACGTGGTACGCCTCCCATTTTTCGTGGCGATTACGCTCGGTTTTTTGGGCGGGCTTTGCCTATCTCGTCACCTTGCCTTTGTGGCTGCTGTTTCTCTGGCCCGGGTGGCTCGCTTGGCTGCTGATTTCGATTTGGTTTTTAATTCGAATCGTTCGTGGTTTCATGGGGTTAAACGCCGGGCGAGATATGCCTGCTTGAGGCAATTTTTATAAAAGGAAGCGATAAGCCATGTCTGCCGAGCTGAGAGATCACGATGAAAACTGTTTGTTTTGTAAAATTGCAAGCGGTCACATACCCAGTAAAAAAGTCTACGAAGACGAAGACATCTTTGCGTTTCACGACATTGCCCCGTGGGCACCGGTGCATTTTTTGATCGTTCCTAAGAAGCATATTCCGTCTATGGCGCAACTGACTCCGGCCGATGCAGGCGTCATGGGGAAAATAATGACGCTGGCGCCGCAACTGGCTTTAGAACAAGGTTGCGCGCCCTACCCGAATGGGGGCTTCCGTGTGGTGGTGAATACGGGTGCGCACGGTCACCAAGAGGTACACCACCTACACGTACACGTCATGGGTGGTCCCAGGCCTTGGAATAAGGGCTAAGGGCTGAGCAGATCTTTTTGTAGGTGAATTTTCACCGGCAAGCCGATATCCGCTCTGGGCGACGTAGAATTTGACGGAATAACAGGCTGGCGCTAGGCTAGTGGACTAAAAGTTTAGGAGATTCTCATGGGTGCTTTTTCAATTTGGCATTGGCTTATCGTTCTGCTGATCGTTGTGATGGTCTTTGGCACGAAAAAGCTCAAAAACCTAGGCTCAGACTTGGGTGGGGCCGTTAAGGGTTTCAAAGACGGCATGAAACAGGGCGAGTCGGACGAGACACCAGAGCAGGTTGCGCAGGCTACCGCAACGGAAAAGACGGCTGAAACCATAGACGTCGAAGCGAAGGCCAAATCCTAAGTGTCTCCATGGGGCGAGTCCCCGGTGGGTAGGCTGGCGCCACTATCGGTTGCTAGAAGCCACGAGCGAACAGATGACACATGATTGATTTAGGTATTTCAAAACTGGCGATGATCGGCGTGGTTGCGCTCATCGTCATTGGGCCAGAAAAGCTCCCCCGCGTAGCGCGTACCGTTGGTACCCTGCTCGGTAAGGCCCAGCGTTATATTTCGGACGTCAAGTCAGAGGTCAGCCGTTCGATGGAGCTCGACGAGTTGCGCAAGGCTAAAGAGGGCTTTGAGGGGGCTGTCAAGGACGCAACCAACGCGGTAGAGTCTTCCAGTAAGGACTTTGAAGAGTCTTGGTCCGAAGCGACCAAAGGCCTAGAGTCTTCGGACGGTGAGGCCGCCGGAGATATTGAAAAATTTGACTACGGCTACCCCGATCTCAGTGAAACCCCGTTTTATAAGACACCCAAGAAGCGGTGGCGGTCAAAACAGTCTGCTGTACCCAAGTGGTTTAAAGCCCGCAGCGGTGGCCGCTCACACATTCAGTCAGGCGCGGCGCGCGTGGCTCGTTTTCGCCCCCGTGTGAAACCAATTGCGGACTAAATACCCTTAAAAATGAGTGATTCCACTTCCAAGCCAGACGAGTTGGCGGGTACAGAGCAGTCCTTTGTGCAGCACCTCTTGGAGCTGCGCAACCGCTTGGTGTATTCCTTTTTTGGCTTGCTTGTTTGCATGGGCGCCCTTGCGATCTGGCCGGGGCCTGCAACCCTGATTGACTGGATTGCGATACCCATACAGGCGCACATGCCGCCCAACACCAAGCTCATTGCAGTTGGCGTTTTTTCACCCTTCTTCATACCGCTAAAGGTACTGATGATGGCGTCGTTTTTACTGTGCCTGCCTTGGCTGATGTTTCAGGCGTGGTCTTTTGTGGCGCCAGGCTTGTATAGCAAAGAAAAGCGCTTCGCGGTGCCGTTAATCATTTTTGGTAGCTTGTTGGCCTATCTGGGCATTGGGTTTGTTCAGTTCTTAGTGCTGGACAAAATGTTCGCGTTTATCCAAGCCTTTGCTCCGCCAAGCGTTGCAGCGACCCCCGATATTGCGTCCTATGTAGAGGCTATTTTGTCGCTCTACCTCGCGTTCGGCCTTGCCTTCCAAGTGCCGATTGTGGTGATGTTACTGGTACGTTTCGGGATGGTGAACGTGGAGCAATTGTCGGCTTTCAGAGGCTATTTCGTGGTGCTCGCCTTTGTCATCGCCGCGCTGGTGACGCCACCCGATGTGATCTCACAACTGTCCTTGGCGATTCCCATGTGCCTGCTTTATCAGTGCGGCATTTGGGGCGCTAAATGGTTTGCCAAGCCGATCAAGTCTGAGGACACCGACGAGAGCTGAAAATGCGTTATCGACTCCGCTGGTGTGGATGCGGTCGCTGTTGAGGCTTAATTGAGAGGGCGAGTTGTTGACCATTCCGCCAAATGGCGACGTCCGTCGTTGCGCCGGGCGCCAATGCCGATACGATGTTCAGCAAATCACGGACGCTCTGAATGTCTTGCTTGTCGATGCTGAGCATGACATCGCCTGGTCGTATGCCTGCACGTGATGCGGGTCCACTTTGTAAGACGCCTGCGACCAACACACCTTTGTTTACGTTGAGGTCTAGGTTGCTAGCCATCTCTGGCGTCAATGCTTGCGGCTCGATTCCAATCCAGCCGCGCGTAACAGATCCTTTTTCTACGATGTCTTGCAACACGCTAGAAGCCACCGAGGCGGGAATGGCGAAACCAATTCCGAGGGAGCCACCCGACTGCGAATAAATAGCGGTATTGATGCCCACTAAATCCCCGTTAACGTCGACCAGCGCGCCCCCGGAGTTGCCGGGGTTAATGGCCGCGTCAGTTTGAATAAAGTTCTCGTAGGTGTTGATCCCCAATTGCGTGCGACCCAGCGCGCTCACGATACCGCTGGTGACCGTTTGCCCTACGCCAAATGGGTTGCCAATAGCCAACACCGTGTCACCGACAAAAATCGCGTTCGAATCCCCCATGGTGATGGCGGGAACCTCGCCGATGGCGATTTGTAGCACGGCCAAGTCGGTGTCGGGGTCAACGCCTAACAGGCTGGCGGACGTTCGTCGTCCATCGGCCAGCGTGACCTGAATCGTGTCAGCGTTTTCAACCACATGGTGATTGGTCAAGATATAGCCGCGTGGACTCACAATCACGCCAGAGCCCATATTGGCGCGGTCGGGCGCTGTTGGATTCTGCTCAGGGTCACCGAAGAAGAAACGAAACAAGGGGTCATTGCTGCGCGGGTCTTGTTGGGCGTCACCGGCCTTACTAGCCTGAATGCTGACTACGGCGGGCAGCGCGGCCTCTGCCGCAGCGCGCAGGCTACCTGCGGCGCTTGGCGCTTTTTGCGTGACCGGTGCGCGCGTGACTAGGTTGTGGGATGACCAAGCGAGGTGGTCCAGCCGGTGCAGCCACTGCGGCTTGAGGGTCAAGACCACAAAATACGTAGCGAGCAAGACAGTTGCCGCCTGCGAGAATAAGAGCCAAAGACGTTTCATCATGCTATTGTGGCGCGGTACGGGTGGTTTCTGCACGCCGCATGGTGATTGCCCGCATGCATTGGGCGCTGTTTGGTACATTCTCACAAAAGCTACCGAGCGCCTGCTGCGCCCACCTAACGCAAGTTGAAGTTGTCCATGTCCACCTCCATCGTCACCGCCACCGCTATCCCCCATACCACCCGGCCTCGCGCCGCCACCACGCAAGCGGTCGTTGACCAACTGCACACTTGGCTGATGCCAGACCAATTCAAAGATTACGGGCCTAACGGTTTGCAGGTGGAGGGTGGCGCACAGATCACCCACGTGGTGAGCGGTGTGACAGCGAGCCTCGCGTTGATTGAGGCGGCAGTTACCTGCAAAGCCGACGCCATTTTGGTACACCACGGCCTATTTTGGCGAGGGCAGACCGGCGTGGTGACCGGGTGGATGCGACAGCGCCTGTCGTGCCTGCTGGCTAACAACGTGAACCTGTTGGCCTACCATTTGCCTTTAGATGCCCACCCCATCTACGGTAACAACGCGGCCCTGGCGAGACACTTGGGCTTGACGCCATTACCCATCGACGTCGGCCGTTTTGGGGACCAAGGCTTAGGTTGGTTAGGGACCAGTGATCACAAAGACTTGGCCAGCCTCGCGCAGTCGGTTGGCGACAGCCTAGGACGCACACCCGTTGTGATTGGGGAGGCTAGTCAACCTATCCGTACAGTCGCTTGGTGTACGGGCGGCGCGCAAGGGTTTTTCGAAGCCGCGATAGCCGCGGGTGCTGATGTGTTTATCACCGGTGAAATTTCAGAACCGCAGGCGCACTATGCCAGGGAGTCGGGTGTGGCCTATATGGCTTGTGGCCACCATGCCACCGAGCGTTACGGTGTCGCTGCCCTGGGTGAGGCACTTGCCGCGCAGTTTGGAGTTGCCCACACCTTCATTGATATTGATAATCCCGCATGACAGCTTCGATCACACAGGCTCCGCTATCAACACCACCTGTGGCGATAACATCGGCGCCGGCGCCCACGCCCGCGAATAGCCTGCCCATTGCCCTATCCATGGGTGACCCGGCGGGTATCGGTCCGGAGATCATTGTTAAAGCTTGGCAACGGTTGCTCGCGCAGGCCGCGACCATGGGCACGCATCCCTTGCCGCTGTGGGTGGCGGGTTCTGCCGCGGTATTCGCAGATTTGATGGCCGCTCATGCGCCGGAACAGCAAATGGCGGTGGTTGCTAGTGCGCAAGAGGCGTTAATGCTTTGGCGCCAAAACCCCAGAAATCAGGCCTTGGTTTTGGTGGATGTGGGTGTGTCAGAGCAAGGCCTGCTTCCCGGTTGCGTTTCTGCAGTCGCGGGCCAGCTTGCTGGGCGTGCGATCGCCATCGCGGCCGGGGCTTGCCTGGCGGGACAAGCGCGGGCTCTGGTTACAGCGCCGATTCATAAGGTGGCGTTTGAACTGGCGGGTTACCCGTACCCAGGGCATACCGAGTACCTGCAGGCCTTGGCCGCGCGCCATGTGGGCTGTGAGGTGGCGCAGTTACCGGTCCGTATGTTGCTCGCCAACGACGAATTACAAACCGTCTTGCTAAGTATTCATGTGTCGCTGCGTGAGGCATTGGATCGTGTCACCCTCGATAACTTGGGCGAGACACTGCGTTTAACGCACACGGGTGTGCTGCAGGGTTCCGGTTTGCATCCGCGCATTGCCGTGGCAGGTGTCAACCCGCATGCGGGCGAGTCTGGCCGATTTGGGCGTGAGGAGATAGACATCATGACCCCCGCTATCGCGCAGGCGCAAGCGGCCGGGATCGATGTGGTCGGCCCGATATCCCCAGATACGGTCTTCATGCGGGCGCGGCGCGGCGAATTTGATGTGGTGGTTGCGACCTATCACGACCAGGGTTTGATCCCCGTGAAATATATGGGTGTCGATGATGGTGTGAATGTCACGCTAGGGCTTCCGTTCGTGCGGTGTAGCCCCGACCACGGAACAGCTTTTGACATTGCAGGACAAGGTGTTGCCAGCCCACAAAGCCTTCTGAAAGCCATTGAATGGGCGATGCGCGGGTCAAAGTAGCCCTGTTTTATTACTAAGACATTGCTGTTTCGATGGTTTTCGGCTTGGAAAGAAGACGCTGCCTCCAGTACAATGCAGGGTTGTCCCTAGGGTTATCCCTCCGATCAGTCCTCTCACCGAAAGAGATTCATGAGCGAAGAAAAAGTTGATAGTGGTCGCCGCACGTGGTTGATTGCATCCGCCGCTATGGGCGGCGTCGGCGCTACTGCCGTTGCCGTTCCGTTTGTTACGTCATTTAGTCCCTCCGAGCGCGCCAAAGCCGCCGGTGCGTCTGTTGAAGTGAATATTGCCGCGTTGGCACCGGGCGAGAAAGTCACGACCGAGTGGCGTGGTAAGCCGATTTGGATTTTGCGTCGCACCCCTGAGATGCTGGCGACCCTGGGCAAAGATGAACCCGAGTTGGCCGACCCTGAGTCCGACCGCACCGCATATCCCACGCCGGCCTATGCGAAAAACCGTCACCGCTCCATCAAGCCCGAGTTTTTCGTCGCCATCGGTATTTGCTCCCACTTGGGTTGCTCGCCTTCCGATAAGTTAGCGGCAGGTCCACAGCCCTCGTTGCCCGAAGACTGGCCGGGTGGTTTCTTGTGCCCTTGTCATGGGTCGACGTTTGACTTGGCAGGCCGCGTGTTCAAGAACAAGCCGGCGCCTGACAACTTGGAAGTGCCTCCCCATATGTACCTGTCGGATGATGTCATCTTGATTGGTGAAGACACGGAAACCGCATAACCGTACTGGCATTACCTGTGCGCTTGAGACGCACTGCTTTTGAGGCAAAAAAAATGGCTGAATTTAAAGAGATTGCTGCGGACGCGCCACCAGCGCAAAAGTTGCTCAATTGGGTTGATAATCGTTTCCCGCTGTCCAAGCTCTACAACGAGCATTTGGCCGAATATTACGCGCCCAAAAACTTCAACTTTTGGTATTTCTTCGGCTCCTTGGCTTTGCTGGTACTCGTGATTCAGATCGTGACCGGTATTTTCTTGGTCATGCACTACAAACCGGATGCCAGCTTGGCATTTGCGTCGGTCGAGTACATCATGCGAGATGTGCCGTGGGGCTGGTTAATCCGTTATATGCACTCCACAGGCGCTTCTGCGTTTTTTGTTGTGGTGTACATGCACATGTTCCGTGGTCTGTTGTACGGCAGTTACCGTAAGCCGCGTGAGCTGGTTTGGATTTTCGGTTGTGCAATTTTCTTGTGCCTGATGGCTGAGGCCTTCATGGGCTACTTGTTGCCTTGGGGCCAGATGAGCTACTGGGGCGCGCAGGTGATTGTGAACTTGTTCGCAGCGATTCCTTTTGTGGGACCTGACTTGGCCTTGTTGATCCGCGGCGATTTTGTGGTGGGCGATGCCACACTGAATCGTTTCTTCAGCTTCCACGTCATTGCAGTACCGTTGGTCTTGCTGGGCTTGGTGGTCGCGCACATCATTGCGCTGCACGAAGTGGGGTCTAACAACCCAGATGGTGTTGAAATCAAAGCGCATAAAGATGCTGACGGCAAGCCGCTGGATGGCATTCCCTTCCATCCGTACTACACGGTGCACGACGTACTGGGTATCTCAGTGTTCCTGATGGCATTCTCAGCCATCGTGTTTTTCGCGCCTGAGTTCGGTGGCTACTTCTTGGAGTACAACAACTTCATTCCTGCCGACCCCTTGAAAACACCGGCACACATTGCGCCCGTTTGGTACTTCACACCGTTCTACTCGATGTTGCGCGCGATTACGGGTGAAATGATGACCATACTTATGCTACTCATCGCGCTAGCTGCTGTCCTGAGTGCAATCAAGATAAAAATGTCGGGTATGGCCAAGGTCGGTATTTTGGTCGGGGCGGCGGTCTCTATTGCCGCAATGTTGACCACCGATGCCAAATTCTGGGGCGTGGTGGTTATGGGCGCGGCGGTCGTGATTCTGTTCTTCTTGCCGTGGTTAGACCACAGCCCTGTGAGGTCTATGCGTTATCGCCCGAATGCGCACAAAGTGGTCTATGGCATCTTTGTTATCAATTTCTTCATCCTCGGGTACTTGGGTATTCAGGCACCATCAGCTGTGTTTGAGCGTATTTCTCAAGTGGGCACCCTGTTCTACTTTGGCTTCTTCTTGTTGATGCCTTGGTGGAGCCGGATGGGCACGTTCAAGCCCGTGCCTGACCGTATTGTTTTTGAACCCCATTAAGCCCAGCGGAGACCCTAAATGATTAAAAAACTACTCCTGGCTCTAGCGGTGTGCGCGTCTATGAGCATGCAAGCCAACGCCGCTGGCGGTGGGGCGGCTTGGGATAAAGCGCCCAATCGAATCAACGATATGGCAGCCTTGCAGCGCGGTGCGCAATTATTTGCAAACTACTGTTTGAACTGCCACTCGGCGGCTTACATGCGATTCAATCGGTTGACCGATATCGGTTTAAGCGATAAGCAGATCAAAGAAAATTTGAACTTCATCAGCGATAAGACGGGCGACTTGATGGAAGTGACCATGGACCCCGCCGAGGCCAAGGCTTGGCTCGGCGCTATGCCGCCGGACTTGAGTGTCATCGCGCGTTCGCGCGCGGGCTCCAATGGGTCAGGTGCTGACTATCTCTACAGCTTTTTGCGTGGCTACTACCGCGATCCTGCCAAGCTGACCGGCTGGAACAACGTGGTCTATCCCAATGTGGCGATGCCCAATCCGTTATGGCAATTACAAGGTGAGCGGGAGCCGTTGTACAAAACCGTCGATTCACACGGCCATGACGCACAGGTACTTACGGGTTGGAATCAAGTGAGCGCTGGCACGTTGTCGCCTGTAGAGTTCAACAACGCCGTTGGGGATTTGGCGGCTTACTTGCAGTGGATGGGTGAGCCTGCTCAAAACACGCGCGTGCGCATCGGTGTGTTTGTGTTGTTTTTCTTGGGTATTTTCACCATTGTGGCCTGGCGTTTGAATGCCGCATATTGGAAAGATATCAAGTAATTTTTGGCGAGACGTCTCGTCTTGCCGTTTAAGCAGTGGCCACGTCACCATTTGGTGGGGCCACTGTTTTTCGTTTAGGAGTGTTCACTCATGATGGTTTTGTATTCAGGTACCACCTGCCCTTTTTCACACCGTTGCCGTTTCGTCTTGTTTGAAAAAGGCATGGACTTCGAAATCCGTGATGTCGACCTGTACAACAAGCCCGAAGATATTGCGGTTATGAATCCGTACGGCCAAGTGCCCATCTTGGTTGAGCGCGACTTGATTCTTTATGAGTCAAACATCATCAATGAGTATATCGACGAGCGATTTCCACACCCCCAGCTGATGCCAGGGGATCCCGTTGATCGTGCGCGCGTACGTTTGTTTTTGCTGAACTTCGAAAAAGAATTGTTCGTGCATGTTGCGGTCTTGGAGTCGCGCGGCAACAAGGGTAACGACAAGGTGTTGGACAAGGCGCGTAGCCACATTCGGGACCGGCTGACACAACTGGCGCCCGTGTTCTTGAAGAACAAATTCATGCTGGGTGACAATTTCTCCATGTTGGATGTGGCGATTGCGCCGTTGCTGTGGCGTTTGGATATGTACGGTATCGAGTTGAGTAAAAATGCGGCGCCGTTGCTCAAATATGCCGAGCGCATTTTCTCTCGCCCGGCCTACATTGAAGCGTTGACACCTTCTGAAAAGGTGATGCGCAAATAAGCGCGCACGGGACGCACACGACATGGACTTTGGGCTCATACCGACTACCAAGCCCTATTTAGTGCGGGCGATCCATGAGTGGTGCACTGACCAGGGCCTCACCCCTTACTTAGGGGTCGCTGTAGATGCCAGCGTCGAGGTGCCTATGGGCTATGTCAGTAACGGACAAATCGTATTGAACGTGAGCTATGGCGCGACGGACGGGCTAAAGATTGACCATGATCTGATTACATTCAAGGGTCGGTTTAATGGCCAAGTCAAAGACATCATGGTACCCATCGCACGGGTGATTGCGGTGTACGCCAAGGAGAACGGGCAAGGTATGGCATTTGAGCCCACCGAAGCCGTGTTCCCCGATATCTCGGTCGTAGAGCCTAAAGGCCCTGCCGCGCGCCCGGCGGTGGTTTCTTTGGTGACACGTGATAGCGGCTCAAGTAGTGCCAAACTGGCTGCCTCGGAACTTGAGGGGGTCACGCCGCCGCAGGACACAGATGAGCCGCCACCACCGGAGCCGCCGC
>Ga0209138_1001280_pt1 | contig 21907 bp, 23 predicted proteins | sample SaaInl3SG_22_DNA_FD_184645 | JGI IMG/M metagenome (GOLD analysis project Ga0209138, IMG submission 184645) | Marine microbial communities from expanding oxygen minimum zones in the Saanich Inlet - ESP_153SG_22_DNA (SPAdes) (version 2) | ecosystem: Environmental > Aquatic > Marine > Intertidal...
AGGACCTTAGAATTGTGCACCCCTGTAGTGTTTGCGTCTAGTAAAACCTTAGCCCAACACCAGCAACAACTAGGCACACAACTTGTGTATCAGGGTGTGGCTAGCGCCTCAGAGGCTATAGAAGGTAAATTTAATGTAGTTAATATTTGGAAAGAAGTTCCTGAAATACACTTTGGTAAAGAGACCAAGTTAGGGGGTGAATACGCTTTAAAATCTTTAGAAGCAGCCACAAAAGCACTCAAGGAAGGAAGCATTGACGTATTGGTTACCGCGCCCATAAACAAGAGTAATATTCAAACTGAGACTTTCAGTTTTCCGGGACATACAGATTATTTGGCTCAGGAACTCGGCGGAGAAAGCCTCATGTTTATGGTGTCAGATTCTCTTAGGATTGGATTATTAACAGACCATGTAGCTGTGAGTGAAGTGTCTAATCACATCACTCCTGAAAGTATTAAATCTAAAATAAAAACAATATTAAAATCCTTAGAGCAAGATTTTGGTATTAGAAAACCCAAAGTAGCCTTGTTGGGTATAAACCCACACAACGGAGACCAAGGTGTTATTGGAAAAGAAGACCAAGACGTTCTTATTCCAACCATAGCTGAAATTGCCCATGGAGGATCTTTGGTTTTTGGCCCCTACGCGGCCGATAGCTTTTTTGGTGCTAAAAATTACACCCAATTTGACGCCATACTTGCCGCCTATCACGACCAAGGGCTTATTCCCTTCAAGACCCTTTCTTTTGGCAATGGGGTGAACTTCACGGCAGGCTTATCAAAGGTGAGAACTTCACCAGACCATGGAACTGCTTATGATATTGCGGGTAAAGGTGTGGCAGACCACACTTCATTTTCAGCTGCGGTGTTTACAGCCATAAAGATTTTTAAGCACAGGGCCATGTATAAAACCCTTACGGAAAATCCATTGAAAAAAGCTAAAATTGTTGAGAAGAGACCCCCTAAAAAAAGTCACTATAAACCACCAACGCAAAAATAATTTTTAATTTCCTTAATGCTTGGTTGTTAGTATAATAATAGTATCTTTGCACCCGCCTTTTGGCTTACTAGAGAGGTGCGTATAATCTAATTTATAATGAAAAATAGGGAGTACCATATTCCATTTTCAGGACTTAAAGAAGGAAAGCACCAGTTCGAATTTGCCATAGACAACACGTTCTTTAACGCATATGATTTTAATGATTTTAATGCCGCTGAACTCAATGTTCATGTGACATTAAAGAAGTTAAGTACCATGATGGAATTGGCATTCGAAGCCACTGGAAGTGTCCGTGTAAACTGTGACACAACCAATGAGCCTTTCGATCTCCCACTGCAATCTTCACTAGATTTAGTCGTGAAGTTTGGGGAGGCTTTTGACAATGAAAACGAAGCGCTTTTAGTGCTTCCTCATGGAGAACACCAAGTAGATGTATCACAATATATTTACGAAATGATTGTTTTGGCATTACCCGCTAAAAAAGTACATCCAGGTGTATTAGACGGAACACTAAAGTCTGAAGCACTTGAAACCCTTGAGAAATTAGGAGTTAAAGAGCTAAAGGAACAAAAAGAAGCAATAGAAGAGACGGACCCAAGATGGGACGCTCTAAAAAAGTTATTAACGGATAAATAGGAATTGTTATGGCACATCCAAAGAGAAAAATCTCCAAAACAAGGAGAGACAAAAGAAGAACACATTACAAAGCAGTAGCCCCTACTATTGCTAAAGATCCAACAACAGGTGAAATGCACCTGTATCATAGAGCACACTGGCACGAAGGTAAATTATATTACAGAGGTCAAGTGCTTATAGACAACACTGAGGTAGCTACTGCCTAAGTAAACGTTTTTAGGTTCATATAACTCCCACTTTTTCAAGTGGGAGTTTTTTTATGAGATAAACTTTTGGTTTTAAAACCGAAGTTTGTTTTTTTGAAGAGGATTTGAGAGAATAAAAAAACCACTTAAAACCCTTTAAATATTGTAAAAAACACTAAAAAGTGATGTAAAATGATTAATTTTCACGAATTTTGAATCATTTTTCAGCATATTTCGCTTAAAAACAAACCAATTCGAATGACAAAATTACATGCAGCCATTTCAGCTGTGGGATCTTACGTCCCAGACTTTGTGTTAACAAACGCGCTTTTAGAGACCATGGTGGAGACCAACGACGAGTGGATCACCTCTAGAACAGGCATTAAGGAGCGTAGAATCTTAAAAGACAAAGACAAAGGGACTTCTTACCTGGCTATTCAGGCAGCTAAAGACCTTATTGAAAAGAAACAATTAGATCCTCATACCATAGATTTAGTGCTTGTAGCTACAGCTACTCCAGACCTTTTAGTAGCTTCTACTGCCGCCTATGTGGCTTCAGAAATAGGCGCGATTAATGCTTTTTCTTATGATTTACAGGCCGCTTGTTCAAGTTTCTTATATGGAATGTCTACTGCCGCAGCGTATATTGAGGCAGGGAGGTATAAGAAAGTACTTTTGATTGGCGCAGATAAAATGTCTTCTATTATTGACTATTCGGACAGGGCTACTTGTATTATTTTTGGAGATGGTGCAGGAGCGGCTCTTTTTGAGCCCAACAATGAAGGCTATGGTTTACAAGATGAATACCTAAGGTCTGACGGAATAGGAAGAAATTTTCTTAAAATGGAAGCAGGAGGCTCGTTGTTACCCGCCTCTATAGAAACGGTTCAAAACAAGCAACACCACGTTTACCAAGACGGGAAAACAGTATTTAAATTTGCCGTTTCTAATATGGCAGACGCTGCCGCTAAAATAATGGAGCGCAACGCACTCACAAAAGATCAAGTAGATTGGTTGGTGCCCCATCAGGCCAACAATAGAATTATTGACGCTACAGCTAAAAGAATGGAAGTAGATACTTCTAAGGTAATGAACAATATTGCCAAATACGGGAATACTACTTCTGCCACTTTACCCCTGTTATTGGCAGATTACGAGAATCAATTAAAAAAAGGAGACAAACTGGTCTTTGCCGCTTTTGGTGGAGGCTTTACGTGGGGTTCTATATATTTGACATGGGCCTACGATAACTAACACTTTAACGCAACTAAACCTTATAAAAATGGATATTAAAGAAATTCAGAACCTCATTAAATTTGTGGCTAAATCAGGAGCCAGTGAAGTTAAATTAGAGACAGAAGACGTAAAGATCACTATCAGAACGGGACCTTTAGGGACGGCTGTTTCTGAGCCTGTTTACATGCAACAAATGCCTATGGCAGCAGCTCCTGCACCAGCAGCAGTTGAGGCATCGGCGCCAGCCGTACAAACAGCCCCAGCGAGTGAAGATCATTTGATCACTATAAAATCGCCCATTATTGGAACTTTTTACAGAAAGCCTTCTCCAGACAAACCCAATTTTGTTGAGGTGGGAAGTGAGATAGGCAAAGGAGATGTGCTTTGTGTGATTGAAGCCATGAAATTATTTAACGACATTGAGTCAGAAGTGTCGGGTAAGATTGTCAAGATTCTAGTAGACGACTCTTCCCCAGTAGAATTTGATCAGCCACTTTTCGTAGTAGATCCTTCTTAATTTGCCTTTAAAGGCTAACATATTTCAAGTATTATAAATAGCGCTACTATGTTTAAGAAGATATTAATTGCAAATAGGGGAGAGATAGCCTTAAGGATTATCAGGACCTGTAAAGAAATGGGAATTAAGACTGTTGCGGTGTATTCTAAGGCAGACGAGGAAAGTCTTCATGTGAGATTCGCAGACGAGGCGGTTTGTATAGGACCTGCAGCAAGTAGTGAGTCTTATTTGAAAATCCCAAATATTATTGCTGCGGCTGAAATTACCAATGCAGACGCCATTCACCCTGGTTATGGGTTTTTGTCTGAAAACGCTAAGTTTTCTAGAATATGTGCAGAGCACGGTATTAAGTTTATTGGTGCTTCAGGAGACCAAATAGACAAAATGGGCGACAAAGCGACCGCTAAAGAAACCATGAAAAAAGCAGGAGTACCCTGTGTTCCTGGTTCTGCAGGTATTTTAAAGGACGTTAAGGACGCCATTGCTACCGCAAAAAAAGTGGGCTACCCTGTAATGATCAAAGCCACTGCTGGTGGTGGAGGTAAGGGAATGCGTGCTGTTTGGAAAGAAGAAGACATGACCAAATTATTCGAAAGTGCTGTACAAGAAGCTACAGCGGCTTTTGGAAATGGAGGCATGTATATGGAAAAACTGATAGAAGAGCCTAGGCACATTGAAATTCAGGTAGTTGGAGATCAGTTTGGAAAAGCATGTCACTTGTCAGAAAGAGATTGTTCGGTGCAACGCAGACACCAAAAACTAACAGAAGAAACCCCTTCTCCTTTTATGACGGATAAATTGAGAGAAGAAATGGGTGCCGCAGCTATTAAAGCAGCGGAATATATTAAATACGAAGGCGCTGGAACCATAGAATTTTTAGTAGACAAACACAGGAAGTTTTACTTCATGGAAATGAATACTAGAATTCAGGTAGAGCACCCTATTACAGAACAAGTGGTAGATTACGATTTGATTAGAGAGCAAATTTTAGTGGCTGCAGGCGTGCCAATTTCTGGAAAAAATTACTACCCAAAACTGCACGCCATAGAATGCAGGATTAATGCAGAAGACCCTTATAACGGCTTTAGACCGAGTCCAGGGAAAATCACCACACTACACACACCAGGGGGGCACGGGATTAGACTAGACACCCATGTGTATAGCGGCTATGTGATTCCTCCAAATTATGACTCTATGATTGCCAAGTTAATTACAACGGCACAAACAAGGGAAGAGGCTATTAACAAAATGAAAAGGGCTTTAGACGAATTCGTGATTGAAGGCGTTAAGACCACTATTCCTTTCCACAGACAACTCATGGATCATCCGGATTATTTAGCCGGTAATTACACCACTAAATTCATGGAAGATTTTGAAATGGATCCGATTGATTAAACAGTCAAAGAACCTGGGCTGATTAATACCCAACAGATTCTAAAGTATACATCACCCCCGAGAAGCGTTTGCTTTTTAGGGGTGATTTTTTTGATTTAAATGCGCCCAAAAAGTATTGGAAAATGTAGTATTTTTAAGCATGGACGCACTGAGTTACTGGGAGCACAAACACTGGTTGTCAAATATAGATTATGCCGTAATTGGAAGTGGTATAGTCGGATTAAGCTGTGCCCTCTCTTTAAGGGAAAAACACCCTAAATCTACTATCGTAGTCTTTGAAAAAGGTATTTTGCCGCACGGAGCAAGTACTAAAAATGCAGGATTTACTTGCTTTGGTAGTATTTCTGAAATTTTGTCCGACATAGACCGCCAGGGCGAGCAAAATGTTTTAAATATTGTTCAAAGAAGGTATGAGGGGGTTCAATTACTCAGAAGTAGACTGGGGGACACTCCAATAGGGTATGAGAACCTGGGTGGTCACGAGGTTTTTTTAGCGGCCCATACAGCCCTTTACGAAACATGTTTAGACCAATTAACCGCAGTGAATTCTTTGTTACAGCCGGTTTTTAAGTCGGATTCGTTTTACACTGCGTCCAATAGGTTTAATTTTAAGGGGGTAAATGAAAATTATATTAGCAGCCCTCACGAGGGACAGATAGATACCGGCCTCATGATGAAGCAGCTTATCCGTAAAGTGCAAGCCCAAGACATTCATATTTTTTATGGGACTGAGCTCACTGATTTTTCTAGTTCTAATGGATCGGTTCACCTGAAAACTAATTTTTTTGAGTGTAAAGCAGGGGCTCTATTTATAGCTACCAACGGTTTTTCTAAATCGTTTCAAATAGAAGATGTTAGCCCCGCTAGGGCTCAGGTTCTTATTACAAAGCCTATAGAAAACCTTCACATAAAAGGGGCTTTTCATTTGGACATGGGCTACTATTATTTTAGAAATATAGACCAAAGAATACTGCTAGGAGGAGGGCGAAACTTGGCCCTTAAAGAGGAAGAAACCACTGATTTTTCTCAAACCTCGCTTATTCAAGACGCACTTGATCGCTTACTTAAAGAAACCATACTTCCAGGGGTTTCTTATGAAATAGATCGTAGGTGGTCTGGAATTATGGGTGTTGGAGCTGGTAAAGAACCCCTTTTAAAATGTGTTCAGCCCAATGTGTACTGTGGGGTTCGTTTGGGAGGTATGGGTGTGGCTTTAGGCTCAAAAGTCGGCAGCGAATTAGCAGACCTACACCGCTAGAGATTTTAAACGCTGTTCACAGCGTTCTAAGGATACTTGAATACACTTGTTCTCATTTTCTAAAAGGGCCGTTTTTGAATGCATATAAAGGCGTTGCCCCTCGGATGATTTAAAGACTATTAAATAACCATTTCCAATAAAAAGACTCTTTTCAACACTGACTTTTATACCAGTTTGTGCGCTAAAAGACCATTCATGTGGCCAAACAATAATTTCTTGTCCTTCTTTTATTTTAAGGGATGGATACAGCGACAAAGCAGTGGCTTTATCTAAAATATTTAAAATGCCAAAAAGCTGGGCTACTTTAGTGTTAGGCGGGTTTTGATATAAGGATTCGGGTGTTCCAGAAGCGATAATTTTCCCTCCTTCCATACAGACCACTTCGTGGGCATGACCCATATAATCCTCGGGATGGTGAGAGGCTAATATACAGGCAATTTTGTGCTGCTCTAGGTAGTGGAATAGTTTGGTTCTCAATAGAAGTTTTAAAGGGGGGTCTATATGACTAAAGGGCTCGTCTAAGAGAATTAATTCTGGTGCTTTTGCCAATACCTTTGCCAAAGCCACGCGCTGTTGTTGTCCGCCTGATAAATTTTTAACTTGGGTGTTGGCAAAAGCCTTCATATCTATGAGCTCTAAAAGCTCAGCGGTGCGTTTTTCTAAATGCTCTGGCTCAAAAACAGATAAATGTTGGCTAATATTTTCAGCGACAGAAGTAAATGGCATGAGATCAAAATCTTGGGCCAGATACCTCAAAAAAGGGGCGCCTGGGAGCAGGTTGTATTCAGGCCCTAATAAAGCTTCTTTTTTCCAATGTATTTGACCTTTTTCAGGAGCCAAACTCCCGTAAATAAGTTTTAACAAGGTGCTTTTTCCGCTCCCACTAGCGCCTGTTAAAGCCATAAGCTTTCCAGGGGCTAGTCGCAAGTGTATATTATGAAGAAGGGGTTCTTTGTATTTAAAATGGATGTTTTCCAGTACAAGCATACCGCAAAGTTACACCAAACCGTTTGCAATTAAGTATTCTCCAATTTGAACCGCATTGGTGGCAGCTCCTTTTCTGAGGTTGTCTGCTACAATCCACATGTTTAAGGTGTTTTCTGCACTTTCATCCCTTCTAATTCGCCCTACAAATACCTCATCTTTGTCATGTGCATAGGCTGGCATTGGATAGGTATTTGTGTCGGTATTGTCTTGAACTACTACTCCTGTTGTTTCATGGAGTATTGTTCTTACTTCAGAGAGCTCAAAGTCTTTTTCAAAGCTCACATTGACAGATTCTGAATGCCCCCCAGCAGTAGGTATTCTCACTGCGGTGGCTGTAATATTAAAAGAGTGGTCCCCCAATATTTTTTTAGGCTCATTAGCCAATTTCATCTCTTCTTTGGTGTATCCGTTTTCTAAAAACACATCGCAATGGGGAATAGCATTTCTGTGTATTGGATAGTGATACGCCATTTCTCCTTGAATGCCCTTTGTCTCATTTTCCATTTGTTCCACCGCCTTTACCCCAGTTCCTGAAACCGATTGATAAGTAGATACTACCACGCGTTTCATTTTGTAAGCTTGGTGTAAAGGAGCCAAAACCAAGACCATTTGAATGGTAGAACAATTGGGGTTGGCTATAATTTTATCTTCTTTTGTAAGGGTATTGGCGTTAATTTCAGGGACGATTAATTTGTGATCTGGGTGCATTCTCCAGGCAGAAGAATTATCAATTACTGTAGTCCCAGCAGCAGCAAATTTTGGCGCCCACTCCAAAGAAGTGTCTCCTCCTGCAGAAAAAATAGCGATATGAGGTTTTGCGTCTACCGCAGTTTGTAAACCAACTACTGTATGGGTTTTGCCACCGTATTCCATGGTTTTACCCACCGAGCGTTCAGAGGCTACTAATAGCAATTCACTAATTGGAAAATTACGTTCTGCCAAAACTTTTAACATCACTTCGCCTACCATTCCGGTAGCGCCTACAACAGCTACTTTCATTTTTTTAAATTTTTAATAAACAAAAGTAATCATTCTGAGGGGTTCCGCTCCATAACTTTTTAAATTGTTATAAAAATTTAACAAAAAGTTATTTTTGCAACAATTTATGATTTAGCCTTTAGTAGATCTCTTATTTCTAGCAAAATTTCCTCTGAGGTAGGCCCCTTTTTAGGACTTGCTTTTGGTGGCACAGGTTTAATTTTTTGATAGGCTTTTACTACTGTAAACATCACCATACCCACAATGAATAAGTTAATGATACTATTGACCCATACGCCATAACGAATAGCATTTTCAGGGATATAGCCTTTTTCTCCAGGGAGCCCACTTGCCTCACTAAGCACTATTTTTAAATTTGCAAAATCTATTCCCCCTGTAAATGCCCCAACAATTGGCATCATAATATCACTGACAAATCCACTCACTACCAAGGCCGTTGCACCAGCCATTATAACCGCTACGGCAAATTCTATGACATTTCCTGTCATGATAAATTTTTTAAATTCTTTAATCATGGGTGTCTTTTTAAGGGTTGAATCTAAAAGTAAGATTTCTTTAAATAAGTGCCATCGCCATTCTGTAAAAAGCTTGTTTTAAGCGACAATCACCCTTTTTACTCTTACTCCAATCCCTGTTAATAGTTCGTATGAAATGGTTTTAGCTCCGTTAGCAAAAGTTTCTGCAGAAGCGCCTTTTCCAAAGATCACTACACTGTCTCCTTCCTTAGCCCCATAGTTTCCTAAGTCTATCATCAGCATATCCATGCACACATTTCCTATAATTGGACAGGGTTTTCCGTTTAAAAAGACTACGCCCTTACCTTGGCCATAAATCCTTGAAATACCATCTGCATGACCAATGGTTAAGGTGGCTGTGCGCATTTTTTTAGCCGCTACAAAACCTTTGTTGTACCCTACCCAAGAACCTTTTTCAATGGAGTGAATTTGAGAAATTTTAGTGGTTAAGGTGGCTACAGGGAGTAATTCTTTGTCTATGATGGGATCATTACTATATCCGTAAAGAGCAATACCGCTTCTAACCATGGTGTAAACTGCTTCCGGAAAATTTAAAATTCCTGAACTGTTGAGCAAATGTTTCAGCGCCATTTCTCCAATTTTCTTTTCAATACTTGTAACAGCTTCTTTGAATTTCTCAATTTGCGAGTCAGTATAAGCCTTTTCAGAAAGATCGTCAGTGGCTGCTAAGTGAGACATGATTCCTTTGACCTTTACGGTTGAATGGTTTAATATTTTTTCACAAACAACTCCAAGATCATCTACAGAAAACCCTAAGCGGTTTAAACCTGTATTTATATTTAAATGAATAGGATACTGACACTCCTTTTCAGTGGCCTTCATAAACATTTGTAGGGTCCTATTCGAATAGAGGCTTGGCTCTAAGCCATGTTCAATAATATGGTTGAATTCTTCTGGTTGTGGGTGTAAAACTAATATAGGTGTTTTAATCCCTTGCTCTCTGAGCAATACACCTTCATGGGTATAGGCAACTCCAAGATAGTCTACTCCTAAAGCAGCAAGTTTTCTTGCTATCGCCACCGATTCAGAGCCATACCCATTGGCTTTTACCACTCCTAACAGTTTTGTTTGAGCAGGTATTTTGGACCTTATATAACGGTAGTTATGTGCTAAGGCTTTTAAGTCAATTTCTAAAATAGAGGGTCCCATTTAGGAAATGATTAGTTGGATTGCTTTGGGCTAGAAGTCGGAATTGAATTTGCATCCTCCGAATTTTTTAAAGGATCGGTTAAGGCAATTGCGTCATTTACCTCTAAGCCTTTCACCTTTTCTTTGAGCATAGCTTTAAAATATGCAGCCCTGCTTAAAGGCTCGTATTCTGCTGTTTCTCCAAGTAGTACTAAATTTTCGTCGGCAGATTTTCTAAAGCTGTAGTTGGCTAGGTTTCCAGTTCTAGTGCACACAGCGTGAACCTTTGTTACATATTCTGCTGTAGCCATGAGAGCTGGCATTGGTCCAAAAGGATTCCCTTTGAAATCCATGTCTAAACCAGCCACAATAACGCGTTTTCCCTTATTGGCAAGGTCATTGCAAACATGTATAATTTCTTCATCAAAAAACTGCGCTTCGTCAATTCCTACTACGTCGCATTGATCTGCTAAAATTCTAATATTTGCCGCGGCGGGAACTGGGGTAGATCTGATCTGATTTTCATCATGAGACACCACCATTTCATCGTGGTAGCGGGTGTCTACTTGAGGCTTGAAAATTTCAATTCTTTGCTTAGCAAACTGCGCTCTTTTTAAACGCCTGATGAGCTCCTCTGTTTTTCCAGAAAACATAGAACCACAAATCACTTCTATCCATCCAAAAGGCTCTTCATGATTTACAGTATTTTCTAGAAACATATTATTTTATTTAGTAGACCCGTCAAGGCATTTGCCTTGGGCCATAAAAATATAAAATTAGGAGCAAAGCAAATGGATTTTTATCTAAAAAACCCGATATTAGCTATCCTATGAAAGAAAAGCTTCATCAAGAACTTCAGCGCCTGGCAAAACACATCTTAGACGCCAATCACAGTAGTGAATTGGCACCCCTATATGAGGCTGCAAAGGAGCTTTATGAGAAATTGGCTGTTTTAAAATTTATTGATAAAAACTTAGATGATCCTCATTTAGATACGGAACAAAATGAGGTGGCAGATAAATTTCAGCAAATGGCTCAAGAGGTGTTAGCTTCTAGTGAAGAAATTCCAGAGTCTAACCCTCATGACTCAGATATTATAACCCCTGGAATGGATACCATTATAGACATGGTGTCCCATATGCCTAAAAAAGAGGCAGAATCTGCTGCTGATCAAGAAGATGCTGCGGCACACTTTACAGCACACAGTCTGGCTCATGAGGCCAAGACTTCTGAAACAGCCGCTACTTTAAACGGTCGCTATGGGCAACAAATCTCCTTTGGATTGAACGATCAGATTGCCTTTGTGAAGGAGCTTTTTAATGGGGAGGAGGAAAGCTTTAAAAGAGTGGTTTCTCAGCTAAATACCATAGATTCTGAAGAACGCGCTAGGTCTTTTGTAGACCACTTAGTAAAGCCAGAATACAATGACTGGAGAGGGAAAGAGGCCTATGAAAAACGTTTTATGAACCTGATTTGTCAGAAGTACCAATAACCTAAGCTACCTAAAAACTTATGTCTAAATTATACTTAGTACCTACACCCATTGGTAATTTAGAAGACATGACCCTAAGAGCGATTAGAGTTCTAAAAGAGGTTTCTGTGGTTTTAGCAGAAGACACCAGGACAAGCGGAAAGCTGCTCAAACATTTTGACATTGAGACCCCCATGTTTTCTCACCACATGCATAACGAGCATAAAACGGTAGCGAGTTTGGTGCGTAGAATAAAAACGGGAGAAGCCATGGCTTTGATCTCAGATGCAGGCACACCCGCTATTTCAGATCCTGGTTTTTTATTGTCTAGGGCCTGTATTGAAGCGGGGGTTCCCATTGATTGTTTGCCCGGAGCTACGGCCTTTGTTCCTGCACTTGTCAATAGCGGTTTGCCCAACGATAAATTTATCTTTGAGGGGTTCTTACCCGTTAAAAAGGGAAGGCAAACCCGTTTAACGCTACTTGCGGCCGAGCCAAGAACGATGATTTTCTACGAATCGCCACATAAATTGCTTAAAACACTTCAGGATTTTTGCACTTATTTCGGACCCGAAAGACCTCTGAGTGTGTCTAGAGAAATTACCAAACTTTTTGAAGAGACCATTCGAGGCACTGCACAAGAAGTATTAGACCACTATACCGCACAGCCCGCAAAAGGAGAAATTGTGATCGTAGTTGGCGGAAAGCCAAACCTAAAAGCGTCTAAAAAGTGAGTGCGGCATGGGTTATTGCTCTGTTTACTATTGTCGTAGTTTATTTTCTAGACAAGTCAAAAAACAAAGTACTTATTGCCGTATTTGACTGGATTCCAGCAGTACTTTTAGCCTATGTAATACCGGCTTTAATCTCGTATTTTTTCTCTGTAGATTACAGCGTAGACTCCATACATAGCTTTAGTAAAACATGGGTTATTCCCATGGCTATTGTTGCAGTAATGAGCAGCCTTTCTTTTTCTCAATTAAAAACTATTGGTTTTAAACCGGTGGTGTTATTTGTGATTGGTTCTGCCATTATTGCCCTGTTTCCAGTGGTTTTTGCTTGGGCTTTTTTGGATTCCGATCTGGTACAAAACCAATGGATTCAAGCCGGTTATTGGAAAGGTATTCCACCCATTGTAGGCAGCTGGATAGGAGGGAGTACCAGCCAATTGGTCTTAAAAGAATTGGCAAGAACCTCGGAGAGTCTTTTTTTACAAGTATTAGTTGTAGACACAGTTTTGGTGAATATTTGGACCATATGTATGTTTCAAATCATTAAAAAGAGTCAAAAATTAAATACCTTTTTCAATATTTCAGATAAAACCATTCCTTTACCCATCTCTGAGGAGAAGGAAAAAAGCCTCCCATGGTACGGGGTTCTCACCCTTCTCATTTCAGGTGTTTTTCTGATAGAAATTCTTTTGAATGCTTTCGTAATTAAAGTGATTGCCTTATCCATAATAGGCTTGTTGGTGAGTAATTTCATACCGCGATGGAATTACCGATTTGCCCTTAAATTAGGCGGTGTTTTAATCATAGTAGTTATGGCCATATTAGGACTTAAATTACAGTTTACCGCTTTGTCAATGCCCATAGAATTTATAGGGTTTTTGGTTTTTTGGATTTTCGTTCATTTTATAGGAATGGTATTGGCTGCAAAGTTTCTAAATGTACATTTGGCTTGGGTACCTATTGCAAGTATGGCCAATGTTGGCGGAATTGCTACAGCACCAGCTGTGACCGCTGCTTATGAAAAAAAATGGATGCCCCACGCCATTGTTTTAGCCATTTTAAGCATGGCAACCGGAACTTTTTGGGGAATGATCACCATATCTCTTTTTGAAAGCCTTTTTAAGGTTTAAAAGCGCTGGGTTTTTTGTACTTTTAAGATCTTATAAAAATCGTAAAGAATGAAAAACCTTGTGACCACAAAGTGGCTTGGAGGAATGGCTTTTGAAAGCGACAACCCTTCTGGACATACCTTAAAAATAGATGTAGATGCTGAAAATGGCGGGGACAACTCCGGACATAGACCCAAAGCACTCATGCTCACTTCACTGGCTGGTTGTTCTGGATTGGACGTGGCGTCATTAATGAAAAAAATGAAATTAGAGGTACGTGCTTTTGAGATTCAAACAGAGGCCAATCTCACAGATGAGCACCCCAAATTCTATGACGCCGTAACTATTTCCTATCATTTTTTTGGCCCGAATTTAGTAGAAGACAAACTTCAAAAAACAGTAGACCTTTCCGTGGAGCGTTATTGTGGTGTTATGGAGATGTTTAGACAGTTTGCCAAATTAGAGGTAAAGACTGTTTTTCATCACGAGTAAAATATTAATATACCAAATGGTATAAAAAAAGTTCATTAGGTTTCCTAGTGTTCGAATCCTATGGTATTGTAGTATGAATTGGATTGAAAAGCCCCTTCCGTCAAAAGAAACAGTAACCGCTTTAAGTAACTCCCTAGGTGTTTCTGAGGTACTTGCCCGTTTGTTGGCACAAAGAGGTGTTTCAGATTTTGAAGCGGCAAAAGTTTTTTTTAGACCTGAAATGTCTCAGCTACATTCCCCCCTTCTCATGAAGGATATGGAGCTAGCTGTATCACGAATCATACTTGCTATGGAACGTGAAGAAGCTATTTTAGTCTATGGAGATTACGACGTAGATGGCACTACAGCGGTGGCTTTGGTCGCCGATTATTTACAGCAGTATTACCATAAAGTAGCCACTTATATACCAGACCGTTACAGTGAAGGGTATGGGGTTTCTTATCAAGGCATAGATTTCGCAAGTGAAAACGACATAGGGCTCATTATAGCATTAGACTGCGGGGTAAAGGCAATAGACAAAGTAGTTTACGCCAAAGAAAAAGGGATTGATTTTATAATTTGTGACCACCATACCCCTGGCGCTACTTTACCAGATGCTGTAGCCGTATTAGATCCCAAAAGATCGGATTGTAATTATCCTTATAAAGAGCTTTGTGGTTGCGGCATAGGATTTAAACTTATACAGGCCATTTCCATGGCTTTGGACACCCCAGAAGAGGTGGTTTATCCTTATTTAGACCTGGTAGCAACTGCCATTGGAGCAGATATTGTGCCTTTAGATGGTGAAAACCGAACCTTAGCCTATTTAGGATTGGCGCAAATTAACAGCCACCCAAGACCAGGATTTAAAGCCTTTTTAGAGGCTTTTAAAAAACCTGTAGTGACTCTTACTGACCTTAATTTTACAGTTTCTCCAAGAATAAATGCTGCCGGTAGGATGGTTCACGGCGCTCATGCAGTAGCCTTATTACAAACAAAAGACATGGCACAAGCCAAGCAAATGGCCGCTGCTATTGAAGACAATAACACAGAGAGAAGAAGTTTAGACCAACATATCACAGAAAAAGCTTTGAAACAAATTGCTGGAGATTTGGAAACCACCAACGCTAGCACGGTGGTTTATCAGCCAGACTGGCACAAAGGTGTTATAGGAATTGTAGCCTCTAGGCTCATTGAAACGCATTACAGGCCTACCTTAGTTTTTACTCAGAGCGGTAATGTTTTAGCGGGTTCAGCCAGATCTATAAAAGGATACAACGTGTATAAAGCCATTGAAGCCTGCAGCGAACACCTCATTCAGTTTGGGGGGCATATGTATGCTGCTGGCCTAACATTGGCCCCTGAAAAATATGAGGATTTTAAAAATGCCTTTGAAAGCCATGTGTCCCGTACTTTAGACCCTGATTTAAAAATTCCTCAAATCAGTATAGATAGCCCGCTGTCCTTATCAGAGATTAGCCCTAAGTTTATTAGAATCTTAAAGCAAATGGCTCCTTTTGGTCCCCAAAATCCCATTCCTGTTTTTAAAGCGGAGGGGGTATATGACACCGGTTATGTGAAAAAAATAGGGGCAGACCAAAACCACCTCAAGGGTACTTTATCTCAGGATGGTTTGCAGAAGATTCCTTTTGTGGCCTTTAAAAAGGCCGATGCCTTTTCGCTTCTCACCCACCAAAAAAAGGTAGATATTGTCTTTAATATTTCTGAAAATTACTGGCAAGGACAAACCACCATTCAATTACAATTATTGGACATTAAGCCGCATCAGGGCTAGAGCATCTTTATTTTGCCGTTTGGAGTGTTAAAGAGGTTCCGTCATAAACTCCATAGGTGTAGTGAGAGATCCAATCTCCAGTGTTTATGTAGGTGGCATTTTCTGCTAGAGCAATCTCTAAGGGTAAATGTCTGTGCCCAAATACAAAATAGTCGTAGTGTTTTTGGGTGAGTTTTCTCTTGGCGTACTGTACCAACCACTCACCTTCTTCTCCCAGAAAAATCACATCTTCTTCACCAGAGATCAGTTTGTTTTTAACCGAGAGGTAATGGCCTAAAGAAACGCCAATATCTGGATGAAGCCATTTGAAAAACCATTTTGCCAATGGGTTGGTAAATACTTTTTTCATTCTTTTAAATCCCTTGTCTCCAGGACCCAAACCATCTCCGTGACCAATTAAAAAAGTCTTATGATCAATCCTAAATTCTTGGGGTTTGTGGAATACTTGAATGCCTAATTCATCTTCAAAATACCCATGCATCCATAAATCATGATTTCCCACAAAGTAATAAATAGGGATTCCAGCGTCTGAAAGTTCTGCTAATTTACCAAGTGTTCGGGTAAATCCCTTCGGGACCACTGTCTTGTATTCAAACCAAAAATCAAAAAGATCTCCTAAGAGAAAAACGGCAGCAGCAGAGTCTTTAATAGTATCTAGCCAAGAAACAAATTTCTTTTCCCTAGGCAAACTTTCCGCTGCACTGGGTGCTCCGAGGTGATTGTCACTGGCAAAATAGATTTTTTTACCGTCTGTAAGGGATATTTCTTGTGTCATAAAGCCTAAAGATAGTAAACAGCTAGTTATCTGAGGCAAACCATTCTGCAAAGGAACTGTCTGTCTCTTGAAGCTTCAAGGAGAACAAAGTAATATTTTTTGGCAATCTGGCTTTAATTTTATCTGCAAAATCCAGCACCATATTTTCTGAGGTTGGCTGGTAGTCTGCCAAAATAACAGCGTGCCCTCTGTTTGTCAATTCTTTGGCTAACTCAATATGAGGCGTATTTTTATTAAATACTGTAGCGTGGTCAAATACATCTACCACTTCTTCTTTGACAATTTTTTTTAGGTCAGAAAAGTCAATTACCATTCCGAGTTTTACAGCGCCTTTTTCTTCTATAGGACTTCCAATGACGGTCACAGACAGTTTGTAGCTGTGGCCGTGAACATTTCTGCATTTTCCGTCGTAGCCAAATAAAGCGTGGCCGGTTTCAAAACTAAACTGTTTGGTAATTCTAATTTTGCTCATGAGAAAAGTTTAAGTTGCAAAGGTATTCTTTTTGCAAAACCAACGCTTAATTGAATTACATTTATCCGTTCTTTTAAATATTGTTAGTGGCTGCATTGTACCGCGAAATGGATTTCGAATTAGACCCTTTGTTCGAAACCATTATTTCAGATTTAATGACCCAAGACTATAGTATTGTGGATCATTTTATAGACCCTAAAACGGTTGCCTTATTGAGGGATTCTCTCTTGGTACACTTTGAGGAGGATCGCTTTAAAAAAGCCGCTATTGGAAGTAAAACCAATGAAGTCATAGCGACAGCTATACGAGGGGACTATATTTTATGGATAGATGAAAAGATCCAGACCCAAGTAGAAACCTTATTCTTTAAAAGATTAAATGATTTGGTAGCTTATTTGAATAGGACCTGTTTTTTAGGAATACTTCAGACAGAATTCCATTATGCCTTGTACCCTCCAGGCACTGGATATAAAAGACATTTAGATACTTTTCAAAACGACCACAAAAGAAAGCTTTCTATTGCGTTTTATTTAAACCCTGAGGACTGGGCAGAGACAGACGGAGGTGCACTGGCCCTTTATCTAGAGGGTGCTCAAAGAGTGGAGAAGACTGTTCTAGTCCCGCCTTTAGCAGGTAGGATGGTTATTTTTGAAAGTCAAAAAATCCCTCATGAAGTATTAAAAGCACACAGAGATAGGCTCAGTATTACCGGCTGGCTTAAAACGAGTTAATTATTTTCGTTTGAACTTTTTGTTGTTCCTGAATTTATTAAAAAAGTATATTACCCCTACGACTAAAGCGAGTGCCGCGAATAGAAAGTTTTGATCCATAAGTTTATTTTATAAATGATTTAAATGCCGTCTGAGCTTGTTCTGTTAAAGCCAGTGCTGCAGTTTCTGCTGCATTGGCATCTAATAGAGCACCCCAATGATCGGTGCCTTGCCAAGCTGTTTTTTTTATTTGACACAGGGCTTTTTCACTGTATTGCGCCAGGGCTAAAACCCATGTATTTGTCTCTGTAGTTAAACCTTCTTGAGTTTTAGTAAGTTGGTTAAACAAACCGCTTTCTACTCCCCATTGCGCTCGCTTCCATTGGGTTGGTTCAAGGCTTAATTGAGTGAAATTACTCACCCCAATTTTTCGAATGACCGCTGGTGCAATCACCAAAGGTCCAATCCCTATAAATAATTCCGAAAGTCTTATTTCGCTATTGGGACCAGCAATTACGTAGTCACTCGCAGCAATAATTCCAACACCGCCTCCCACGGCTTTTCCTTGAACTTTGGTTACAATTATTTTAGGAGACGCTTTCATTTCGAGTATTAAACGACCAAATCCTTTGAAAAATTCCGTAGCAGTTTTCAGGTCTTTTAAATCAGATAAATGGGTAATAGATGCGCCTGCACAGAAAGCTTTTTCTCCTCCAGACTGCAGTAATATTATTTTAACCGCTGAATGTCCAGCAAGATTTTTTATGCTATTTGCCATTTCTGCTAACATTTCCGGATCGCAGGAATTACTCGCAGGATGCTGAAAAGTTATGGTGGCAATGGAATTATCTATTTGAGTGTGAACAGTCCCTTTCATAATTAATTTAAATGTAAGCGTTTTGTTTTAGGGGTAAAAATTTTCTTCTGAATTTCCAGATTAAGGCAACCCCCCTAGCCACCATCCAACAACCAAATGCCACCCAGATTCCCTTTAGCCCCCAATTCATTTTATTGCTCCAGAATACCAAAGGTACAAAGACGCCAAAAGAAGTGATTAAGAGTACATTTCTCAAGAACTTCATCTCTCCCAAGCCTTTAAACATTCCGTCTAAAACAAATGCAACACCATTGGTTGGCAAGCAAATTAACAAAATGAAAAACACCTCTTCAAAAGCCAATAAAGTCGCTTTGTTTTCGGAAAATAGACCCCCTATATTATTGTAAAATAGGGTTCCAAACAACAATAAAATACTCCCCATCACAAAACCAAAAAAGGCTACTTTTTTTGCCAATTCCCAGAGTAGGGTATAATTTTTAGCGCCTAATAATTTGCCGCCAATACTATTTCCTGCGGTGCCATATCCCTCTATAAAGAAGGCAGAAAACAACCATAGATTGAGTAATATGGTGTGGGCGCCAATAAAAGTAGTGCCCATAGCCGTAGCCTCTCTAACGGACAAAATAAGTGCAGTGTTTAATGCCAAAGAGCGCACAAAGAGATTGGCACTCATGCCAATAATATTTTTTAATTCCGGATGAATAGGTCCTTTGACAATGAGCGGGAAATCTGTTTTTACGAAAAGTAAGCTCAATGCAAATACAGCCATTACTATTTGCGAAATTAGACTGGCCCAAGCAGCCCCTTCTAAAAACATAGGTTCTATAAATCCCTCTATGCCGTAAACTAAAATAAAGTCTAACCCTACATTTAGAAAAGCACCTGTTAGTGCTACTGCCATAGGCCATAAAGTGTTTTGCAGCCCTCGAAAGACTCCAAAAACACCAAATGTGAAAAGGGTTAATGGAAATCCCCAGATTCTAATGCTAAAGTATTGCTCACACATTTCAAGCAAAGGGCCGGAAGCATTCATTAGTGTAAATATCTCCGTTTTAAAAACCATACTAATAATAAGCACTAAAAGACTGATGGAAACATTTACATACATGGCCTGCATGGGCAAGGCCTTAATCCCGTCTAAATTGTCTTTTCCCAGGTATTGAGAGACCAATGCGGAAATAGCGCTTTGGGTTTGCCCCAGAACCCAAACGAGCATAGAGAGAAAGGAACCTACTATTCCCGCAGCCGCCAATGCTTGAGCACCTTGAACAGGTATATTTCCCACAATAGCGGTATCTGTTAAAGATAAAAAGGGCTCTGCTACACCTGCAATAGTTGCGGGAATGGCCAAACGATGAATTCTTTTAAGGGGATTTTCTGTATTATGTCTCACTTTGTATGTCATGAAATGGGCAGTTCAAAACAATGAAAAGGGGCTTTGCTCTTAATAGGGAAATAAATATCACCTAGCCTTGAATAGCCTCTCTTGGTGTAGAAAGCCACATTTTTCTCATTTAAACTAAAAGTATCTAGGCGCACTGATAGAAAGCCTTCTTTTCTCGCTTTATTTTCTGCAAAATCCATGAGTGCTTTGGCGTATCCTTTGCCTTGGGCAATTGGGTGCACACAAAGCCTATGGATATACATATTTTTCCCTGTAGGGCACTTCCATTCAATAGTTTCGTAAAAAGGATCTTTAAAATCACTTATGACAATAGCTCCTAGCACCTTTTCCTCTTGTTCAAAAACATATAATTCTTCGCGATCTAAATCTTTCTGAAATGCATCTAAACTAGGGTATTGTTCGTTCCATTGAAATATACCATTTGCGGTCATATGTCTCGCGCATGATTGGGTGACTTCTAAAATGAACGGCAGGTCTTTTGCTTTTGCTGGTCTAATCATATATTAGGGGGTCAAATCCTATAGGTATATTATTAATCACAAATTTATAGTATATTCATGGTAGTTTAATACCTAATTCTAAATATACCTAACATCTCTTTATGAATCATATTCTTGTTCCCATAGGAAGTAGTCCAGACATTCACGAAACCCTCCAATATGCGGTAGATTTTGCAACCCCATTACAATCTAAAATATTTGTGATGGAGGTATTTAATGCCCCTTCTGCTCCAGGAACACTGGTGAATGTTTCTGAAAAAGTAGCCCAGCAAAACAGAGCACATTTGCTGGAAGTTATAAGCAAAGTAGACTCAAAAGGTTTAGAGATTAAAATAGTCACATACAACGGAAGTGTGGTTGAGGGCGTTAAAGCAATTGACAAAGAGCTGGGGATAGATCTAATCATCATGGCCCCTAGACACAATGATATACAAGATATTTACTATTTGGGCCCTACCGCCGGAAGTATTATTAAACGCACCAATATTCCTACTTTGATTGTACCTAAAAAGGCAATATTCAAACCGTTTAAAAATATACTAACTGCTTTTAAATCGGGTATTCTAAAGAGAAATAGAATTTTAACGCCTCTTTTGGATATTCAAAAAAATCACCAATCAAAGGTGTCTCTTTTATTGGTTAAAACCCCTGGATATACAGACGCAGATTTAAAAATAAACACCGCTCTAATGGACATGAGCAGTCAGGTAAATATGACTCAAAATGCCACAACTTATCTGGGCGTTTTAGAGCATTTTAGAGATCAAAAACCGGATCTTTTGTGTGTTTTTAGAAGAAAAAGAGGTTTTTTCACCAATTTATTGGAAAAAAGTACCATTCTCAAATCTGAATTTCACGTCTCTATTCCTGTATTGGTGTTAAGTGTGAAAAAGGATTGATTTTTTTGCACAAATTAAAGGTTTGAGATTATAAAAAAAAGTAGTTTCTTTGCTTCGCCTTGGGGGATTAGCTCAGTTGGCTAGAGCGCTTGCCTGGCAGGCAAGAGGCCAGCGGTTCGAATCCGCTATTCTCCACTAAAAAAGCATCGGCTTTGGCCTTAAAAAACAGACCTTCACAGCAATGTGAGGGTTTTTTTGTGCCTATCTATTACACCACAAATTTAAACAAAAACCCTTAAAGTGTCAGATTACTGTCAATATTTGACACCTATATGACACTTGAAAGTTAATAATCAGGCTTAGCTTTAGAAACTATATCTACTTTAAATAACTTATCAAGATTAGTTTCTTTTTTTATAACTCCTTTGTATAGTTCCTTAACCCGATTCATTAAAAGAGTTTTAACCATACGAGTATTGTCTTTAGTAGTTAAAATGCAGTCGTGAATAATTAATGAAAATATATCATCAGGTAGACCTTTATAAACCTCAACAAAGATATTTGCTTCACTTGATTGTCCCAGATGGCTAACAGCTTCGTGTCCCTTAGATGTTTTCATCTTATTAATCCAACTTATAAAAGATGGAAAAAGTATTTTAATCTCTTTACTTAGTTTAGACGAATTAATTTTTGATTTAATCTTTGAGTTAAGTGATGTAAGTATATTCTTTTTCATCTTGGTGTAGTCTATATTAGCCAAATATGATGAATTGTCTTTTATGTGTTTATAAACCTCTCCTTCTAAAACAAGTTTTAAGCATAGTGCCGCTTCATCTTTCTCTTTTTCAGTTAACTGATTTTTTAAGTTGAGGTGCTTTAACCATTCAAGCATTAATATAGATGGTTGAGCAGATG
>Ga0209138_1001290_pt1 | contig 21729 bp, 18 predicted proteins | sample SaaInl3SG_22_DNA_FD_184645 | JGI IMG/M metagenome (GOLD analysis project Ga0209138, IMG submission 184645) | Marine microbial communities from expanding oxygen minimum zones in the Saanich Inlet - ESP_153SG_22_DNA (SPAdes) (version 2) | ecosystem: Environmental > Aquatic > Marine > Intertidal...
ATGACATTTTCTCAAAACCAGGAAAACTTAATTTCTTTAGAATTCTTCTCCCTGCATTTACTGGTGCAGAATACCTAACTCGGTCAATGATGCCTTGTACATCCATTATTACAATTTCGAAAGGTATTTTTTCATTCTTTTAGGGTTTGGGATTGTTTTGGTGCCCCATTTTCCTAAAATAGTTCCATTTTTAAGCACAATCACTCCAGGATTAGACCGAACAATCGTTTTCAACACCTTATCGTCTCCCGAAATGAAAGTAAAATTAAGTTCATTATTGGCAATCACAGAATCTACCTTAGACATGGTAGAAGTGGCAGCTATAAAATTGTATCCATTTTCTTGAGCGAATGCATTCAATTTATTGAGTTTATTCAATCCTTTTTTATTAGCCAAATCTAAATCCCAACACACTGCCAAAAACGTGTACGTGTCGCTTCTTTGAATTTGGTCGTTGGCAGATTGATCATTAAAATTAAATTCTGCAGGAATTTTGGCCTCATACCCTTCCTTTTCTATCACTGAGGCAAAGCTTTTCTTTTCGAATCCTTTGGCTGCCCATTCCTCTTCATCAAATTCAGATTTTGCTACTTCTTGCGTTTCTCCCGTTTGTGGGTTCACCATTACGTACACATATTCCCATGTTTCCCACATTCTGTTGGCCATGTATTCGGTACTTTTAAAGTAGTCTCGCTCTTTGGTTTCTTTGTTCTGGAGGTAGTACATCGAGTAGTACACGGGGGGCAATAGTTTAGCTGCCTCCATCGAGTCTAGTGCAAGGGAATCTGCTTTTTCATATCCTTCTGATTCGTACCCAAATTTTATTTCTTCAAATATGTTCCGTTCATATTCTATTTGTGCCGAATCTGAATCAAATCCTTTTTGATACAGGGTGTCTTGCTCCAAGTATTGCTTAAAATCTGACTCCATATCAGTTTGGAAATCCGCCATTATCTCATTCAAAAACACTTTTCTAAATTCTTCTCTGTAATCGTCAGATGTTTTCATTAATTCTGAAACATTATTACCCACTGCATAAGGGCGGTAGTCTTTTACCGGAAGGTAATTCAATGTGTACCAGGAAAAAACGCTCGAAATCGTAATAAGCATCCCAAGAATGATCCATTCTCGACCTTTTTTTACATAAAACCATTTGATTATCAAGTATAATAAAGCGGCTATTGCAAGGAAACTAAGCGGCATCCACCAACCAAAAACATAACCTGCAAATCCTGCTGTAAACAGCAAAGAACCTCCTATCATAATTTTATCTTTTCGCTCGTTATTCAGGGTTTGTGACTTGAATCCAAAGAACAAGAAAATCGTAAAAAACAGCAAAACCATGTCTTTTTGAAAAGACTCCCAAGGAGTTAAAGAACGACCCAAAGAACCTTTTAGAGCATCTCCAAAACAACCGCAATCAAGCACACACATAGGTGTTCCTGAAACTTCCTCCCCGGCACTATTGGTGTAAGTAATAATTGCATGAGGATCGCACTGAGCCGTGTAATAGGTCAAGAATCCAAAAAACACCAAAAATCCTGTGATAGCGATAACGGTGAGTTTGAATTTAGTACCAAAAATAAGGGACAATCCCAACACCACTTCTGCTACACAAACCATTATGGCTAGTGGCAATGAATAGTCGTAAAATAGAGTCCAGAAAGAACCCAGCGCATTGGGCAAAAAATACTCTTCCAATTTATAAGAAAAACCTAACGTGTCGTTGGCTTTTATTAATCCAGAAACAACAAAAACTGAACCTACAATAATTCGAGATAGATAAACAAGGTACTTCATAATATTGGATAAAAATTTAACTAAAATAGTAAAATCCTCTCTTTTTTGAGAATCGTTAACAATTAGATAATGGACTATTGAGCTTCTTCGGTCATTTGAATCAAGGCAAATACAGAATAATTAATCATGTCGTAGTAGTTGGCGTCAATCCCTTCGCTCATGATAGTTTCTCCCTTGTTGTCTTCAATTTGTTTTACACGAAGTAATTTCATTAAAATCAAATCAGTGAAGGATGAAACCCTCATATCTCGCCAAGCTTCACCGTAATCATGATTTTTTTTCTCCATCAATGATTTTGCCTCCAAAAAGTATTTTTTGTACAAATTACTAGCTACCTCAGTAGCTAATTCCAATTGCGAATTATCTTTCAGTTCCAATTGAATAATTGCCATCACACAATAGTTTATTATTCCGATAAATTCGTCTTCAATTCCTTCTCCTACTTTGCTTACACCTTTTTCTTCTAGAGTTCTTATTCGTTGAGCTTTTATAAAAATTTGATCTGTAAGCGAACTCGTTCTTAAAATTCTCCAAGCAGTTCCATAATCTTTCGTTTTTTTGCTAAATATATCTTCGCATTTACTTATTATTGTGTCGTATTGCTGTGAAGTATTACTCATGATAACTCTATAAATTTTGTATGACAATTAATTGTAAAGGTAAATTATTAAATCTTGATTCCCCAATTGTTATGGGAATTTTAAATGTCACTCCCGATTCGTTTTACGATGGTGGAACCTTAGAAACAGAAGAAAAAATACTCCAGCAAGCATCCAGCATGATAAAAGAGGGAGCGACTATTTTGGATATTGGTGGGTATTCTTCAAAACCAGGAGCAGCCGAAGTAAGTGAGGAGGAAGAACTAAATAGAGTGGTTCCTGCGATAGGATTGATTCTTTCCAATTTTCCACAAACCATAATTTCTGTAGATACCTTTCGCAGCAAAGTTGCTCGGGCTGCAATAAAGGCAGGAGCCGCAATGATTAATGATATTTCGGCCGGAGAATTAGATGCGAACATGTTTGCCACTGTGCGAGAATTGCAAGTGCCTTATTGCCTCATGCACATGCGAGGAAATCCGCAAAACATGCAGAACAAACCAACCTACGAAAATGTGGTTACCGAAGTGTTTTATTCTCTCGCAGCAAAAGTGGAAGAATTGAAAACGCTTGGGGTACATGATATCTTAGTAGATCCAGGGTTTGGATTCGGAAAAACAATTGAACACAATTACGAATTACTGCATAACCTTTCTCATTTTTCGTTGTTAAACCTCCCTATATTGATTGGAGTTTCCAGAAAATCAATGATTCACAAAGTATTAAATATTTCTCCAGCCGAAGCATTAAACGGCAGTACCGCTTTGCACAGTTTTGCTCTTTTGGGAGGGGCAAATATTTTGCGTGTACACGATGTAAAAGAAGCAAAAGAAACTATCATTCTTTACACTAAACTCATCGATAATAAAAAGAACAGCACACCTATTAATTAGGTGCATCACTCTATTCAACTGCACAGTATCAAGCGAGTCTGATTTGGTAAAAATAAAAGATTAGCCTTTTAGAAACAACAAAGATTCTTCCACAATCTGTATTAAATCTTGGGGGAGCTCAGAGTTATCCCATGGATGAGAACTCCCAAATGTATGGCCAGCATGCTCCATTATGATGAGTTCAGAGGTGGGAATGACCTCATGTAGTTTTGTGGCATCTTCGTAATCCACCGCCTTATCTTCGGCTCCGTGAATGATACAAAATGGGGTGTTAATTTTCTTACCCTGATGAGCAATTGACAACTCTTTCTTATTCATTTCGGTATTCTCAAAAAACTGAAAGTAAAGTGGCATTTCCTGTTCTGTTCTCCCATTTAACTCATGAATCACTCCGGCTTGTTTCCATTCCGAAATGTTTTTTGGTAGTCTTTCCGTAAGATCAAAGACACTCGCCCACGTTATTGTTTTTTTAATACGAGAATCTTTGGCAGTTGCCAAACTTACGATTCCACCTCCTCGGCTGTGTCCAATTGCGTAAATAGAGTTCAGCTCAATTTGATCTTTCTCTTTGCAATCTGTTTCCAGCCAATTCAATACAAAATCTAAATCTGCCAATTCTTTGGTGTAATTGTTATTTCCAAATGCCTCCAAATCAGCAAAATCAATGGGATTTTCAGGGGTAACTCCATTGTGAGAAAAATTGAACTTTAAAAAATGAAACCCGTTTTGAGTAAAAAAATCGGCCACCAAATTCCAGCACCCCCAATCTTTGAATCCTTTGTATCCATGACAAAAAATTACAACAGGCAACTTTTCTTTTTGGCTTTTGCACAGAGACAAATCTATTGTTATCGGGCGCGAATTGCTACCCTCTATTACGATTGTGTGTGAAATAGATTGAGTTATCATAGGAATTCAGTTTTACATAAAAATACAAAAAAAAGAAATGAATGTCCTAGTTAACGATGACGACCTTAGTTTGAAACTTTGGAGCGATTAAGGAAGTTTGCATCATTGAAAATCGTTGGTTGACCATTTGCAAAAAAAATCTCATAAAGAGATTCAAGAAAAGGCTTGATAAAATACACAGATACTTCTGGAAGTTATATAAAGTGAAATAATTTCACCTTAATTGTGAATCGCTCTGGAGTAATTGCCATCGCAGTTTGGATATTATACAGCAAACATGGTCTTTACAGATAGAGAGAAAAAACTTTTATCCTCCTTTAACTAATAGATTGGCTGTGTAATCAAATATTAACATAAATTATCGTACTAATCAGAATCTCATATTCCCATATTATTACCACGAAGCAGTGCGATTCTTTAGGTCAACTTCAAGCTAGAATCGCTTTAGTTCCGGACGACCACAATGAGCCTTCTTGTTATAAAATAGTTCTGACAAAACATGTTTCGAATTAGAAATCAGAACTATTCAAGACACAATTGGCATTGTAAAATATCTAAAAATTAGAATCAGCTTTAAACTAACAATTCAAACTCTATATTCTTGCCAGATTTCCTTATCTTTGAGCGAAATTTAATTGAAGTATGAAAGATGAAATCCAGGAAATTATCAACAGTGAAGTAAAAGCGCTGCAGAATTTGGTGGTAAATAAAAACTTTGAACAAGCTGTTGCTCTAATCGAAGAGCAAGTTCACCAAAAAGGTGGAAAAGTGGTGATAAGTGGAATGGGAAAAGCAGGTCAAATTGGTGTAAATATTGCCACAACTCTTGCGTCTACTGGAACCCCTGCGGTATTTCTGCATCCGAGCGAATCTCAGCATGGAGATTTAGGAATTGTTCAAAAAAATGACATCTTGTTCTTGATCTCTAATTCTGGAAAAACAAGAGAAATTGTTGAGCTTGAAACCTTGGTAAAAAGATTATTTCCGGAGATTAAAATCATTGGGCTAACCGGCAACCTAGAAGGTGATTTAGCACAATTCAGTGATGTTTCACTATACACAGGTGCTCCCAAAGAAGTGTGTCCGCTGGGGCTTGCGCCTACCACTTCTACTACTGCAATGACAGTTATTGGAGATATAATTATTGTACTGCTGATGAAAAGAATTGGTTTTACAAAAGAACAATATGCGCTTAGGCATCATAGTGGATATCTGGGAAGTAAAGCGAGAGGAGAAGATAAATAATTGATAATCGAACCCTGAGGAATTTTTCTACCGAAAAATTGTCTCGAAGGGTGACTTAGAATAAACAAACCCACCCTTCGAGATATTTTGAGTTAACTCAAAACCTCAGGGTTCAGAATTAAAATAATATGAAAAAATTTACGCTAATAGCTGGACCTTGTGCCATTGAAGACGATATCATTCCTTTTAAAATTGGTAAAGAAGTAAAACGAATTTGCGAAAAACTGGATATCGATTTTATCTTCAAGGGAAGTTATCGAAAAGCCAACCGTTCCAAACTTGATAGTTTTACGGGAATTGGAGACGATGTCGCTTTGAATATTTTGAAACAAATAGGGAAAGATTTAAGAGTGCCCACGATTACAGATGTGCACGAAAGTCATGAAGTAGAACATGTGGCAAAATTTGTAGACCATTTACAAATTCCGGCTTTTTTGTGCAGACAAACAGAATTATTGCTTGCAGCCGGAAATTCTGGATGTGGAGTAAACATTAAAAAAGGACAGTTTTTGTCGCCAGAGGCAATGGTATTTCCTTTAGAAAAAGTGCTTTCTACGGGAAATAAAAATGTTTGGCTATGCGAAAGAGGAACTACGTTTGGTTACTCGGATTTGATTGTAGACGCTACCGCAATTCATAGAATGAAAAAGTTAGGAGCTCCAGTGATTATGGATTGCACTCATTCCGTTCAAAAACCAAATAAAACGGAAGGAGTCACAGGTGGTGACCCAACACTGATTGAATCTATTGCTTTGTCGGCTATTGCTACCGGAGCCGATGGATTTTTTATGGAAGTTCACCCCAACCCGAGTGAAGCCAAAAGTGATCCTCACACAATGCTACAGTTGGATAAATTGGAAGGGATTTTGACAAAATGTATAGCTGTTAGAGAGGCTTTGAATGGGTAGAAGAGCAAAATTTATCCATTCTGATGAAAAATAGTCACTTCTCTAACCCTTCCCGAAAAGTCGGACAGGCTCTCAAGGAGGGAAAAATTTTTAATGAAAGTTCCTATTACAATTTCCTCATCAAATACTCATACAACTTCACCATTTCCACAATATCTGCTTTATTGACTTTTTCGGTTGGTGAATGAACGTTGTGCTCGGCCGCTCCAATAAAACACCAATCGAATGGATAAGGAGATTTTTGTAAAGCATTACCGTCACTTCCTCCTGCGTTTTCAACTTCTAGTTGATAGCTCACTCCGCTTTCTTCTGCTAAAGCTCTAATTCGGTTGATATAACTTCTTCTTGGGATTCCAGAATCTCTCGTAGAAATAGCAACTCCTCCTCCATCTACAACTCCCTCTGTAATCCATGTAATATCCGAAATCAATGCTTGTTTCACCCCCCAATTTTCGAACATATGTTTTGCTAAATAACCCACTGAACCTCCTCCATGCTCTTCCCAACAAGAAAAACAAATCACTCCATTTTCGAGCGTTTCGGCAACTTGTAGCGCATTCCAAACTCCCAATCTGTTATCCATATAGCACGATTGTACGTGAGAATCAGTTTCAATAAATTCTCGTTTGAAAACTAAATCTGTTCCTCGGTCTATTTCTCTGTCGCACACATATTCGTAGTGTTCTCTTCCCTTCTCATCTTCTATAATAATCAGTTCACATTCTATATCACCTTTTGAATCCTTTCCAACCAATTTAGTTCCTTCTATAGTTCTTGGGCCACCAATTTTCACAATTTCTTTGTTGTACTTAACGGTAAACCCAATGGAATCTATATGGGCAAAAATAGCTGTTGTTGGTTTCCCAAATTTTAGCATAATACAATCCTGAAATCCATCTCCAGAGAAAATCTCTGGCCGAACTTTCCATGATGATTTATTCTTTTCTATGTAGTTCAACAAAAAATCAGTCATTTTAATTTCATTCCCAGATGGGGCATGAATTCCACACAGTTCTTTTAATAATTCCATTTAGTCCGCTTTATTAATCAATTGATAAAACACTTCTGTTTCCCATTTTCCTTCGATTCTTACCCAGTCTTTTTTCACTCCAGTTTTTTCAAATCCATTTTTCTCAAATAGTTTGATGCTGTGTTCATTAGATTCAAATATGTTACAAAAAAATTGGTGTAAATCCAACCTATTAAAACCGTATTTTATCATCAATTTCACCGCTTCGTTTGCATAGCCTTTGTTTCGTTCAGATATTTCATCAATCAAAACTCCTACACCAGCTTTTCGGTGAAGAGGATCGTATTCAAACAAATCAATCGTTCCAATAGGTTTGTCGTTCTCTTTCAAACAAATAATGAAACGCAATTGTTTGGTTTCAAAAATATCTTGAGCCGAGTTTACATAGTGCAAAATTAAATGCTCCGAAAAAGGAACTAACGTATTACTCACAGCCCAGTTTTCGGGATTATTTTCCCATTGAAGCATGATTGCCGCATCACTCGGTTCGATGGTTCTTAGGTAGATATTTTGTCCATTTAGCATGGTTTATTCTCATTTTTGTCTTCCTCTCCGCTCAAACAGACTCTAAAAGTCACACTGTGCGGAGACGAAGTGTTTTTATTAAACAGTTCTGGTTTACCTGTACTGTATTTCACTTAAATTCCTGTACACACCGTTCTCTAATAAAACCAAGTCTTCATGTTTTCCCGATTCTACACTATTTCCATTTTCTAGCACAATAATTTTATCTGAGTTTTTAATAGTCGATAATCGGTGAGCAATAACCAACGAAGTTCGTCCTTTCATCAGTCTATCCAATGCTTCTTGTACGAGCATTTCACTTTCAGAATCAAGAGAACTTGTGGCTTCATCCAAAATTAAAATAGAAGGGTTTTTGAGAATTGCCCGGGCAATGGCCACTCTTTGTTTCTGTCCACCAGATAGTTGAATCCCTCTATCTCCAACATACGTCTCATACCCATCAGGAAAATTCAGAATAAACTCATGTGCATTTGCACCTTTTGCTGCTTCTATAATTTCCTCGTCAGTTGCTTCCAAATCTCCGTAGGCAATATTTTCTTTAATACTTCCTCCAAACAGAATTACTTCTTGTGGAACGATCGACATTTCATTACGCAATTCGCTCAAATCGTATTGATTAGCAGGTTTTCCATCAAATAAAATCTCTCCCGAATTGGGTTGGTAAAATTGCAACAACAAGGCCGAGAGCGTGGACTTACCAGAACCTGAAGAACCGACTAAAGCTATTTGTTGACCGGCTTTTATTGTCACAGAAACTCCTTTCAAGACCTCTACATCGGGACGAGTTTCGTATGAAAAATAGAGGTTATTCATAGTCACATCCCCTTTTAAGTTTAATGGATTATCAATTTTAGTCAAGGCCAAATTTTCGATATCTCCATCCAAAATAGCCATCAACTTTTCGGTAGATCCAATAGATTTTTGAACACTTGAAAACAACTCGGGCAAACTACTAATCGCTCCACCCACAAAAATGGTGTAGAGAATAAAACTAATGAAATTCTTGTTACTCATTTCCCCTGTATCTACCATCAATTTTCCCTGATAAATCACAAATACAATGGAACCAAACATGCAAAAAATAATGAACGTAATAAAAAGTCCCCGCCAAAAAACAATGCGCATGGTTTTGTCTTTCACTTCTTCTACTTTTTTGCCATAGCGAATTATCTCAAAAAACTCATTGGCAAAGGCTTTCACGTTGGTAATTCCCATCATACTTTCTTCCAACACTGAATTGGATTCAGCCGAAGCATCTTGAGTTTCTTTGGCCACTTTCTTCACAAATCGACCAAAAACTACGGCCACAATTGCCACCACCGGGACTACTGCCAGCATGATAAAACACAATTTGGGCGACATGATAAACAAAGCTATCAAACTTACCACCACAGTAATTAGTTGTCTGATAAACGAAGCCAGCACTGTATTTAACGTTTCTCTCAGTTGTTCGATATCGTTAGAAATTCGACTTGTTAACTCCCCTACTTTGTTTTTATTAAAAAAATGGAGCGGTGAAGCGATAAGCACTGAAAAAGCGGCAACACGTAAATCCTTGAGGGCGTTGGCAGTAAAGTATCCAAACAAATAGACTCTGAAAAAAGAAAAAATAGCTTGAGCCCCAAACACTAAAATCATCACAGTAATTAAAGTAGAAGTTACATTTAAATCAAACCATTGTGAGGGTTCAGGTATAGAATCGGTAACAGAAGGAATTCCATTAGTTGAATCTTTTCCAATCAATTGTCCCATCAAATAAGGAAATAACATAGCTGTTGCGCTGGAAAGGAACAAAAATATCATTCCTACCGTAAACGCTAATTTATAAGGTTTTATGAATCGAAAAAATGTGGAAGCTTTTTTGATGGTTTGTTTATCTAATTTTATTCTTTCAGCTCTTGCCATTGTTATATTTGAACAAAAGAGTCGATGGGTTACCCACTTCTCTAATTAATGTAAATCTATCTCTGTGTTTGTTGATCACGGGAACTAAAAATCTGCCTGTTGAGGAGTAACCCAACCTATCTACGATAACATGGGTTATGTTTTTTTCATCAAAAAATTCCAACACCTCTTCAGTAACTGGGTTATCAGGATATCTCAAAGCTTTTTTACCAGAGTGAACATAAAAAATTTGACCCTTTCTATTAGCCACAACAGCATCAGATGGCAGATTAACCTTTGCATATTCAGCGATTTTAATAAAATCATTGAGTCCAGGCGGATTGGGTGCGCTAGCCACTTTTTTCAGATCATTGATGGCTGGAGAAAAATTCTTAAAAAACACAAGCGAAATCAAAATAAAAATTGTGTAAGGAATAAGTTGACTGTTTATTTTTAGTTTCTGCAAAGCAAACACAACAAGCTCAAAAAAGCCGACAAAAATAAGAAATAAAAATAATGGAACAAGAGGCAAAAAGAATCTTGTCCCATACCAAGAAACCGGCCAAAGAAGCAAAACAGTAAAGGTTCCTGCAATGTATAAAAAGAGCATGATGCCCAATTTTTTTTCAATAAAAAACAATCCCAAAAACGCAAAAATAAGTGTTAAAACCCCTGCAACTGGTTGACTCACATCACTTTCTTCGGGTTGATTATAATTCACTTTAAGAAATGGAAAAACTCCATTAGGAATTTCCTTAGAGATATACCTATTGACGTTGGTGGCAAAACGTTCTAAAAAATCGCCAAAGTTCGCGGCTCCCTCAGCTCTGTTGTATGGATTTTTGGCAAGAAGTTGTCCCTGGTATGAACTTTTGAGGCCATAAACGCTACTCCTTATTTGCCAAGGTGCAATTATTAAAATACTTAATCCTACTACAACCAAACTCTTTTTCCACTGTTTTTGAGAAATGTAATAAAAGAAAAAGGTGAGAAACATTATAACTCCTGTAGTTCGGATATAGAATGTGAGAGAAACAGTTGTTATCAATAGAAACAAATACAAATATTTACGCCTTCTCTTCTCCTCTTTCTCCATTAAAAAAAATAAAAACAAGGAGGCAATAGAGAAAAAAGTGAAAGATATTTCACTCATCATAATAGTCGAATATTTTAATAAATTATAATTCAATAGACAAAATATACCAATGAAAACATACACAAAAGGTCGTTTGATTTTGGTGAAATTATAGTATATCAAACATAAAAGAAGGATAGAACCTAGAAGAAAAACACCGTTCATGGTTTTTATAAAATCAAATGAATCCGAAAAAACCATCATAACAGATATTAAAAAAGGATAGCCTGGAGGATAATGATTGTGCAGCTGATTCGTTGGAGTATAGCTTGAACGATATCCGTTACCTTCGTTCAAAGATTTTCCCAAAATGTAATAATGATAATTATCACCATTAGCGTCTAACTTCGAATCAAAAATAGAATTGTAATTAGAGATAAAAAGTAAAGTAAGTACTGCGATCCCCGAAATGAGAATGCGTTTGTTGGTATTCCAGGTCATAAAATCTAGTTTTCTCAAATTTAAAATAATTTAGTCAAATTTCTTTGTTTAAATAATAAATTATGTATTTTTGCAAACCGTAATAACAACAAGATATGAAAAGAACATACCAACCATCAAGAAGAAAGAGAAGAAACAAGCACGGTTTCAGAGAAAGAATGTCGTCAGCTAATGGACGTAGAGTTCTTGCTCGTAGAAGAAAGAAAGGAAGAAAGAAGTTATCGGTTTCTTGTGAGGCAAGACCAAAGAGATAATGTTAATAAATATTAATAAGGACAACAATCGTTGTCCTTTTTTTTTGCCCTATAATCTGTATTTTTACCAAATTTAGTTACACACTACACAAAACCTTAGAAAACTAGCACCCATGCCAAAGAATCAACAAATAAAATCAATTCTTATCATTGGTAGTGGACCGATTGTTATTGGTCAAGCCTGTGAATTTGATTATGCCGGATCCCAAGCATCTCGTTCATTGAGAGAAGAAGGAATAGAAGTTACTTTAATTAATTCTAACCCGGCAACAATCATGACAGATAAGATGGTTGCGGATAATGTTTATCTGAAACCACTCGAACCTGAATACGTTGAGGAGATTCTAAAAAAGCACAATATTGATGCCGTTTTGCCCACCATGGGAGGGCAAACAGCTCTCAACTTGTGTATCAAATGTAAAGAATTGGGAATTTGGGAAGACCACGGTGTTGAGATTATTGGAGTGGATATTGATGCGATTGAAATCACAGAAAACAGAGAGAAATTTAGAGCATTGATGGATGAAATTGGAGTTGGTTCAGCTCCTTCAGACACGGCTCGTTCTTTCCTAAAAGGAAAAGAAATTGCTCAGGAAATAGGTTTCCCTTTAGTAATTCGTCCTTCGTACACATTGGGTGGTAGCGGAGCTAGTTTCGTTCACACTGCTGATGAGTTTGATGAATTACTAAACCGAGGATTACATGCTTCGCCCATACACGAAGTGATGATTGACAAAGCTGTAATTGGATGGAAAGAATACGAATTGGAGTTGTTGAGAGACAAAAATGACAATGTAATTATCATTTGTTCGATCGAAAATTTTGATCCTATGGGAATTCATACTGGAGATTCCATTACGGTTGCCCCAGCGATGACATTATCTGATACCACCTATCAGAAAATGAGAGACATGGCCATCAAAATGATGAGAAGCATCGGGAATTTTGCAGGAGGATGTAATGTGCAATTCTCTGTTTCGCCTGATGAAAAAGAGGAAATTATTGCGATTGAAATTAACCCAAGGGTTTCTCGCTCTTCTGCGTTAGCCTCAAAAGCGACCGGGTACCCAATTGCAAAAATTGCATCGAAATTGGCTATTGGTTACACACTTGATGAACTCGACAATCAAATTACAAAAACAACCTCTGCCCTATTTGAGCCCACCTTGGATTATGTGATTGTAAAAATACCTAGATGGAATTTTAACAAATTTAAAGGGGCCAATACCGAACTAGGATTACAAATGAAATCGGTGGGAGAAGTTATGGGAATTGGAAGATCCTTCCAAGAGGCACTTCAAAAAGCTTGTCAATCTTTAGAAATTGGTAGAAATGGATTGGGAGCAGATGGCAAAGAGGAAAGAAACCAAGACAAACTCCTTCATAGCTTAAAGCATGCAAGCTGGGACAGATTATTCCACGTGTATGACTCAATTAAGTTGGGAATTCCATTTAAAACAATCAAAGACATTACAAAAATTGATGATTGGTTCTTAAGGCAAATTGAAGACTTAATTCATACCGAGAAAAAAATTGAAAAGTTCACTTTGGATTCTATTCCACGTGAATTGCTCTTCGAAGCAAAGCAGAAAGGATATTGCGACAGACAAGTTGCACATTTACTAAGAACTTTGGAAAGTCAAGTTTTTGCCAAAAGGCAAGAATTGGGAATAAATAGGGTGTATAAATTGGTAGACACTTGTGCGGCTGAATTTGACGCAAAAACTCCTTATTACTACTCTACCTTTGAAATGGAAAATGAATCTGTAGTAACTGACAAAAAGAAAATTATTGTGCTTGGTTCGGGACCCAACCGAATAGGTCAAGGTATTGAATTCGATTATTGTTGCGTGCATGGAATTTATGCAGCCAAAGAAATGGGCTACGAAACCATTATGATCAACTGTAACCCAGAAACGGTTTCTACTGATTTTGATACGGCCGATAAACTTTACTTCGAACCAGTATTTTGGGAACACATTTACGACATTATACTTCATGAAAAACCAGAAGGTGTAATTGTACAACTTGGAGGACAAACAGCATTGAAACTAGCTGAAAAACTAGAGAAGTACGGAATTAAAATAATTGGTTCTGGATTTGATTCATTAGACTTAGCAGAAGACAGAGGAAGATTCTCGAATAAATTAGAAGAATTGAATATTCCTTACCCAAAATTTGGAGTAGTAGAAAGCGCTGAACAGGCACTAGAAAAATCGAAAGAACTTGGATTTCCACTTCTTGTAAGACCTTCGTACGTTTTGGGTGGACAAAAAATGAAAATTGTAATCAACGAGCAAGAATTAGAAACTCACGTAGTGGATATCTTGCGAGACATGCCAGACAACCAAATACTAGTGGATCACTTTTTGGGAGGTGCAATTGAAGCCGAAGCCGATGCCATTTGTGATGGAGAAAATGTTTATATCATTGGAATGATGCAACACATTGAACCTGCAGGAATTCATTCTGGCGATTCGTATGCTTTACTTCCTCCCTACAATTTAGGAGATTTAATCTTAACAAAAATGGAAGAGTATACCAAGAAAATTGCATTAGCCTTGGATACAGTTGGATTAATCAATATCCAGTTTGCAATAAAAGATGATGAAGTATATATCATTGAAGCCAATCCAAGAGCTTCAAGAACGGTTCCTTTTATTGCAAAAGCGTATGACGAACCGTATGTAAATTATGCAACCAAAGTAATGTTGGGAGCTAAATTAACAAATTTTAATTTCACTCCTAAAAAAGAAGGATACGCGATTAAAATCCCTGTATTTTCTTACGAAAAATTCCCTGAGGTAGCGAAAGAACTAGGCCCAGAAATGAAATCGACAGGTGAAGCCATTTACTTTATAGATGATTTGAAAGATAAATTCTTTAGAAAAATATATTCGGAAAGAAATATGTTGTTGAGTAAATAACTGAACCAAGCCAAAGCCAAATCAAAATTGAAAGGGAAAGAACACAAGTTCTTTCCCTTTTTTTATAAAAAACAGACTAAAAAGCATTTAAAAGAAGCAAACCGACCTTTTAAAAGTTAAACCAAATTCTTTCTTGGGTAAAAAAACAATAAAACTAATTTTGAAATGTCACACATCTAATACACTAGAGTTCAAACATTAATTACTAATAAAACAAATTCGAGAACAAGTTTATAAAACATGAAAATTCATCCTAAGACTTTTAAAAATCTGCAAACGGAATATTCTTTTAGTCACAGTAATTGTTCTAGGCAGTTTGGCTATTTATTTTTTTAGGATAACGTAGTTCCAAATAAATTTTTATTCACCTCAAAAATTAATAATATTATTAAAACCAACGAAATGATAAATATGAAATATATACTTCTTCTGTTCTTTACATTACCAATAATTGGTATAGGACAAAAAGATACTTTAGTGAATACTTCGAGGAAAAATCTTCGAAAAAATATGCCTTCCTATATTAATATAAGTGCAGGTAAAAGTAGATCATCTTTTAGAGATTTTGGAACATCTCCACTTACATATAAAGGAACACCAAACTTTATTGCAATTTCTAGATCAAGACAAAACGAACAGAAAGAATTTGAAATTGGATCTTTTTATTCTTTTGGTGATTTTAAAGTTGATTATAACGAACACAAATCTACTAGCAAATTACAAAGCTTGTCAATTTACTACTCACAACTGTATCGAGTAAAAAAATTGTCAACTGAAAAATTAACTACGAAAGTAGGAGGATTATTTAATACCACTGGGAATTTAAGAAATAATGCCTCGTTGCAAAATAATGCTTTGGGAAGAGAAATCATTGCCACGCTCTTTGGATCAGCAAAAGTTAGTTGGGACATTAGTAGAAATCAAGCAAAATCAAAAAAAATATTATTTTTTAACTACCACCTAAAACCAAAAACGAGACATTTGGATTACCGACTCAATATTGGATTAATAAATAGTGCATTAAGAAATGGTTATGCCTATATCGGACAATCCAGTGTTTTGAATGATCCCAAAGTATTTGAAGGATATAAGTACAACTTATTTTCAGGCTTTAGGCTGAGTAGTGCTGTGGACTATACCGTCCTATTGAAAAACAACAACTCTCTCCAACTATCTTATCTATGGGATGCCTATAAAACTGGTGGTAAGTTTGATCAACTTGAAATGGCATCACACACAATAAAAGCAACTTTAATGTTTAATTACAAATAGTCACATAATATGAATAATATATATCGAATACTCCTACTTGGATTTTTATTAACCTCTTGCGAAAAAGTATTTTTCGAGAAAGATTTATCCTCCACCAATGCAAGAGAAAACTTTGAATACCTTTGGAATGAATGCAATGAAAAATACTCTTATTTTGAGTTGAAAGGAATTAATTGGCAAGCTATTAAATCGCAATATTCCTCCAAAATATATGAAGGAATGAGCGATGACTCTTTGTTCAGTGTTTTGGGCGGTATGCTGACAGAATTAAAAGATGATCATACCAATCTATTCTCAAATTTTAATGTGTCAGTTTTTGGGGTAAGGTATTTAGGAAAGGATAATTATGACGGTAGAGTTCTAAAGAAAAACTATTTATCCGACAATGTATACCGAACAGGTCCTTTTCTCCATGACTTCATCGATAATGGACAAATTGGGTATATAAGATTTAACGAATTTACTGGTACTGTGGATTCTGTTAATTTAAACTTTATTCTTCAACGATATAGAAATACAAAAGGATTGGTCTTAGACCTCAGAGAAAATGGTGGCGGTGCTGTAACAGATATTTTCCAGATACTAAGTCGATTTGTAGAGACAAAAACATTAGTGAATTACTCCAGGATAAAAACAGGCAAAGGGCATAATGATTTTTCTGCTCCACAACCTGTATATGTTGAACCTTTTAAAGGAATTCGTTACAATAAAAAAGTTGCTGTACTAACTGATAGGGGAACTTATAGTGCAGGTTCCTTTACCTCTCTTGCCACCAAAGCTCTTCCAAAAATGGTCTTAATAGGTGATACAACAGGAGGGGGCTTAGGACTCCCGAATGGAGGACAATTACCAAACGGTTGGACTTATAGGTTTTCCATCACTCAAGCATTATCGTTGGATAAAAATCCAGAATATGAGAAAGGTGTCCCACCAGATATTTCAGTTCTTTTTGATTGGTCTAATCTTACAAAAGACGAAATTCTAGAAAGGGCAATTCTTGAATTGCAATAGTCCCTCAAATTTTTATGAATTCTCTCCTCTGTCATAACTCTTTGAGGTATGGCGGAGGAGAGTTTTGTTACATGTAACTGGGCTTTTACAATAATATTTTATGGCTGAAATACCCTATTCTATTTGAGTGAGAATCTTTTAAAAGTGGCTCTGAGTAATTGAGAGAATTTTACAAAAAAGTTCCAAACCTTTCGAAATGGCATGTGTATCCATTTGGGTTTCTTAGCAGGTAGTCTTGATGTTCAGGTTCTGCCGGCCAAAAAGTAGATTTTGGCTCTAATGTAGTCACAACCTTTCCTTCCCATTTTCCGGTTTCTTCAACCAGCTCAATCATTTTTTTGGCTTCCAGCTCCTCCTCCTCATCTTGAAAAAAAATAGCTGATCTATAACTTGCTCCAATGTCATTACCTTGTCTATCCGGTGTGGTAGGATTATGAATTCTAAAGAAGTAATCGAGAATTTCGCGGAATGAAGTAATTTCAGAATCGTAGGCAAGCTCAATTCCTTCGGCATGACCGGGATGGTATTTGTACGAAGGCTTTTCATTTTCTCCACCAATATAACCAACTTCCGTATCAACAATTCCTGGACGAACTCGAAATAATTCTTCCATTCCCCAAAAACATCCTCCAGCTATGTATGCTTTTTTTATCATGACCTCAAATTTGTTTACCCAATATTAGTAAATAATAGATTGCGATGCTACACTGAAATGAAAAACTTTAATTCGACATTACTTTGTAAGTAGGATCTTCCAATACGTTTACGTCAATTACCTTTTCGGCATTGCTGAGCAATCTTTTGCAATCGCCAGACAGATGCTTTAGATGCAGTTTCTTACCAGCTTTCAAATACCTTTCTGTGAGTCTGTTCAATGCCTCAATAGCCGACATATCCGAAACTTTACTTTCTGCAAAATCAATAACTACTTCTTCAGGGTCGTTTTCGACATCAAATTTTTCGTTAAAGGTGGTAACCGAACCAAAGAAAAGTGGTCCGTATATTTCGTAGTGCTTTACACCATTTTCATCCACATGTTTCCTTGCTCTAATTCGTTTGGCACTTTCCCAAGCAAAAACAAGAGCCGAAATAATAACACCTATCAAAACTGCCAAGGCTAAATTGTGGAGAAATACGGTGATGAGCGTAACCAAAACCATGACAAAAATATCTGATTTGGGCATTCTTCTAAATGCTTTGAAACTTGCCCACTCGAACGTACCAATTGAGACCATCACCATTACCCCAACGAGGGCTGCAATAGGCAGTAATTCAATTACTGGAGCTCCTACCAAAATAATGACTAAGATAGTAAGTGCCGCTATTATTCCTGAGAGTCTGGCTCTTGATCCTGCCGACAAATTTACCAAAGTTTGAGCAATCATCGGACAACCTCCCATTCCTCCAAAAAAACCATTAAGAATATTTGCACTTCCCTGAGCCAGGCATTCTCGGTTGCTGTTTCCTTTAGTGTCGGTAATTTCATCTACCAAGTTCAATGTTAGCAAACCTTCGGTAAGCCCTACAGCTGCCATCGTTAGTCCAAAAGGAAATATAACTTTTAAAGTTTCCCATGACATGGGAACATTCGGGATTCTGAATTCAGGCAAAGAACCACTCAGTGATTTTATTGGTTCATCAGGCAAAGTGTCTTTATTAATAATATCTACAACTTGCTTGGTATCGATACCCAAAAAGTAAACAACGGCAAAAACCACAATAATAGCAATCAAAGATGCTGGTACTGCTTTGGTAATTTTTGGTACTATCATAATCACAGCAATAGTAAAAATAACCAAACCGAGCATTGTGTACATGGGAGTTCCTGACATCCATTCTACTGTCTCACCTACTCCAACTTTGAATTGATCCAGCTGAGCCATAAATATTATTATTGCTAATCCATTGACAAAACCAAACATAACTGGCTGAGGAACAAGTCGAATGAACTTTCCAAGCTTCAGCAAACCAACCACCAACTGAATTACACCAGCTAAAACTACTGCAGCAAAAACATACTCCAATCCATTAAGTCTTATCATCAGGGCCATAACAACCACCACTGTTGCACCAGCGCCACCCGAAATAAGGCCGGGTCTTCCACCAAAAATTGCGGTAACCAACCCCATAATAAAAGCCCCGTAAAGCCCTACTAAAGGGGGGAATCCTGCCAAGATTGCGAACATCAAGGATTCTGGAATCATTGTCATAGCAACTGTGAAGCCTGCCAAAATTTCGGTGCGGTAGTTCACTTTTTGAGAGAAATCAAACAGGTTTACATATTTCTTTAATGCCATAATTGTGGGATTTTTGCGAGTGCAAAACTACTGAAAAGTTATGAGAATAAATAGTAAGTTTGTGGAACCAAACGAGACTACCAAAAGAAAAAAGAATGAAAATAGGAATTGTATTGTACCCGACCTACGGAGGAAGTGGTGTCGTTGCCACAGAATTAGGAAAAGCTTTGGCCCAAAAAGGACATCAAATTCACTTCATTTCCTATAGTTTCCCTGTCCGATTGGATGTTCACGACAAAAATATATTTTACCACGAAGTAAGAGTAAACAGTTACCCACTATTCAAATATCCTCCTTACGAATCGGCATTGACAAGCAAATTGGTAGATGTAATCCGGTTTGAAAAATTGGATGTACTTCACCTCCATTATGCTATTCCGCATGCCTCGGCTGCGCACATGGCACAGCAAATATTAGAAGAAGAAGGGATTTATATTCCTTTTATCACAACACTCCACGGAACTGACATTACTTTAGTGGGACGTGATCCATTTTTTAAACCCATTATTACCTATTCCATTAATAAATCAGATGCTGTAACGACAGTTTCAGATAGTTTGAAAGACGACACCTATAAGTTTTTCAACATCAAAAATGACATTGAAGTCATACCTAATTTCATTTGCATCAAGGATAAAATATTTAGCATCCACAGAGATAAATACGCTGAGAAAGACGAACTTATTTTGTGTCACATTTCCAATTTTAGAAAAGTAAAAAGAGTTCAAGATGTTATCAAGGTTTTTGCCAAGGTAAGAAAACAAATCAAATGTAAATTAATCCTTGTAGGAGACGGACCAGAAAGGGACAAGATGGAGTTGCTTTGCAGGGAATTGGGTACTTGTAAGGATACGAGTTTTATAGGAACAGTGAACAATACCACAGAAATATTATCGATTGCCGATTTGTTTTTATTGCCTTCCGAAACAGAAAGCTTTGGTTTGGCAGCATTGGAAGCTATGGCAGTTTCTGTGCCGGTGGTGAGTACGAATACTGGAGGAATTCCAGAAGTGAATGAACACAACTACTCGGGAATGTTGAGTGATGTTGGAGATATAGATGATATGGCAAAAAATGCTGTTTCCATTCTTGAGAACAAGGAAATACATCAACAATTCAAAAAAAACGCTTTGAAACAAGCCGAGAAATTTGATTTGAACGAAATTGTAGAAAAATACATTAACTTGTATAAGAAAGTAATAAAATAAAACAGATGGAATCTAATTTGGTAGACTATTTATCTCAGTTTGCGCATGAAAACAGAGCGGCACTTTTTAACGAAAAAATTCAGGAAAGAACCAACTATGTCACTTTGGTTTTAGAAGATATTTATCACGCTCAAAACACCAGTGCAGCTATCCGAACTTGCGATTGTTTTGGCATCCAGAGAATGCATGTCATTGAAAATAGAAATGAATTCAACTTGCATACAGGAATCACACTGGGATCGGCCAATTGGATTGATATAGAGAGACACAACCAAGAAGAAAATAATACTCGCACAGCTCTTCAAAAATTAAAAAAAGAAGGGTATAAAATTGTTGCAACAACTCCATTACCTAACACAAAATCTTTGTATGATATGGAATTGGATAAGCCAATAGCTTTGGTTTTGGGTAATGAAGCAAATGGAATCTCTGATATTGTAAAGGAGGAAGCGGATGAATTCATTACCATTCCAATGCATGGATTTACGGAGAGTTTTAACATTTCGGTTTCTGCGGCAATTTGTCTTTCTGAGCTTACAACCAAAATGAGAGAAAAAGAAGTAGATTGGCAACTAAGTGATAATGAACAAGAAAGAGTGTTATTAAAATGGTTGAAACAATCGATAAAAAAAGGAGAAAAAATAGCTGAAGAATTTGAAGCAAAAAGAAAGGTATAAATCAGTTACTTAACTAAATTTTAAGAAGATAGTTCCTCGAAACGGAAAGGAATCCTTATATTTGTACCTTAATCGAACAAAAATTACATATAAACTATGGGAAAAGGAGATAAAAAAACAAAAAAAGGAAAACGAATTATGAGTACTTGGGGGGTTCACCGTCCAAAGACAGATAAGACTAGTGCTGCTCCTGTAGCTAAAAAGAAAAAAACAACAGCCAAGCCAAAAGCCAAAGCTGCTGTCAAAAAAACTAAAGAAAAGAAAGTAGTAGCCGCTAAAAAAGAGTCTAAAACGACTACCGACCTATCTTCGCATACTGTTGCTGAATTAAAAGCAATAGCAAAAGAAAAAGGAATTACAGGTTACACCTCATTAAAGAAAGCCGAATTAATTGCTGCATTAAGTTAGACCACAACAAACAAAACATCCCAAATCAATTTGGGAAATTATACGCCTTAAAAAAACTACAGTGAAACAAGTTCAACTGTAGTTTTTTTAGCTATTTAGAGTCTTTCAATTCGTTGTGATGACCACTCTTAAGGAGTATTTTTTTCAAAAAAAAAGAGGTTGACAACTGAATGACAACCTCTTCAAAAATAAGGGTGGAAGATGGGACTCGAACCCACGACACCCGGCACCACAAACCAGTGCTCTAACCAACTGAGCTACAACCACCATTTTTTCGGTTTGCAAATATAGATAATTTAAATTCTT
>Ga0209138_1001297_pt1 | contig 21687 bp, 15 predicted proteins | sample SaaInl3SG_22_DNA_FD_184645 | JGI IMG/M metagenome (GOLD analysis project Ga0209138, IMG submission 184645) | Marine microbial communities from expanding oxygen minimum zones in the Saanich Inlet - ESP_153SG_22_DNA (SPAdes) (version 2) | ecosystem: Environmental > Aquatic > Marine > Intertidal...
AGCTTCTACTTCTTCACTTTCAGTAGCTTCAGCAACTTCTTCTGTAGCAGGTTCTGCTTCTTCTGTAGCTTCTACTTCTTCTACCTCTGGTAATGCAGCAGCAATTCTTGCTTCATTTACTGCTTTTTCAGCTTCTAATGCTTTTGCTTTAGCATCTGCTTCAGCTTTTGCTAATTTTTCTTCTTTACTAGAAACTTTTCCTTCTTTTTCTGCTAACCAAGCTTTAAATTTCTCTTCAGCTTGCTCTTCAGTTAAAGCTCCTTTACGAACACCACCTACTAAATGATTCTTTAACATAGCACCTTTGTAAGATAAAATGTTTTTTGCAGTATCAGTTGGTTGTGCACCATTTTGCAACCATTTTACAGCACCATCAACATCTAAGTTAATTTCTGCAGGGTTTACATTTGGGTTGTACGTACCTATTTTTTCTAAGTAACGTCCATCTCTTTTTGCACGTGCATCAGCAGCAACAATCCAATAAAATGGTTTGCCTTTTTTTCCGTGTCTTTGTAATCTGATTTTTACAGACATAATTTATTAATTTTTTGAGGTTCTCGACCTCGGTTATTAAAATTCTTATTATCTCGTAATAAGCGAGCGCAAATCTACAATTTTCTTTTGAATAAAAATTAAGAAAATGTATTTAAATTATTAAGTATCAGCATAAACTAGCATAAACTAAAATAAAACCAAATACAACTCGGTTTTGTAAATGAGTGAATCCACTTTATTGTTGATAAGTCTACACAACTTATTTGTAAGAAATATAAGGTGTTTTTGTACATTTAAAGTTCCTTAATTTACCAGATAAAATCGTTTATGTACTTAATTTTTGATACTGAAACAACAGGGTTACCTAAAAGTTGGAATGCACCAATTACAGACACAGAAAATTGGCCAAGATGTATACAAATTGCCTGGCAACTTCACGATGAGAATGGACATCTTTTAGAGCATAATGACTTTTTAATTCACCCTGATGGTTTTAACATCCCCTATGATGCCGAAAGAATTCACGGAATTTCTACTGAATTAGCAGAAAAAGAAGGAATTCCTTTAGCAAAAGGATTGGCCTTGTTTAATGCAGCACTTAAGAAAACTAAGTTTATTATTGGTCAAAATGTTGCTTTCGATTTAAATATTATGGGATGTGAATTCCATAGGTTAGCAACAGAAACAACTTTAAATACATTACCTGTTTTAGATACTTGTACAGAGAAAACAGCATTACTTTGCCAGATTCCTGGAGGTAGAGGTGGTAAATTTAAACTACCCACTTTAACAGAATTACACAAACATTTATTTGGTGTAGATTTTACAGAAGCACATAATGCGACTGCAGATGTAGAAGCTACAACACGCTGTTTTTTTGAATTAATAAGAATTCGTGAATTTAGCAAAGAAGAATTAGGTGTAGATGCAAATTATTTTACCAACTTTTCTACTTTACATCCAAAACCCATCCAACCTGTTGGTCTAAAACACATCAATCTAAAAAAAGAAAGTGATAAAATTAGACAACGGCTAGAAAAGCAAAAAACCTCAAAAGAAACATTATCTACCTCAGAGGGCCTTGCAGCACTTCAAGATGCTTCTTTTGCGCACTTGCACAATCACACACAGTTTTCAGTATTACAATCTACCATGCAAATTGGTAATATTGTAGCCGCTGCAGCAAAAGACAATATGCCTGCAGTTGCAATGACAGATACTGGCAACATGATGGCCTCATTTCATTTTGTTAGTGCAGTTTTAAACCATAATAAAACTTCAGAAACAACAATGAAACCAATTATTGGGTGTGAGTTTAATGTATGTGAAGATCATAAAAACAAATCTCATAAAGACAATGGCTATCAAGTAGTTTTATTGGCAAAAAATAAAAACGGATATCACAATTTAGCAAAAATGTCTTCCATAGCATTTGTTGATGGATTTTATTATGTACCAAGAATCGATAAAGAAATCATCAAAAAATATAAAGATGATATTATTGTTTTAACCGGTAATCTGTATGGTGAAATTCCAAGTAAAATTTTAAACTTAGGAGAAAAACAAGCAGAGGAGGCTTTATTGTGGTGGAAAGAACAATTTAAAGAAGACTTTTATATTGAGTTGATGCGTCACAATCAGCAAGATGAAACGATTGTAAATGAAACGCTATTAAAATTTTCACAAAAACATTCCATTAAAGTTGTTGCCACAAACAACACGTTTTACCTCGAAAAAAAAGATGCCAATGCACACGATATTTTATTATGTGTAAAAGATGGCGAAAAACAAGCAACTCCAAAAGGAAAAGGACGAGGATATAGGTATGGTTTACCTAATGAAGAGTATTATTTTAAATCTACAGAGGAAATGAAAACGCTTTTCGCAGATCTGCCTGAAGCGATTATTAATATTCAAGAAATTGTAGATAAAATAGAAATTTTTACACTAGCAAGAGACGTTTTATTACCTGCTTTTGACATTCCAGATGAATTTAAAGACCATAAAGATGAGGAAGATGGTGGAAAACGAGGAGAAAATAATTTTCTAAAACACCTAACTTTTGAAGGAGCAAAAAAACGATATGGTACAATTATACCAGCTATTAAAGAGCGCTTAGACTTTGAGCTAGAGGTTATCGAAAAAACAGGATATCCTGGGTATTTTTTAATTGTAGAAGATTTTATTAGAGAAGCTCGAAAAATGAATGTTGCAGTTGGACCTGGCCGAGGTTCTGCTGCTGGTTCTGTAGTAGCCTATTGCCTTTGGATAACAAATATTGATCCTATAAAATATGATTTACTTTTTGAGCGTTTCTTAAACCCTGAACGTGTTTCTATGCCCGATATTGATATCGATTTTGATGATGAAGGTCGTGGTAGAGTCATGGATTATGTAATTGAAAAGTACGGCTCTAATCAAGTAGCACAAATTATTACTTATGGAACAATGGCTGCAAAATCTTCTATTAGAGATACAGCCAGAGTTTTAGATTTACCGCTTTTTGAAGCTGATAGAATTGCCAAATTAATTCCAGGAATAAAACTTAAAAATATTTTTGGAGATGACCCTAAAAGTAAAGGTAAAGTAGATGGTTTACGTGCAGAAGAAAAACAATTAGTAGAAGAATTAAGAACCATGTCTGTTGGTTCCGATTTAGTGTCAGAAACCATTAATAAAGCTACAATTTTAGAGGGTTCTGTAAGAAATACAGGTATTCATGCTTGTGGTGTAATTATTACACCTGGTGATATTACCAACTACGTTCCTGTGGCTTTGGCTAAGGATTCAGATATGTATGTAACCCAATTTGATAACTCTGTAGTAGAATCTGCAGGTTTATTAAAAATGGATTTCTTAGGATTAAAGACACTAACATTAATTAAAGACACTGTAAAAATTGTAAAAGCAAAACATGGTGTAGAATTAGATCCAGAGAACTTTCCTTTAGATGATGAAAAAACATATGAGTTATTCCAAAGAGGAGAAACAGTAGGTATTTTTCAATATGAATCTCCTGGAATGCAAAAACATATGCGCTCTTTAAAGCCAACTGTTTTTGCAGATTTAATTGCAATGAATGCCTTGTACAGACCTGGACCCATGGAATACATTCCGAGTTTTATAAACAGAAAACACGGGATAGAAGATATTGAATACGATTTACCAGCAATGGAAGAGTATTTGGCAGAAACCTATGGAATAACGGTTTACCAAGAGCAAGTAATGCTTCTATCGCAAAAGCTTGCAGATTTTACCAAAGGTGAAGCCGATGTTTTACGAAAAGCCATGGGTAAAAAGCAAATTGCTGTACTCGATAAAATGAAACCAAAATTTATTGAGCAAGCCAGTAAAAATGGTCATGATGAAGAAAAGCTAGAAAAAATCTGGAAAGATTGGGAAGCTTTTGCAAGTTATGCCTTCAATAAATCTCACTCAACTTGTTATGCTTGGATTGCTTATCAGACTGCATATTTAAAAGCACACTATCCTGCAGAATATATGGCATCTGTTCTTTCTAATAACATGAAAGATATAAAAGCTGTTTCTTTCTTTATGGAAGAGTGTAAACGTATGGGATTAGAAGTTTTAGGACCAGATATTAATGAATCTTATTTAAAATTTTCAGTAAATCAAGAAAGTGCTGTTCGTTTTGGAATGGCAGCCGTAAAAGGTGTTGGAGCTGCAGCTGTAAGAGCAATAATTGCAGAACGTAAAGAAAATGGAAATTACTCCTCTATTTTTGATTTAGCAAAACGCGTAGATTTAAGAGCTGCCAATAAAAAATCTTTTGATAGTTTAATAAAAGCAGGTGCTTTTGATTCTTTTTCAGACACACATAGAGCTCAATATTTTGCTACAGATGAAAAAGGAATTACTTTCTTAGAAAGAGCAATGAAATTTGGTAGTAAATACCAAGAAAATGAAAATTCTGCTCAAGTTTCTATGTTTGGTGAAACCTCTACTGTTCAATTTCCTGAGCCAGATATTCCTGAGTGTGAAACTTGGGGAACCATGGAACTTTTATCACAAGAAAAAGAGGTTATCGGAATTTACATTTCTGCACACCCTTTAGATGATTTTAAAAATGAAATGATTTTCTGTAATGCCTCTTTAAAAAATTTTAAAGGAGATTTGAACAAACATGTTGGTATGAACTTGTCTTTTGCAGGTATTATAACAGAAGTACAACACAGAGTTTCTAAAGCAGGTAAAGGGTGGGCTTCTTTCTTTATAGAGGATTATGGTGATAGTAATGAATTTCGTGTTTTTGGAGAAGACTATTTAAAGTTTAAGCATTTTCTAGTTCCTAATTCCTTTTTATTTGTGCGCGCAACAATTCAAGCTGGTTGGACGAACAAAGAAGGCGTACAAGGTGAACCAAGAATTAAGTTCACAGAGTTTAAACTTCTACATGACATCATGGAAACGCTTTGTAAAAAAATTACAATTAAAATGTCTATAGATGATGTGAGTGAAGAAAATATTTTAAATCTAGAAAGTGTTCTGAAAAATAGTAACGGAAAACAAAGTGTACACTTTACAGTTTGGGATGCTAAGGAAAAAATTGAACTAAGTTTACCAAGTAGAAACACGAAAATTAAGATTTCTAAGAAACTTTTAGCCACCTTAGATCAGCAAGATATTAGATACAAACTAAATTAAGCTATCATATTCACTACTAGAATTGTTTTTTTTATAAATATCATTATATAAGGTGTTTTTTTTATTAATATCTAATTTTGGTTTTTATTAACATTAAAAAAACACTTCTTAGCCTTATTATCTATAATTTTGTTTAATAATTTATTAAAAAAATGAAACAAGATAATAACGGCACTTGGGTTAGTTGGAATGAAAATTTAAAATACAACTACAAAACAAAGTATAGCATTACCAAAGAAGAAGAACTTCAACATGTAATTGTAAATAAAGATAAGATCCGTTTTTTTGGTAGTAAGCAATCCTCTGCAGACATTGCTGCAGGTACTGATGCTATAATAGATATGACTACTTATAACAAAATTGTTTCTTATGATTATTCAAAAAAAACAATCACCGTACAATCTGGTGTTATCTTAAAAGACTTATTAGAAGCGATAGAATCTGTAGGCTGGTGTATACCTTGTTTACCAGACATCAATACAATTACTATTGGAGGTGCTTTAGCAACAGGTACTCATGGTACAAGTGGTAAACTTTTATCTGAATATATGGTTGCTTGTAATTTAATTCTTGCTAATGGTACTATTAAAAACATTACAAAAGAAGATGAATTAATGAACGCTGTAAAAGTTTCTTTAGGGATGTTGGGCGTAATGTCTACTATTACATTTCAATGTGAGCCAATTTATACACTACATGTAAAAGAAAGACCCGAAAATGATAATGAGTGGTTACCAAAAATAAAAAGCAGGTTAAAAGAACATGATTTTTTAAGAATTCTATGGTTGCCTCATACTAGTAAAGGCTATGTTATTACTGGAGACAAAATTGATAAAAATAAAGAGGTTACTGAAAACAATGGACCGAAGTTTTTAAAGCATAGAAGAAAAGCTTCTAAAATGTTATACAAATATTCTCATAAATATCCTTGGACCACAGCAATTGCTAATAAAATATTAGCTACAATTTTCTTTAGTTCTAAAAAAGAACACAAAGGAAGTTTGTACCAAGCAACAGTTACAAAATCTAGAGGTTCTACTTTAGAATTGGCAGAGTGGACGATTAGCTTAGATAAATTTCCAAAAGTATTTGAAGAAATAAAAACGGAGATTAACAAATGGAGTAATAAATCATTTATCCATATCCCTATGGATGTTCGTTTTGTATACAAAGACAAAAGTTGGTTAAGCTATGCGTACGAGCAAGATACTGTAACTATGGGTTGTGTATCTAGAAATGCAGCTACAGCAGACACTTATGAAGCTTTTAAAAGTGTAGAAAAGATTTTCTTGAAACATGGAGGTAGGCCACATTGGGGAAAACGTTTTGCTGCAAAAGATGCGCAATTAACTAAAGTTTATCCTAAATGGGAAGATTTTAAAAATCTTAGAAATGAACTAGATCCAACAAACAAATTTTTAAATCCATATTTAGCGTCTTTAGTAAATGCTAAAGCAGTTGTTTATGAGAATGCCTAAAGGTTTTTTGTTTGATTTTGATGGTGTAGTTGTAAATAGTTTTGAAAGTCATCATTCTGCTTGGGCATCTGCATTTTATGAACTTTTTCAAAAAGAAATTCCGCCTTTTCCTCTGGAAATGGCGGGTAAATCTCCCATGAAAATTGCCAACTACTACTGTAGCAATATTGGAGAAGAAGCGCAAACAAAAAAATTATACGATTTAAAAGATTTGCACTTAGACCAGTACTTTAAGACCCCAAAATTGTTACCCGGAATTAAAGAAATAACGGCTTTTCTAAAAAAAGAAGGTATTCCTTATGGGATTGCTAGTAACGCAACCAAACAGTTTCTAAAAAATAGTATTACACAGTTAAATTTAGAGTTTACAAAAGTTTTTGGTGTAGAAGATTATGCAAAACCAAAACCAGCACCAGAAGCCTATATAACACTGGCAAATGCACTGGGCTTTTCAGAAAAAGATTTTAAAGATCTCTGGGTATTTGAAGACAGTTTAACCGGAATTACGGCCGCAAAATCTGCAGGAATGAATCCAATAGGAATACTTACTCAATATAGTGAAGAAGCGTTAATAAATGCAGGAAGTATTCTTGTTTTTCCAACAGTTTTAGAAGCCTATACCTACTTGTTAAATAATTAAGAAGTAATTTTTCTGAACAGGTCTTCTAATTGCTCTTGTTCTGAAGATAATTCTAAAATTTTTAACCCTTTATCTTTTGCGAAATCAAATAATTTTGGCCTCATATCTTCTTTACTATTAAATGTAACTACCCAAGAGTCCCCTTTTTTTAATGTAGATTTGATGTTTGATAACGAATTAAAATCAGCCTCTGAAATGGGTTTATCAAACTGAACAGAAAGTATTTGATGAGTATTTTTTTGCAAGTTACTTAACGTTTCATTAGCTACAATTTTTCCTTTATTCACAATAATAACAGTATCGCAAATAGCTTCTACCTCTTGCATGATATGAGTCGATAATAATATTGTTTTTTCTGTACCTAAATCCTTAATTAAAGCTCTAATTGCTACCAGTTGGTTTGGATCTAACCCTGTAGTGGGCTCATCTAGAATTAAAACTGAAGGATTATGAAGAATAGCAGCTGCTATACCAACTCTTTGTTGGTATCCTTTAGAAAGCTGATTGATTTTTTTATGTGCCTCTGCAGTTAAACCTACCTTTTCTATATAATGCTCAATTTGGCTTTTATCAACTTTATAAATATGTGCTCTAAATTGTAAATACTCTCTTACATACATTTCTGCATACAAGGGATTGTGTTCTGGCAAATAGCCAATATTTTTTTGACTTTCTATGGGCGTATCCAACACATCTATTTCATCAACCAAAACAGTCCCAGAATCTGGCTTAATAAATCCCGTTAGTATTTTCATCATGGTAGATTTACCAGCACCATTTGGGCCTAAAAAACCAATAATTTCCCCCTTTTTAACAGAAAAAGAAATATCATCCAATGCTTTTTGGTTTTTATAGCTTTTAGAGACAGATGTTACGTGTATAGACATGTTTTTCTTTATATATTTTCTTAAATTGAAAAGTTTAGAAAACTGATTTTAGTTTTTTAAACCTAAAGTTAAATTACGAATATTTTTCATTCGCTGCCAAGCCTCTCTATGCCTTTGTTTGTATAACCATAATGTACCTAAATCTAGTAGAAAATAAAATAAACTAATACCACTTGGTGGATTTGCACTAGGTAAAAACGATACTACGTTCCAGGCCGTAGTTGGCCAAAACCAACATTTATAATAGGTACCCACCAATTCTAAAATTACAACAGAGACATACATTGTTAAGTAAAACAATCGTTCTTTTGATGTATTTCTTAGGATCAGTAAAGTAGCAACTGTCATAACAAAACCAAAAACATCGTTCTTAAAAACTAAGAATATTGTTGCATAAATAACGATTGTAATTGTTAAAAATTTTTCGATTTGAAATCTTCTTAGCTTAATTGAAGATGCTTTAGAAAAATACAATACTGCGATATAGACAAAAGCATGACCAAAAGGTATATAATGTGGTATATTTTCTAACCTATAGGTGTACATTCCTAAAACAATAGAAAATAAATACTCTCCAAAAAAACCAATCAATACCGCATTTATCATTTGCTCTTTTATTCGTTTAGGAACATTAAAAAAAGTAATAAAAAAAACAATTAGCATTAAGGCATTTGCATAAAACTGCGCATTTTTAGTAACATTAACTAAGTAAAAACTATCTAAAAATAAACCGACCACAAAAAACAGATAAAGCAACCCTAAAGTTTTTAATGTGCTAAAAAGAAATGATTTTGAAGCAAGTACACTCATATTGCTAAAATAAAAAAATGACTCACAAAGTGAGCCATTTTAAACCTAATATTTTAAGGTAATTATAGTTGGTAACGGATTCTAAAACTTATAAATCTTGGTAAGATAAAGCGTTCATTTAATGTAAATGCATTTAGGTTTTGACTCACAGATGCTTCAGAGCCTGTTGCCAATAAGTTGTTACCCACAACTTCGTATTCTAATTTTGCATCTTTATCTTTTCGATACGCTAATTTTGCATTCCAAATACTAAAGGTATTTGTGGTTACCCCATTTTGTCTTTGATTTGTATAAGAAAAATCTGAAGTTAAAGTAATTGATTGCTTTATATACGCATCAAAATTAATAGAAGGTCTATGGTTTACCGATTTAAAAATTTCAGGCCTAGCTGTATTTTCTTGATTACTAAAGTTTACAGCATAACGTAAACTTACATTCGGAGCTTTTCTAAAATTTGTTCCAATCCTTGCATTTACACCATAATTATTATTAATGTTTGTATTCTCTGCTCTATTAAAAAACTGATATGTTTTGCTGTAATTATAGTTCCCTCCTATACGGGTTTGAATTTTACCAAAAGTTTTACCTGCAGATAAAATGGCTGTTAAATTCTCATTATCTAAAGGTGAGTTTATTGATGAGCTGTTAGAAACAACAGAACCCGGTTGAAAAATAACATTATTATTTACTTGATCTATTGTTTTTGTATATCTAATCGTAGAGAAAACATTACTATTATTAAATAAATTAAAACTTCTATAGCTTAAATTAACATTATGAAAACTTGCATTAATCAATTCCGGATTTCCAGAAAAGAAAGCATCGTAACTTCTTGCGACGATACCTCTAGCAATTTGATTTACATCTGTAAAATTTACTTGCTGTCTGTAGGTGAAATTTAAACTTTCGCTTTGCTTAAACTGTGCAATAACATTAAATTCTGGTAAAAATTTAAAAAATTTATCCTCAAAAGTTTCTAAACTGTATTGTGTATTGTTAGAATTATATGAGTGTAGTGTAAAACCAGGAGTAACCGTAAAAATTCCTGTTCTTAAACGATACCTTAAACCTGCATAAATATCTGTAAAATTATACTCTGTATCATTGGTAGTTGGTGGATTTGAACTACCTCCTACATTTGTTGGAATTGGGTCTAATTGAGTTCCATTCTCTAAAATCTGAAAGAACCGAGAATCAAAATTTTGTTGACTAAGTATGGTACCTGCAACAAAGTTTAAATTACTTTTTTGATTTAAAATATAATAGTAATCTAATTTTGCATCCAATTGATTCGAGGCTACCCTTCTATCTTGCTCTAAAGTATAAACCCTATTGGACCTATCTAAACCTAAAGTTTCTGCAGCATCATCAAATCCATCATTATCAAGGTTGTCATTATTGTTAGGATCATTTTCTAATGATGCAATATAAAAAGGATCTTCATCTTGCAATAAGTGTTTTACTTCTAGTGCGAAAATACTTTTTTCACCTGCAGTATAGAAATAACTAAAATCTTGATTGATAGTAAATGGAGTTGCTTTCTCGTACTGAGAAATATCACTCAAAACTCTAGAATCTACAGTCTGGTTGCTATATTCGTTAGAGAAACGACCAGAAATATTATAATTTAACTGATTGTTAAAATCTTTCTTGTAAATAGTGCTGAAACGAAATAAACCTGTGTTACTTGTTTGGTCTGTTCTAGTATCTCTAAATTCGTCTGGAATGTTAGGATCTACATAATCAATATCATTAATATTTCGTTGTCCATTACTATTCCCAGACCAAATTAAAAATCCACTTAAATCTAATTTTGGATTAGGAGAGTAACTAAAATTTAAAGCAGAAAGGGTTGTTTCAATTCTATTTGCATTTCTTGCCCCTGCATTTAAAAAACCAATACCTGCATCTCCTAAGCTAATATTTGTTCCGTTAGAAGGACTCTGACTTTGAAAATTACCTCCAAAACTTCTAGCATCTCTTCTACTAATTACAACATCGCCAAGGTTATTTACATCTCCAATAACATTAATAGTATATTTAGGTGTATAATAAAATAGTTTAGGTTGAAACAAGTATAAGGTTTCGTCTTGAGACTGCCCTCCTCCAGCAGATATATCTCCAAACCAAAAGTTCTTTTTACCTTCCTTTAATTTAATATTTATAGCTACTCTATCTTGGTTGTTCTGCACACTACTTAACTGGCTAACATTCGAGTAATTTCTCAATACCTGAATTTTGTCTACTGCGTTAGAAGGTATATTTTCTGTAGCTAATTTAGTATCTCCACTAAAAAACTCTTTACCATCTACCATTATTTTTTCTACAGCTTTCCCTTCTACTTCAATTTGCCCTGCATCATTAATTTCTACTCCTGGTAGTTTTTCTAATACATCTTTTAATTTTCTTTCTGAACCATTTTTGAAGGAATCAGCATTGTAAATAATAGTGTCTCCTTTAACAGTAACAGGCATTTTTGCTACAATGTTTATACCTTCTAGCATGTTGTCTTCATACATACTATAGCTTTTAGACATGTTGGCTCCTTTCGTTGTAATAAATTCACTAATTTCCTTGAAGCCCACATAACTAATTTTAATATTATAAACAGTATTTTTAGCTAAGTCTAGTTTAAAAACACCATTAGCATCTGTAAAACCATAAGAGGCAATTCTTTTAGCTACAGTATCTAAAGCAATTACATTTGCCATCTCTAAGGGTTCACCTATAGAGTCTTTTACCACTCCAGTATATTTAATTTGTGAACTGGCTGCCCATGACACCATAAAAATGGCGATAAGAAATATTTTTTTCATAAATGATTTTGTTTCGATAGATAAGATTATAAACTACTAATGCATTAATACCTTCCTCTTCCACGTCTGTTCTGAAAACGCTCTTTTAGCTCCTCGGTCTTTTGTTTAATAATTTTATTATATTTCTCTCTGGTAACCTTTGTTCCTTTTTTTGGTTTTTCTATGGCTACAGGCTCTGATGGATTAATTACAATCTCTGTACACAACATGGTAGTCCTATCTGCATTTAATTCTAAAATTAAACCCGGTAACCCCCAATAAGATTCAGGACCTGAACTTACTGGAATTTGTGGTGTATACCAAGCAGTAACATTCAGCATTTTCTGTGCAGCGTTGTCTTTTGTTTTTGTAGAATCTTTTTGGGCACCTCTTCTACCTCTTCTAAAAATACCACCCCAATCGATTTTGGTATCTACAGTGGTCATTGTAGCTTTATAAACGGTATACTGCCCAATTTTTTTACTTTCTGTACCAAGCTCCCATTTAGGTTGCTCCATAGGTTCAACAACCAGAAAACGCTTACTAAATTGCTCTACATCTTCTATCATCTCGCGGTCCTTTAGATTTTTATAAACAGATCCTTGCCCGTTACTTGCACCCCATCTTGGTCCAGAAGAGCCTGGTGCGTCTAACTTAACTTCCTCTTTAAAAGACGATTCATTTTTATTAAAACTTAAAGTATACGTTTTCTCTAGAAAGTTTTTCATACGAGCCATCATTTGTTTTTTTTGTTGCTCGCTCATTTGATTTCCAAAACGTTCCATGTCCATGGTTGTTTTAGACATATAAGTTGCTTTACCTTCAAAGTTTTTTTGAGAAAAAGTAGCCATTGTAATCAATGACAAAAAGAGTGTTAGTAATTTTTTCATGTTTATTTTTTAAAATTTAATCAAAAGTACTTGTATATTATACACCAAGACTTAAAAAAAACTTAAAAGTTTAATGCTATTAGGAAAACTTTAACATATCTATCGTCCCATTTTTATTTGGATACCATTACCTAATTCAACTCCTTTTCTGCTCTTCATTTTCTCCATCATTTCGTCTGATTTCTGTTTCTGAATTTTATCGAACTTCTTTTGAGTTACAACTTTACCTTTATTGGGTTCTTCTATGACAACTTTTTTTTCTGGATTTAAAACAATTTCAGTACAAACAATTAAATTTTTACCATCATTAATTTCTAAGATTAAACCTGGTAAGCCCTGGTAATTTTTAGGACCGTTACTTATTGGAACTTGAGTTGTATACCAAGCAGTTGTTGTTACAGTTTCTGTAGTTTTGGTTTCTTTAGACGCACCATTAATCATACTTATTTTAACACTCTCTACTTCTTCTGTAAATGTTGCTTTATAACAAGTATACATTCCAATATTTTTAGTTTCAGAAGATAGCTCCCAATTATATTGCTTAAGCTTATCTTTTACTAAAAAGGGCTTACCCATAATAGCTGTTTTATTTAAAAATTTTTGATCCTTTATATTCTTATAATAAATATCTGTGCTGCCTGAACCGCCAAAAGACATTACCATAACACCACTTCTGACCCCCATTGGATTTGGACTATCTAATTTTACATCTTCTTTATAAATAGATGAAGTCTTATCAAATTCAAGAATAAATGTTTTTTGATTCATTTTTTGCATTCTCTTCTTCAATTCCTCTTGCATTTTATCGCTAATTCCTTTTTGATTCTTACCAAATTTAATAGTCGATTTTCTACTTGTTTTATACGTAGCTCTACCACTAAAATCTTGAGCGGATAAAGTGGTAGCCATAAAAAGTAGAAATAAGGTGTATATTGTTTTCATAGGTGTAAAAATTAAATTTAAAAATAGTCAATTAAATTTAAAAGAAAATAAAGTACACAGATGCGCCTAAAGATATTTTACATGCATGACTTCTAAAAAAAAGGAATGGATAACTTATTTATAAAGTTTAAATTAATCTATAAACTTTTTTACTCTATTATTTTTAGTAATTTAGCAATCCTTAATTTATAGAATAAAGAAATGCATTTTGCAATAGCAGGAAATATCGGCGCTGGTAAAACTACATTAACCAAATTATTAGCCAAACATTACAAATGGAAACCTCATTTTGAGGCGGTAGATGAAAATCCTTATTTAGATGATTTTTATGGAGAAATGGAACGTTGGTCTTTTAACTTACAGGTTTATTTTTTAAATAGTAGATTCAGACAAATCTTAGATTTAAAAAAAACAGGTAAAAATATAATTCAAGATAGAACTATTTATGAAGATGCAAATATATTTGCACCAAATCTTCATGCCATGGGTTTAATGACAAACAGAGATTATAATAATTATAGTTCTCTTTTTGAATTGATGGAAAATTTAATCACCCCACCAGATTTACTAATTTATTTAAGGGCAGATATTTCTACATTGGTAGGCCAAATTCACAAAAGAGGAAGAGAATATGAAAACTCTATAAGTATCGATTATTTAAGTAGACTAAACGAACGTTATGAAGCTTGGATATCTACCTATACCAAAGGAAAACTACTAATTATAGATGTAGATAAATTAGATTTTGTGAAAAACCAAGAAGATTTAGGGTATATTATAGACCGAATAGATTCTCAAATAAACGGTTTGTTTTAAACAAAAAAATATTAAAAATCAAAAGAGACTTTTTTCAAAGTCTCTTTTTTTTGTGGTAAAATAACCACTTATGATAGATTGTCCCCCAACTTTCTATCAAGTTTTTATTGAAATTAATCAATACTTGATCATTTCTAAGTACTTAAAAAATTAAATTGATTCTTAAAAAATAATAAATACTTACTAAAAAAATCATTTTAAAATTTGCTGCAAACATACTTCATATTTTTAAAATAAATACATTAATATATAAAAATTAAGGGATGAAAAAAGAAGGGGTTTATGAAAAAAAACTTTTTTTGTAACATTTTTAATCAAACCATCGTATAAGTAAACAAGGAAAAGAAAAATCTCCCTTTTTAATTATATAGCATCTAAATGAGACAACTTAAAATTACCAAGCAGGTTACAAATAGAGAAACTGCTTCCCTCGACAAATATCTACAAGAAATTGGAAAAGTAGACCTAATTACGGCAGATGAAGAAGTAGAATTAGCACAGCTTATTAAAGCTGGTGATCAGAGAGCTTTAGAGAAACTTACAAAAGCAAACTTACGTTTTGTGGTTTCTGTGGCAAAACAATACCAGAATCAAGGGTTAACTTTACCCGATTTAATAAACGAAGGAAATTTAGGTTTAATTAAAGCTGCAAAACGTTTTGATGAAACCCGTGGATTTAAATTTATCTCATATGCTGTTTGGTGGATTCGTCAATCTATTTTACAAGCACTAGCAGAACAATCTAGAATTGTACGTTTGCCATTAAATAAAATTGGTTCTATCAATAAAATTAATAAAATGTATGCGTTTTTAGAGCAAGAAAACGAAAGACCTCCAAGTCCTGAAGAAATTGCTAAAAAACTAGATATGACTGTAAACGATGTTAAAGAATCTATGAAGAATTCTGGACGTCATGTCTCGATGGATGCACCATTGATTGAAGGAGAAGATTCTAACTTATACGATGTATTAAACTCTGGCGAATCTCCAAATCCAGATAGAGTATTATTACATGAATCTCTAAGAATAGAAATAGATAGAGCTTTAGAAACACTTACACCTAGAGAAGCCGATGTTGTAAAATTATACTTTGGCTTAGGAGAACACCAACCTATGACATTAGAAGAAATTGGAGAAACTTTCGATTTAACAAGAGAGCGTGTTCGTCAAATTAAAGAAAAAGCAATTAGACGATTAAAGCACACCTCTAGATCTAAAATCTTAATGACTTATTTAGGCTAAACGCAAAATACTTTAAAAAAACAAAACTCTCAAATTCATTTTTGAGAGTTTTTTTTTGCATTACGAATAAGCATTAGAAAGTTGTTCGCATATTGATTATAGTTTCATTAATATTTTAATTTAATTAAATCTAAGTTCTTTACCTAATTAATTATCTTTGTCAAAAACAATACAATACGAATGAGTAATTTAATAGCACCCTCAATACTAGCCGCAGATTTTGCGAACTTACAAAGAGATATAGAAATGGTAAATAATAGTGAAGCCGATTGGTTTCATATAGATATTATGGATGGTGTTTTTGTGCCAAATATCTCATTTGGGATGCCTGTTTTAAAAGCCATTGCACAACATGCTAAAAAAACAATCGATGTGCATTTAATGATTGTAAATCCAGATCAATACATACAAACTTTTGCAGACTTGGGTGCAGATATATTAACAGTACACTACGAAGCGTGCACGCATTTACACAGAACAATACAAGCAATAAAAGCGGCAGGCATGAAAGCAGGAGTTGCTTTGAATCCTCATACACCAATTGCGGTTTTAGAAGATATCATAGAAGATTTAGATATGGTTTGTTTAATGAGCGTTAATCCTGGTTTTGGTGGGCAATCTTTTATAGAAAATACGTACAAAAAAGTGAGTCAACTAAAACATTTAATTGAGTTTACAGAAGCCAACTGTTTCATAGAAATTGATGGTGGGGTTACCAACAAAAATGCAAACGCATTAATTGAAGCAGGAGCCAATGTATTGGTTGCAGGTAGTTATGTATTTAAAAGTGATAATCCAACAGAGACCATTGCAGATTTAAAGAATTTAATTGCCTAATTGTACACAGTAATAGACATAGAAACCACAGGTAATGGCTTTAAGGGGCAAAAAATTACTGAGATTTCTATTTTTGTTTTTGATGGTAAAAAAATTGTTGATGAGTTTACAACATTAGTAAATCCAGAACAGAATATACCTCCTTTTATTACCAATTTAACAGGCATTACCAATGCCATGGTCAGGTACGCACCTAAATTTCATGAAATTGCTAAAAAGGTAGAAGAACTTACAAGAGATACTATTTTTGTAGCACATAATGTAAATTTCGATTACAATATTATTAGAGATGAGTTTAAACGTTTAGGCTTTGATTTTAAACGTAAAAAATTGTGTACCGTTCGTTTATCAAGAAAAATAATGCCTGGCTTACGTTCCTACAGCTTAGGGAATATTTGTATTGATGAAAAGATACCCATAAATGGTAGACACAGAGCTAAAGGAGATGCAGAGGCTACTACAGAGTTGTTTAAAAGGTTAATTGAAAGAGATGAACATTTTATCATCAATTCATTTTTAAATCCTCGTTCACGTGAAGCAACCTTACCCCCTTTACTAGACAAAAAGGTGGTAGATCAATTACCTGAAACTTTTGGTGTTTACTATTTTAAAAATAGTGCAAAAGAAATTATTTATGTGGGTAAAGCAAATAATATCAAGCAAAGAGTAATCAGTCATTTTTACGATAAAAAGAAAAAAGAAAGGGAGATGTGCCTAGAAACTGCACATGTATCGTATACAGAAACAGGTAGTGAACTTTTGGCTCTTTTGTTAGAATCATCAGAAATTAAAACAAAATTTCCGAAGTACAACAAGTCACAAAAAAACAGTAATTCAGCTATTGGCTTGTTTTCTTACGAGGACCAAAAAGGAATAGTACATTTGGCATTTAACAAGCTAAAACTAACCCCTAATCCAATCATGACGTTCTATACCGTTGCTGAATGCAGAGCTTTTTTAGAAGGGTTATGTTCCGAGTTTCAATTATGCCCTAAATATTGTCATTTGCAAACCAATGTAAAAAGCTGCTTTAGTTACCACTTACAAAATTGTAATGGTGTTTGTATTGATAAAGAAGATATTGCTACCTATAATTTACGTGTGCAAAATGCAATTGCCTCTATAGGTTTTGAAATTAAAAATCTGGTTATTAAAGAAACCGGAAGAAATGAGCACGAAATTGGTTTTACGCTTATTTTAGATGGCACTTATAAAGGCTATGGTTATTTAGAGAAAAGCCAAGAAGCAGCGTTAAAACAACCAGAAGATTATCAATTCTTCTTACAGCCAAAAAGAGACAATAAAGATGTGCAACGAATTTTAACAGGGTATTTAAGAAAAAAATCAACCACAAAACAGAAATAAAATGGAGAAATCAGCCTATAAAATAAATATAATCGGTGCAGGAGTTAGTGGCTTAGTAGCTGCTCAGGTTTTAGAAAATTTTGGGTATCATCCAACCATTATAGAAGCTACTGATAAAGTGGGTGGTCGTGTAAAATCAGATAAATTTAAAGGATATACTTTAGACCATGGGTTTCAGGTATTGCTAACCTCTTATCCTGCAGCAAAGAAATATTTAGATTTTAAGGCCTTAGACTTACAAGAGTTTTTACCAGGTGCAACCATTTTTAAGAATGGAAAACAACAAACTATTGGAGATCCTTTAAGAAAGATTTCACTTTTAGTACCTACGTTACTTTCTAATATTGGTACGATTTCTGATAAAATTAAAGTCTTACAATTAAATACCCTTTTAAAGAAAAAAGAGATTGCCTCTATATTTAAAGAAGATGAAAAAACAACGCTAAACTATTTAAGAGATTTTGGCTTTTCTGAAGAAATTATAACTGATTTTTTTAAACCTTTTTTCTCTGGAATATTTTTAGAACCAGATTTAGACACTTCTAGTAGAATGTTTGAATTTGTGTATAAAATGTTTGGTGATGGATTGGCTGTTTTACCCAAAAAAGGAATTCAAGAGATTTCCAACCAATTAAAAAATAAATTAACGAAGACTCGTTTTTTATACAACACTAAAGTTCAAGAAGTAAAAAACAATGCAATTTTAGTAGAGGGTGGTAAAGAAATACAAAGTCATATTACCATAATTGCCACAGAAGCAAGTGCGCTAATTTCAAACTTAAAAAATCAAGAAACAACTTGGAAAAATTGTGATACACTATACTTTGAATCCGAACAAAGAGTCATTCAAAAACCGCTAATTGGGTTAGTAACAAATAGTGAAGCATTGGTAAACAATATTTTCTATCATACAAGTGTTGCCACAGATGCTAAAAACACAAAAGAATTATTATCAGTTACAGTTGTAAAAAATCATCAATTATCAGAAGAACATTTAATTGAAAAGGTTCAGAAAGAGTTAAATGATTACTGTAAAATAACCAATGTTAAATTTTTAAAGAAGTATCAAATTAAAAATGCATTACCAAATCTTAGGAATATTCAATATGAAATTTCCAGTACAGAAACCAAATTAAAATCTACCCTATTTTTGGCTGGAGATCAGTTGCTAAATGGCTCTTTAAATGCGGCAATGATTTCTGGTGAGAGAGCTGCCTTAGGAGTTATACAAACTTTAGAAGACGGCTTAGTTGTAGATGAACTAACTTCTGAGTATCAATAAAAAAAGCCATACAATAAACAGCTTATACAAACCCTTTTACGAAATGGAGAGATTCATTTATTGCAATGCATAAAACAAATACTACACCTTTTAAAAGTTACCCTTTAAAAGTTTTCATTTTCGGATAATGATCATAAAAAAGTGACTTTATCCCGTAAAATTTAATGAAAAAAGAGTATCTTTATAAACATATAACTAGTTGTAAAACATTAGGCAAAAGACTACTTACTTAAAATATAAAAATTAATTAATTTTTTGGATTCATTGACAAAGATTATATGAATTATACTTGAATTTTATTGTTGATATTCATCGACAGATAACTCACATTAATCTATAGAGTTGTGTAATTGAACTATCAACCGTCTTTAAATTATAAAACAAATTTTAAATTTGTAACATGAATATTATATATTTACAATATTTCTATTTCTTTAATTTTTTTTTAAACGCTTTTTATGAAAAAAATCTTACTACTTTTAGTTATTATATTGAGCTCTTGCGAAAAAAATATTACTAACATATATGAATATGAAGAACCTTTAGGAACAGGTTTGTACATGTATGGAACCACATCCGAGGGGGGAGCAAATGGTCTTGGAACTATTTATAGAGTTGACCAAAATGGTCAAAATATTCAGAAACTATTTGATTTCACAGCCACAACTGGAGGTAAGCCAACGGCAGGTTTAACATTAGCTGATAATGGTAAACTTTACGGATTTACAAACTCTGAAGGACAAATTGTTAATCCTGGAGCAAGATATTCTGCTGGTTCTTTTTATGAATTTGATCCTCTAACAAATGATCTGCAAGTAATACAATACTTCGATGATTTATCTCCGACAGGGGTTTCGTATGAACACAGCCCATTACTTCACACTAATGGTTTATTGTATACAACTAGTGAAGTTGGAGAAAAATTAATTGATGATGGAAAAATATGGTCTTATGATGTAAATACCGGTACAATCTCAATTTTAGCTACTTTAGATGCCTTTATATATGGTCCAAATAAAAGTAAATTAATGGAGGCATCTGATACTAATATATACTTCACTACTGCTAGCGGCTCAAATAACGGTTATGGTGCAATAGTTAGATTTAATACCTCTTCGAATTCCCTAAAGGTAGTTTATGGATCGCCCGGAGGTTACCCCAGAGATGAACAATTTCAAGGGGCTAGCAATAATCCATTATTTGAAGCTTCAGATGGCTACCTTTATGGTGCTTCAAAATTAGGTGGAGGTAATAATAAAGGAAACCTTTTTAAAATTGATAAAAATGGTAATAACTATCAAGACGTTTTTAATTTTGAATGGATTGTAGCAGGGGGATCCTCAAGGAGGCTTTATAGAAAAAAATGGTTTCTTATATTCAGCTACTGCACAACACGATCAACAAGATATCAATTCAGGTACATTTTATAAGGTAGAGCTCGCAACAGGAAACCTTACATTTACTAACTTCCTAGATTTTGAAGGGTATAGACCAATAGGAACATTTATAGAATCATCAAACGGAAGGTTTTATATAACCTGTTCTGGTGGTACTATTAACGATGGTAGCATTGTTGAATATAATCCCTTAAATGGAAAAATAACTCAACGACATAATTTTAACATAGGGAATAATGGAGCAAACCCACTGCGAAACTCTCTATGCCTTGTAGACTTAGGAGCACTTTAGGGCGAAAATAGTGTTTATAAGAGATTGAGAATGAAAAACTAATAACAACAAAGAACTGAGTGTAATATTCATTAAAATTAAAAACAATAAATATGAAATCAATTAAAATTACACTTATTTTATTAATCATTACAACAGTTGCAAATGCTCAGTTAAAAGTTGGAGGAAAACTCTCATATGGTTCGGAAATAGAAAGTTTAGGTTTTGGTGCTAAAGCAATTTATGAATTAAATGAAAACTTTTCTTTGTCAGGAGAATTAAATTACTTTTTTGGAATTACTACAACAACAACTAACCGTTTTATGGGACAAAATTTCAGCAGTTCTGAAGTTGATACAGGTTTGGTAACATTAAATACAGATTTACATTATAATATAAATATATCAAACTCAAATGACTTAAGATTTTATGGTATAGGTGGTTTGAACTTTTCGTTTTACGGAACAGAAGTAACAACAGATAACAGCTTCACTGGTTCGACAAGTGCTAACAAAAATGAAACTTTTATTGGTTTAAATTTAGGTTTTGGTGGCGGATTCTCTATAACAGATAAATTAGACTTAATATCTGAACTTAAATATATAATTAGTGATTTAAATCAAATAGTTTTTAGCGCAGGGGTAGTTTATAGCTTAAATTAAAACTACGAATTGAAAACGTTTTACAACACCGCATAAAGTTAATGTGGGTTTTTATGGTTTGTTCAAAGGTTTTTGTTTATTTACTATGTCACTTATACTTATTTAATTATTTTTAGGTGGGTTAAGATAAAAACACAAAATAAGTATAAGCTTAGTGCTAGGCTGAAAATCTTGCGATTATCAACTCCCACACTAACCTTATGCAAAACCGTT
>Ga0209138_1001298_pt1 | contig 21684 bp, 14 predicted proteins | sample SaaInl3SG_22_DNA_FD_184645 | JGI IMG/M metagenome (GOLD analysis project Ga0209138, IMG submission 184645) | Marine microbial communities from expanding oxygen minimum zones in the Saanich Inlet - ESP_153SG_22_DNA (SPAdes) (version 2) | ecosystem: Environmental > Aquatic > Marine > Intertidal...
GTTTGATAAAGCTATTTCAGACTATGAAAAAGCTTTGAAGATAAAGCCAATTGAGGCAAAGCCAAAAGAACAAATCAAAAAAGCAAATCAACGATTGGCTGATATTAAAAAACTTAATGACCAGTACGATGCGTTTGTAAAAGCTGGAAATGAATTGTTTGCACAAAAAAAGTACAAAGAAAGTATATCAAAATACGAGGGAGCACTCAATTTAAAACGAGATGAAAAACTCCCCCAAGCCCAAATTGATAAAGCCAAGGCAGAAATTACGCGATTGGAACAGCAAGAAAAAGATTACTTAGTTAGTGTTGCCAAGGGAGAATCTTTAATGGCAAATCTAAAATTTAGTGAAGCAATACAAGAATTTGAAAAGGCCCTTAAACTAAAACCACAGGAGGCACTACCGAAAGAAAAAATAGCTTTTTCGAAAGGAGAAATTGCACGATTAAAAGAAATTGACGAACGCTATAGACAACAAATGGAAGCCGGAATCAAAGCATTTGGTGAGAAAAAGTATAGTGTTGCACTCACAAAATTGAAAGAAGCTCAAACAACTAAACCTCTCGAAAAGAAACCTCAAGAACTCATCGCGAAAGTAGAAAATGCGATAGCAGAGGCAGAAAAATTAGAAGAGGAGTACCAAAACACCCTTAAGAAAGCAGATGAACTTTTGGCTGCAAAAGAATACGATAATGCCATTTCATCTTACTCAAAAGCTTTAACGCTTAAACCAAACGAAACGCTCCCTAAACAAAAAATTGAAGAAGCGAAAGAAGCCTTGGCTGCTCTATTGAAGCTAGAAGAAGAGTATGCCTCTGCTATGGCAAAGGGAAATTCTCTTCTCGCGGAAACTAAATTTGAGGAGTCCATCACAGCTTTTGGCGAAGCGAAAAAACTAAAGCCAAACATTACTGAACCACAAACAGGTATAGACAAAGCAAACGCTGGCATAAAAGCAAGAGAAGAAGCTGCCGCGAAGAAAAAAGCGGAGGAAGAAGCTGCAAGAAAGGCACAATTAGCCAGGGAGAAAGCAGAAAAAGAAGCAGCGGAAAAAGCAGCGAAAGAAGCGAAACGCATTGCCGAAGAAAGAGCTGCGAAAGAAGCTGAAGAAAAAGCAAAAGCAGAGGCTGAACGCCTCGCTCAGTTAGCGAAAGAAAAAGAAGCAGAAAGACTAGCCCAAGAAAAAGCTGAAGCGGAAGCATTGAGACAAAAACAACTGGAAAAGGAAGCGGCTAAACAAGCTCAATTGGCTAAAGAGCAAGCAGCGAAAGAAGCAGCAGAAAAGGCAGCGAAAGAAGCGAAACGAATTGCCGAAGAAAAAGCTGCAAAAGAAGCTGAGGAAAAAGCAAAGGCAGAGGCTGAACGCCTCGCTCAGTTAGCGAAAGAAAAAGAAGCAGAAAGACTAGCCAAAGAAAAAGCTGAAGCAGAAGCATTGCGACAAAAACAACTAGAAGAGGAAGCGGCTAAACAAGCCCAATTGGCTAAAGAGCAAGCAGAAAAAGAAGCTGCCGCACAAGAAGCTTTGGAAGCTGAAAAAGCGAAACAAGCGGCTTTGGAAGCCAAAAAACAAGCAGAACTAAAAGAAGCTCAAGAGCAAGCAGAAAGGGAGGCAAAAGAGAGAAAAGCGAAACAAGAAGCAGCAGCTGCACAAGCTGCAGCCGAGAAAGCCAAACAAGAGGAGGCAGAAAGAAAAAGACTTGCTGAACAGCAGGCTCTACAAGAAATGGAGCGAGCAAGATTGGCAAAAGAAAAAGCAGAAAAAGAGGCAGCTGAAAAGGCTAAACTAGAGGCAGAAAAAGCACAAAGAGAAGCGGAAAAGGCCAAACAAGCCCAAGAATTGGCGAGGCAAGCAGAGGAAGCAAAAGCAAAACTGGCAGCTGAGCAAAAAAAGAAAAGACAAGCGGAACTGGAAAGGCAACAAGCTGAAGAAGCAAAAAGAAAAGCACAAGAAGCGGAAAGATTGGCGAAAGAACAAGAACGATTGGCTGTAGAACGCGCTAAAAAAGAAGCTATAGAAGCAGAAAAACGGGCAGCAGACAAAGAGAGAGAAGCCGAAAATCAAAGACAATTTAAAGCTCTTGTTGCAAGGGCAGACGAGCAGTTTAACACAAAAGACTATCGAGGAGCAAAAAATACGTATAATTCAGCTTTATCAATTAAACCTAACGAAACGTATCCAAAAGTACGGATTGAAACTATTAATGAAATTCTCGCTAACATGAGCGAGGAACAGAGAAATGCGATTACCTCTACTGATGACTATTTCAATATCGATGCTGAACTGTACGGAACAGAAGTAGACATGACCGGAAAAGAAGGGAGTTTTCTTTTGACAAAAATAGAAGACAATTCTGACCTAAGAGAATATATGGATCTGATGGAATATATCGACTCATTGAATATAGAATTCAAACAACAAGAGGACAAGGATATTGCAATTGCTCTTATGACCTATAATGAATTTGAGTCACTGAAAGACAAAATAAATAATGAGCTTGGAGTAAATGATTACGCAAGAAACGGCAACATCACTTCGGTTAAACTCTTTTTGGATGCTTATGCATCCCAACAACAAGAGACTATAACTGATGACAAACAACAAAGTCTCACAATCTCTTATGAATTTGAAAAACTAAAAGAATCAATTAGCGAAGAGAAAATCAAACTAAGGAAACGAAATGAAACAACAATCTCGGAGTACAATAAATACCTAGATTCTGAATCTGAATTAGCAAAAATTCAAGGGGTTCAAAATACTCAAGAGACTTACGAAACATATGTGTTAACGGAAGAATTAAAATCAAAGATTTACTCCGAGTATGAAGAGAACGGAACAAAATTTAGACAAAGAGAGGTTTCCTTGGCTATATTGAAAGAAAAAATACTCAATCAAAACAAACAACTTTCTGAAAAAGAAAAACTTAGTCTGAAAGCTGAAATAGATTATTTAGAAAAAACGAATGAACTAATAGGACTAAGAAAGGAAAAAGGAGAAAATAGCATCATAGAAAACCAACACATTTATGAAGATTACCTAGATAAAAAATCCATAGAAAAGAAAGAAGCAGAAAAGCAATTTGATGAACGCATTGAAATGAATATGGATGAACTCGCTTTACTCGAAGAAAAACGAATAGAAAACACATACAACGAAAACCAAGATTTGTCCGCAAAAACTGATTCTTACCAGCAATTCGAAGACGAAAAGGTAAAGCTCTCGAAAGAAATACGAAAGAAAGAGGAACTAAGCCAAAGATCCGTGTCAAATTCTTTTGAAAAAGTTCAGGAAATTAAAAATGAAGCAGAAAAACAATCACAAAATAAAGTAGCTAAAAACAACGCTGAGTATTTGGCATACGAGGATGAACTGGCTAATCTGAAAGAAAATGAAAAAATCGAAAACGAGGGGAAAACTCTCGCAACGAGTAAGGAATTTGAAAAATTATCAGATCTAAAAAACCAGGAGTCTAAACAACTAAATGACGGAGCAGAAGATAAGGCCGCTGAGCTCAAAAAATTCATCGATAGAAAAGCGGAAGCCGAAAAAGAAGCGAGCACCAACAATCAAAAGAAATCCATCTCCACGAGCAAAGCGATTGAAAAAATTGAGTCGGAAAAATCCGTTCCAAAATCAGCGAGTAACAAAGACCAGTTAGCCTTGATATTTCCTGAAGGAGTTACCCAAAAAGTATATCAAAAGAAGAATGAATTTGGAGAAATCACCTCTATCACTACTCGCAGAGTAGTGGTTGTGGGAAACAAAGGAAACGATTACATTCATAAAAAAACCAAAGCGGGAAGTTTCTATTTCAAAAACGGGAAATCTATCTCAGAAGGAACTTGGGACCTAGAAACTTCTGGCGAAATTATTAACAAATAATCATATGAAAAAACTCTTACTTTTTATCGCTGTTTCTTTCATGATGTCTTGCACCGTGATTGAACAAAACAAAGCCATCGACTACAACAATTCTTTGGTAGATGTGCAAGAAAAAGTTGCCGACAAAATAAATGAATTCATTGATTTAATAACTATTGAAGATACCTTGGACTATACAATGGTTTACGAGAAAAGAAAAGAAGTCTTAGAATCAATCGACCAGGGAATTATTGAAGTTAACAAAATCGGAGGATTTGGAGAGTCTGAAGATTTTAAAAGCAGCATCCTTTCTGTTTTGAACGCATACAGAGAAGGGATAGAAAATGAATATACTACAATGGCCAATTTCTTGCTATTGCCTATTGAGGAACAAACCGATGAAAGGTATAGCGAAACAGAAGAAATTGCCTATGTAGCAGACAGTTTGATAGGAATTGCAGAAGATCAATTTATCAACGCTCAGCAAGTATTTGCAGCCTCATACAACTTGCAACTAGAAGATGTAATTGGTCCATTAGAGGAATATTAAAAAGCCTGAGTGCTGAAGTTCTTTAGCTGTTTATCTAATTGTTTTGCTTTACCTTGGGTGAGCGTATCCAAAAACTGCCAAAAAGAAGGTTGATGATGCTTGTGAACTGTATGAGCTAATTCATGTAAAATTACATAATCCCGCAATTCTTCAGGTAGTTTCATTAAGTGAAGTGACAAATTAATTTTGTTGTGAAAAGAACAGCTACCCCAGCGAGAAGTTGTATTCCTTATCGTAACCGAAATAAACTCTAACCCATGAAGAAGGGCTAGTTCTTTGGTTCGAATTGGCAAGATTAGTTTAGCTTCCTTTCTCCAAGCCTCGATTATCGCTGCTTGGATAAATTCTTGCACTTCTTTCTTAACTATATCAAAAAATTTAGGCACAAGAACTTGAATTCTATTGGTTGACACTTTGAATTTAAGCTCGGCAGAATCAACTCGATAAATTTCTAGTTTATGGTGGTTTGTACGAAACTCAGTGTTTTCGTCAAACACTGTTTGCTCCCCCACTTTTTTCTGAAGTTTTATTCTATGACTGACAATCCAATTTCTTTTCTCTTCTACAAATTTGTGCGCATGCACATACGGCATTAATCCTGGAACAGTAACTTGAACTACTCCCCCAGCCTTCAATGTAATTCGAGCATATTTAGCCCGTTTGCTTTTAACAAAAATCACCTCGCCAATTCCTTCAAACTCTTTCGTTTCTTTTCCTTTTATTTTTGTCATGTCAATCGTAAATTTACGACAATATTTGCCCAAGAAAGGCAACTAGGTTATTAACTCCATGAACAATTACGCACATTACAAAAGCCAAGGAAACTCCAAACCTTTTTCTTGTATAATAGTAAACAGAAGCTAAACATAGTCCCATCAAGGAAGTTATCAAAACATAATTCCAATTATACTGATGCGAAATGCCAAATAAAACCGCTGACATTAAGCCAGGCATATAACTCGGGATTGGAATCGAATCCAATTTGACTCTTACAAACAAACCCAATTCGATAATCCCATATTGATAAATCAATGATTCGATAATAGGAGCAAAAAACACCGCTAACAAGAGTAGTTTGGTGGTTGTCAAGTTTTCAAATTCCGTGTTAACCATTACATCCACATCAAGTAAGTAGTAAATGGTAGAAAATAGCAAACTCAACAACAGGAGGGTCAGTGAAAAAACGAATGCCAATTTTGTAAAACTCAATTTATCCAGGAGTCTCAGTATCTTTTTCATCAATAGCACATTAAAATTCTGATAACTCAATTGAGCTAGCAGGATAAAATTAGGCATTTTAGAGGAGTTTTTTCGCTCAATTCAAATATGAATGACAAGTAATAAAAAAAATAAACAGATAGAATAATCTTTTAGTCTTTGAGTTTAATTACGAATCCCTCTGTCGTTTTGTCACCAGAATCACGGGGTTTTTGTCGTTTTAAGTAAAAGTTGACACTTTTTTATGAACTGGTATCGAATTTGAACGCTCAAAGAAAAAATTAAATACAATTATGGCAACAGGAAAAATTAATGTACAAACGGAAAATATATTTCCCATCATTAAGAAGTTTTTATACTCCGATACGGAAATATTTTTACGAGAATTGGTATCCAATGCTGTGGATGCATCTCAAAAGCTAAAAACACTTTCTTCTTTAGGAGAATTCAAAGGAGAAGTGGGAGAATTGCAAGTAGAAGTGATTCTTGATAAAGAGGCAAAAACGATTACTATTCGTGACAACGGAATAGGAATGACAGGAGAAGAAGTAGATAAATACATCAATCAAATCGCCTTTTCGGGTGCCGAAGAATTTGTTCAAAAATACAAAGACACGGAGGGCGCTGCTGCAATGATAGGTCATTTTGGTCTTGGTTTCTATTCTTCATTTATGGTTTCTGAGCAAGTTGAAATCAAAACTCTTTCTTTTAAAGAGGGATCCAAAGCGGTAAAATGGACTTCGGATGGAACTCCAGAATATACATTGGAAGAAATAGAAAAAGAGGTAAGAGGAACAGACATTGTGATGCACATTGCCGAAGATTCTACCGAATTTTTGGAAGAAGCTCGAATTGGCACCATCTTGAACAAGTACTGTAAGTTCTTACCAGTAAATATCAAGTTTGGAACAAAAACCGAAATGATTGACAGCCCATCTGGCGAAAAAGATGAAGAAGGAAACCTAAAAAAGGAATCTATAGAGGTACCGAACATAGTGAACAATAAGGCTCCGATGTGGGCAAAACCACCAACCGAACTAAAATCTGAAGATTACGATAAATTCTACCAAGAGTTGTATCCGATGTCAGAAAAACCTTTGTTCAATATTCACTTAAATGTGGATTACCCATTCAACCTTACTGGAATCTTATATTTCCCAAAGCTGAAGAAGGATATTCAAATACAAAAGAACAAAATTCAATTGTATTCGAATCAAGTGTTTATCACGGATTCGGTAGAGAATATTGTACCTGAGTTTATGCAATTGTTACACGGAGTTATCGATTCACCAGATATTCCGTTGAATGTATCTCGATCCTACTTACAGAGCGATAGCAACGTGAAGAAGATCTCTTCTTACATAACCAAAAAAGTAGCCGACAAGCTAAACTCGATGTTTAAGGAAAACAGAGAAGATTTTGAATCCAAATGGGAAGACATCAGCGTTTTCATTGAATATGGAATGCTTTCTGATGACAAATTCGAAGAAAAAGCGAAGAAATTTGCTTTGTTGCGTAATACCTCAAATGATTTCTTCACACTAGAAGAATACAGCGAAAAAGTAAAAGAAACTCAGAAAGATAAAGACGACAAAGTAGTTTATTTGTACACAAATAACGCAGAAGAGCATCATGCCTTAATCGAAAATGCACATGCCAAAGGTTACGATGTGTTACTCTTGGATAGTCCGCTTGCTCCTCACTTGATTTCGAAACTTGAGCAATCTCTAGAAAATATATCTTTTGCAAGAATAGATGCCGATACAATCGAAAAACTAATAAATAAAGGAGAAGAAGTACCAAGCAAACTGACTAAGGAAGACGAAGAAGCCCTGAAACCAATTATTGAATCGGTAATGACGAAAGAAAAATTCATGGTGGATTTCCAAAGCTTAAGCGAAACAGATAGCCCAATGCAAATTACCGAAGCTGAATTCATGAGAAGAATGAAAGAGCAACAAGCACTTGGTGGAGGCGGAATGGGATTCATGGGAACCATGCCCGAAATGTACAATTTGGTTGTGAATAGTAATCACCCTTTGATTTCAAAAATATTGGAAACAAAAACCGATAAAAAGAAAAAGCAACTTATTGAACAAGCCACCGATTTGGCGCTATTGGCAAAAGGAATGTTGACAGGAAAAAAACTTACCGAATTCCTGAAACGAAGTGTAGACATCATCAAATAACAAAATCAACTAATAAAATGAGTCCCGTAACATCAGGACTCATTTTTTTTTGAGTAAACCGAATTATTTCTGCTATATTCAAGCAACAAATATGAATAACATGGACATAGATCAAAAAATAGAAAATGTAAAAAGCAGTAACGTATTCAAAAAATACGGGAAATGGCTTTTATTAGGAGTGCTTGTACTGTGGGTTGCCTCATCTTACAACGGTTTAGTAAAACTAGAAGAACCAATAAGCACCGCTTGGGCAAATGTAGAAACGGAATATCAATCGAGAGCAGACAAAGTTCAAGTAATTTCCAAAATTGTGAAGAATGCAGCAAATTTTGAAAGACAAACACTAACTGATGTAATTGAAGCGAGAAGCAAAGCTACTTCTATCAATCTTGATGTAAACGACTTAACGCCCGAAAACATGGCGAAATTTGAAGCAGCTCAAAATCAATTAACAGGTGCACTTAGTCGCCTTATGGTAACTGTAGAAAGATATCCGGAATTAAAAGCCACGGATGCTTTTAGAGATTTCCAGGCACAGTACGAAGGCATCGAAAACAGAATTGCTAAAGCCAGAAGAGACTATAACGAAACCATTCTTCCTTACAACATTGGTCGAAAAAAGTTCCCGAAAAACTTAATCGCAAAGGCTTTTGGTTTTAATAAAAAAGAAGAGTTCAAGGCCAATGAAGGTGCAGAGAATGTAAACGCAGACGAAATAGACCTAGGATTTGAATAAGAAAAAAATAGACGCACACTCTTTCTTGAATCCGGATGAAGAGAAACAAGTGCTTGAAGCAATTGGACAAGCTGAACTCAACACCTCTGGCGAAATTCGCGTTCACCTCGAAACGGAATGTAAAAAAGAGGTTCTCGCTCGTGCGAAAGAAGTATTTCATCATTTAAAAATGCACAAAACAAAACTCCGAAACGGAGTTTTGTTTTATGTAGCTACCGAAAGCAAACATTTTGCTATTTTGGGCGACCAAGGGATCAACGAAAAAGTAGAGCTCACATTCTGGGATTCCACAAAAGACTTGGTGCTTCATCACTTCAAACAAGGAGAAAGAGCTCTTGGCCTCGCACTAGGAATTCACAAAGCTGGAGAAAAGTTAAAAACATTTTTTCCTTATCAACAAAATGATCAGAACGAACTCTCGGATGAAATTTCGACTGGCGAATAAATAAAAACAGATGGAAATCAGATTTCCTCTTTCAGAAACTAATGACAAGATTCTTACTTACACTTTTTAGCGCATTGTTCCTCACCATTTGGGGATTTGGACAAACGGATTGTTTTCCAGACCACAGTTCCGGAACATTTGTTTACGACAAAGCAGACGTGCTTTCCGAATCGGAAGAGAGAATACTTCAGAGCGAACTTTCTTCTTTTACTGCCCGCAGTTCCAATGTATTGGTGGTAGTGGTAGTTCCTGACTTATGCGGGTATGACAAATCGCAATACGCCATTGAATATGGTGATCAATTGGGAGTGGGAAGAGCCGATAAAGACAACGGACTCGTATTTTTGGTAAAACCCAAAACAGCTAGTGAAAAAGGAGAGGTGTTTATTGCCATAGGAACAGGTTTGCAAGGGGCAATTACCGATGCCGGCACAAGACGAATTATTGATTACGAGGTCATTCCTTACTTCAAACAAAATAATTATTTCGGAGGAATTAGTGCAGGAGCCAAAACGCTCATGCGAATTGCCGAAGGAGAAATATCTGAACAGGGGTACAAAGAATCCAAAAAAGGAGGTAATTGGGTGGTTTTCGTTTTTTTCGCCCTTATTTTCATCTTGTTTCTTCTTGCCCAAAAATATGGAAAAGGAGGAGATGACGATTGGGAAAATTACGACCGAAACGGCAAACACCGTGGCGGAAGAAGTGCTTGGCCGTGGATATTTTTAGGAGGTTCAGGTTTTGGTGGCAGATCAGGCGGAGGCGGTGGATTTGGCGGAGGCGGTGGATTTGGCGGTTTTGGCGGAGGTGGTTTTTCTGGTGGAGGTGCCGGAGGAAGTTGGTAATTGGGAGTTAGTTTTTTATATTTGCAAAAAAAATCATTGAACAAAGACGCTAAACATTACTTCACGTTTGCACTATCTATCGATTGTGTCGTGTTTGGTTTTGACGGTAAAGACCTCAAAATTTTACTTATTGAAAGAAATGAAATTCCCTATGCGAACCATTGGGCACTCCCAGGTGATTTATTGGACCCTAAAGACGATTTAAATAACTCAGTAAATATTATTTTAAAAAATCTAACTGGCTTAAGCAATTTATTTTTTGAACAAGTAGAAACATTTGGCGAAATAAATAGGCACCCTCAAGGGAGAGTAATCACAACTAGCTATTTCACAGTAGTCAATCAAAACAAATACAAAGTAAACCCTGCCTCATTCGCTGCAAAAGCAAAATGGTGGAAAATCGAGAAAGCCAATGAACTGAAGTTGGCATTTGATCATAATATAATACTTAACAAATGTTTCAAAAGACTTCAAGATTCGATAAGAACAAAACCAATTGGCTTTGAACTATTAAACCAAACATTTAGCCTAACTGAGATCCAAACCTTGTATGAAGCGATATTAAAGATGAAATTAGACACTCGAAATTTTCGAAAAAAAATTCTTCAAATGAATTTTTTAAAAGAAACAGATAAATTTCAATCCAACGTTTCGCACAGACCTGCAAAACTATATCGCTTTGAATTGGAAAAATACGAATTACTGAAAAAAGAAGGATTTAGCTTCGAAATATAAAAAATTTGTTAACTTAGTGTCTTTTCTACAATAAGTAAGAAAATAGTTTACCAACACGCCACGTTTATGAACTTAGATACGCTAGATATAATTGTATTAGTAACTTATTCAATTTTAATTTTATTTGTGGGGCTTTTTGTCTCAAGAAAAAAGACGGATGAAGTCAATTCAAGCGACTATTTTTTAGCGAGTAAGTCACTTCCCTGGTGGGCGGTAGGTGCCTCGCTTATTGCGGCAAATATCTCTGCTGAGCAATTCATAGGAATGTCTGGCTCTGGTTTTGCTGTGGGACTTGCGATTGCATCTTATGAATGGATGGCAGCTCTTACACTTATTATTGTTGGTAAATACTTTCTGCCAATTTTTATTGAGAAAGGTCTTTATACCATTCCCCAATTTTTAGAAAAACGATACAATGCAAGAGTAAAATCAATTATCGCAATTTTTTGGATTGCCTTATTTGTATTTGTAAACTTAACTGCCGTTCTGTTTTTGGGAGCAACGGCAATGGATACCATTATAGGTAATGGAGATGGCTCGTTAATTCTTTCAAGCATAATAGTCTTAGCCTTATTTACCACTGCATATTCTGTGTGGGGAGGATTATCCTCAGTAGCCTGGACAGATGTAATTCAAGTGGGGATACTCATAATCGGTGGATTAATTACTACAGGAATTGCTCTTTATCATGTTTCGCCAGATAACTCCCTGTGGGGAGGTATGGAATATATATTCGCAAAAGCACCTGAGAAATTTGACATGATATTAGAAAAAGGCCACAAGGAATATAACAACTTACCGGGAATCGCGGTCCTTGTAGGAGGTATATGGATCGCCAACATCTATTACTGGGGATTTAACCAATATATTATCCAAAGAACTTTTGCCGCCAAAAGTCTCAAAGAATCACAAAAAGGAATTGTGTTTGCTGCAATTTTGAAAATGATTGTTCCACTCATTGTTATTATACCAGGAATTATTGCCTATGTAATGTATACAGAAAATCCAGATGTTGCCAGTGAATTTTTAGATGCAGCAGGTAATCATCAGAACGACAAAGCCTACCCTTGGCTTGTTTCTACCTTTGTGCCAGTGGGATTAAAAGGACTGGTATTAGCAGCTTTGGCCGCAGCTATTGTTTCTTCTTTAGCTTCTATGCTAAACAGTACAGCAACAATTTTTACCATGGATTTATACAAACCACTCATTAACAAAGAGGCCTCCGAAAAGCAATTGGTAACAGTAGGACGATTAACAGGAGTAATTGCCTTAATTATAGCAGCCGTTTTAGCCCCTATTTTAGGAGGAATTGATCAAGTGTTTCAGTTTATCCAGGAATATACTGGACTTGTTAGTCCAGGAATTTTAGCCATTTTTATCCTCGGATTATTTTGGAAAAAAACTACGGCAAGAGCAGCAATTATTGGAGCTTTAGTATCAATTCCTATCGCGTTTTATCTCAAATTTGGTCCTCAAATATGGGAAAACAACCTCCTTTTCCCTAACCTACCCTTTATGCATCAAATGTCTATCACATTCTTGGCCACTTGTGTAATAATGATTGGCATCTCATTAAATCAAAATAAAGGGAAAGATGATCTAAAAGGAATTGAAATTGAAAAAGGTTTTTTTAAAACTGACAAAACTTACAATGTACTTTCTTATGCAGTAATTTTAATGCTAATAATTCTTTATACAATATTCTGGTAACATGAAATCACTTTACCCCTATTTGTTTCTATTCTTCACTTTTCACTTATCTGCACAAGATACTATTGTGAAAAAAGCTCCGCTTGAAGGGTTTAGTGTGAGTGGAAATTACCGGTTTTTTGCTCAGCATAGAATATTTACCAACCCTTATGCCTACGGTTTATTGAACGATCAACCTTTGTACTTGCCAAACAGATCCATTATTGTAGGTGACGCATCTCAACTTCCTGAACTTACTCTTAATTTGGCAGGAAGGCCATCAAAGGGAACTTCCTTTGGTACAGATTTAGTTGTTTGGAATCAAAACAATGGAAACTTTGACTATTATCACAATTTGCAACTTGGAATAAATCTCTACGGAAATTTTACAACGAAATTTGGAAATGTGGGAATAAAAGCAGGCGGAATACATTGGCATAGTATGACTGCATTAACAATGAAATCTTTCGCAGGTTACAATCGGTATAGCATTTTCGATCGTAATCCATGGGACCCGCAGTTTAACGACATCAATAAAAGGTATGAGGATTATTATAAAAACGGAGCCATTTCGCAGGATACACGATGGTCTCAGCAGGCTGTGCAGGGATTTATTCTGGATTTAACCGAATTACCATTGGGTTTATCCCTCAATGTGATGTATGGAAAAACTCAAAATGCAGGATCCGCATTTAGAGATGTAGCAAATGTCTCGAACGACAGTACAAAGGATAACTTCATAAAATTTTATGACAACACTATCCCCAATAATGTAGTCGCTGGAAGTATTACCAAAACTTTTAATAAAAATAAAATAAGTGTCAACAGTTTCAATAGGAAAACCTATTCAGATGAATTGGCCACAAAAGTTATTTCGAATAATATATTGACGAGTGAATTCTTTTTTGACCAAAAAAAATTCTCTGTTTTAGGAGAAATTGGTGGCGGACATTATCGGGATGAATTCAAAGATCTCGGAATTGGAGAAATGATATCTCTTAAGTTAAACCTTAAAAAAAGTTTAACTAAAATCCCATTAGAACTCCATTATTACAGAATTAGTCCGAATGTAGTAAACAACAACGCAGAATTTGTGAACACTTCCGTAAATGAGGCTACTTCAGCTGCTGCGGGAGCCAATCAAGTAATTGGAGCAAATGGAGTCCTTCAGCAGAATGGAAGTGCCATGCTAGGAATGGGACAAATGGCAAATAACAGACAAGGCCTAAATATCAATACTGAATTCAAAATAAAAGACGCTGTCGTCTCTATTGGTAACGGGATTGCCAAGGAAATTGTCAACAAAAACAACAACATTTCTTTCGGTCATGCAGTTAACGGACTTACAATGTCCCGGTTTTGGAGATTTAGCTTCCCTTCTAATGTAGGGCCTTACAATACTACTTCAGTACTGTTCAGAAATGTTTTTCAAACGATTAATCTAAACGATTTGAACAACAGAGGAGAAGTAATAAATGATAAATATTTCAATAATATCGAGGCTCAAGTAAAATACAAATTAAACCTATTCGGGAACCCTTGGCATTTATTTTATTTAGGCTCCTATAATTCAGTTCAAACTAATTTTTCTCCTGTGACGGTATTCACAGAAGAGGCCTATCTGCGATTTTATTCTCACCAATTAGAGAGTTACTATCGGATTCATCCAAAGGTTGTATTATCCCAATATGTAGGTTGGGAAAGGGCAATAGCCAATTATTCTACTGAAATAGACATCGAATCAAATAAACCGAGAAACCAAGAGGGAATTGGTTTGGGGTTTGGAATTGATTACATGTTAGCAAAAAATACTGCTATTTATTTAAGGCACCGATACTTTACCTTAGAAGACCGAAATTTTGAACTTGATCAATTTTCAGGTCATGAAACTACTATTGAACTTAAAATTATTTTCTAATGAACAGAAAAGTACTTCTTTTTTTATTGATTATCTCTGCCAATTTAGTAATTGGTCAGCAAAAAAAATTCCAGATAAATGGAGCTGCTCGAGGCTATTTTTTATCCAACAACCTGAATCTTGATGAATCTCTTGATTCTGTTACAACCCGTAAAGCCAATTATGGGCACACTTTATTAGACTTAGGGTTTAGCCTTACTCCCAACAAAAATACAGAAGTAATAGGTATGTTTCGAATAAGAAACGAATTAGGTGGCTTTTGGGGAGGAGGCGTCTCTTTTGATGTTCGACAATTATCGTTAAAAGGAATTGCAGGGAATGTTGTGAAATATGAAATTGGAGACATTGACCTCAAAATGACACCCTACACACTGTTTAATACCCTAGAAGAAGGAGTGGTGAATGAAGGTGATGTATTTGATTTAAGAAGAGAAATTGTTCACTATGACATGTTTTATGGGAATGACAATACTTGGCGTATGCAAGGTGCCAAAATGAATTTCGGATTGGAATTTGGTAAACACATCAATTCGATTGACGTGAATGGCTTTATTACCAGACAAAGACCTACGGATGGAATAGCTGAGCCTGAGCGTGTGTATGGAGGTGGTACCATTAAGATAAAACAAAGCGATAATTTAACAATTGGATTAAATTCGGTCAATGTATTTGATCTTACCGAAACGATACAAGATAGTATCCAATACAAAAACAATGTCCATACTTTTGATGTTTTGTATAATAAAAACATTACGCGAAATATTAAAGTGGGTTTAAAATCAGAAGCAGGAATATCAGGAACTAGCTATAACAACTACATCGACACAAGAGCTCCTGAATCTCTTGAAGATTGGTTTTATGATGTCGCATTGGTGGCTCATATTAAAGATAAAAACATAAAAATGGAGCTTGGCTACAAAGACGTGGGAGCCGATTTCTTTTCGGCAGGAGCTCAAACCAAACGAATTGATTATTCGCGTTTCCCGGGTCTCTATCAGCAAATCACCAATAGTGCTGTAGGGCGACAAATAAGCTATACAGACATGATAAGCGGAAATACCGAAAACTCGTTTAAAATCAATGAGCAGCTCCTTCCCTATTTTGCTGGATACAACAATATCTCGCCTTACGGCATTGCCACTCCCAACAGAAGAGGAATTTATGTAAATTTATTGAGAACTGATTCTGTTAAATTTAGAAACAGCTTTTTAAATGCTTCTTTTATGAGTCAATCGAGAGGAACTGGTACCGTAAATAAGAAGAACTTTATTCTGCTTACTGCTGGCACTGATATTTACATGAATGATTTCTTTGGTTGGAAAAAACAACTGAAAGTTGATTTAGGAATACGCTATGAAAACACGACTCGAAATGGGGAAGAATACGAAAAAGGAAATCTAAATAGCACCTTCATCGATGCGGGAATTTCGTGGGAATTCGCCAAAAAACTTGATCTACTTGTTGGCACAAAGCTTTGGCTTGTAAATGGAACCGCTTATGTAAATCAAAGAAATCAGTTTAATACTGTTGTCAATTTTGATGTGATTGATTATCATTTTACAGAAAACACTTATGCTGCTGGAATGAGGTATAGATTCAGCGATAAAAACACCTTATCTGTGCAGTACCAAGTATTCGATATACAACATAAACAGTCAAATTCTGTCGATTACGGAATTTCACAATTTTCATTTCTTTACTCATTATTCTTTTAAACTATGAAAAAAATAGCCCTACTACTGATAGTAATCTTGTTTTCTTCTTCTTGTCGAAAAGAAGATTCCAACAATTTTGATGGTCCAAATTTAAATGACTTATTTGGCCCTTTTTCCATTGTTGAAACGATCAAAATAAACAAAAACACTGCGGATTTCCCGTCAGATAACGAGTTGTTTTTTAGCGGTGAATTGTCCAAAAACACTTCCTGGGTAATCACCATTATAGGAGAAACAACTGGCGCTAAAAGAACCCTGACAGGAACAGATAGAATACTAAGTACAGACAATGCAGCATGGGATGGCGGAGCCAATACTTTTCCAGGATTCGGATTAGAAAATGCTTTTATTGAAATCTCTTTTCCAAAAGAAGAAAACTCTCCCGTGTTGTATGACACAGTTTCAATCACTAATACGAAAATTGATAATGGATACCTCATTACAAGTTTCGAAAACGGAGAAGGAGCTAATTGGAGTAAATTTAACCAAACAACAGTAAGAGGACAAATAGATTGTGGTACAGGGGAATCTGCCAAAGGAAATTGTCACTACGGATTTAACGGAACAGTTCCTTGGGATTGGGCGATTGGATCTGTCATGGTAAAACCTAATTCTGGAACATTTGGTTTACCTGCTTCTGCCTCCAATTTGTATTTCAATATGGCATTCAAACCACTTGAAAACACTGGGATTGGAAATACTTTTTTACAGTTTTGGTTTGATGAGGATGACAACGGTGATGGGGTTTTTGATGAAGCTACTGAAGATCGTTTCATTTATGAGTATTGGTATGAACAAGGCGGTTGGAATTTGGTCAGTTATAAATATTCTGATATTCAATTTGATGAAGATGGAAATCAAATTTCAACTAATGGAAACGGTCTTCCAGAACCTTCCAAACTTGTTTCGATCAACGTCTTTTATTTGGCAAATAAGGATAACGGAAATGCCAAAGCATTAATAGACCACTTAATTTTTACAACCAATAAACCTTACACTCCTTGAGAAAAATTTTTATCATATCGTGTGTTTTAATTATTTACAATTGTGAGAGCATAAAACTGAAAAAACAGGTGCTATATGACAAATACGAGCAACCTGCACCAAAAGAAAATTATTCTCAAGTCATTTTCAGCGAGGGTAAAGGTACCATGTGGAACTCATTATTTGATTGCGGAAATTTTGAAATAACAAATTCTGTTGCCTATTCAGGGAAATCTAGTATAAAATTAGATTGGAATAAAGGGGATTGCGAATGGATAGGTTTTGGCAACAGTTTTAATAACTGGCAACCTGTAGACCTAAGTAATGACCGATTTACAAAAGCCCTCAGATTTTTCGTGCGAACCCAATCCAAAACTGCAAAAGCGATTCCAATCGTAGCCAACCTTGAGGATTTTTCTGGTGGTGGAAGTTATTATTTTATTGATGCCGGTAAATACCTAAATGGACTAGAAATTGATACAACCTGGAAAGAGATTACTGTTCCATTGTGGCATTTTCCGATTGACCCGGAAGAAGTGGATATCTTTTCCATCAAGCAAATGCAGTTTCAACTTGAAGGTTCTGGATCATTTTACATCGATGAATTAGAAATAATAGATTACTCAAAAGAAGAGTATGCAACATCTCGTTTATTGGTTGAGCAAATGAAACCGAAAGGAGCGTTTAACCAAACTGTGTATAGAAAAGGGAATTTTGAGGAAGATGTTTGGGGATACCAGAACAATTCCTGCCAAGAGTTAAAAGAAATGAAAGATTCCCTTGGAAATACTCAAATCCATTGGAAATACGATTCAGAAAACTGTGATTGGGCCAAATGGGGAGTTAATTGGAATGGTTGGTACGCTATCAATTTAAGAGGTGTAAATGAAACCTCCGCCATTCATTTTAAACTAAAGTCGTCAGAAAATAGCGAATTTATAGTGATGATCGAAGACTTCAAAGGACATAAAACCAAGTTGTTTTCCAATAAAAATGAGCAAATATCAGCTAATAAAGAATGGCAACATATAGTGATTCAACTAAAAAATTTAGATCTGAAAGAAAAAGACTTTGTCCTTGATCAAATCAAACAAATCACCTTTGAGGGAACTTCATTTGGCGAAGTATTTATAGATGAAATTAAAATTACAAAATAATGTTTACTCTCAAAACAAACTATTTACTCGGGTTCGGGATATGGCTACTGCTCTATTCGTGTCAAACCAGTACTTCTGAATCTTCCAACTCTGACTCTGACATTGAATCCCTAATTTCAAACATGTCGATTGAAGAAAAAGTGGGACAAATGACTCAAATCAATATCGATGTTATTTCCAAAGGAGAATTGTATAACCTCGAAGTACCTCATCAACTGGATAGTACAAAATTAGATTCAGCCATCAATCATTATTATGTTGGTTCTATTCTCAATGTAGGAGGACATACCTATACAAGAGCCCATTGGCAGGAGATAATAACTGAAATACAAACAAAGGCAATCTCACAAGGGAATAAAATCCCAATAATTTATGGAATTGACGCAATACACGGAGTAAATTACACGGTAGATGCTACACTTTTTCCTCAGCAAATTGGTCAAGCTGCAACCTGGAATCCCGAACTTGTTCAACAAGCAGCCTCAGTAACGGCCTACGAATGTAGAGCCTCTGGAATACCCTGGAATTTTTCGCCCGTTTTGGATATTGGCAGACAACCACTTTGGTCACGTTTTTTTGAAACTTATGGAGAAGATGTTTTTTTAGCAAAAAAAATGACCCAAGCTTGTATCCGAGGATATCAAGGTACTGATCCTTCTAACCCAGAAAAAGTTGCTTCTTGTATGAAACACTTTTTAGGTTACAGCACTCCACTTTCCGGGAAAGACAGAACTCCAGCTTGGATTCCAGAGAGGCAATTGAGAGAATATTACTTGCCTACTTTTGAAAAAGCAATTCAAGAAAATGCACTTACCGTAATGATTAACTCTGGCGAAATCAATGGCGTACCAGTTCATGCAAATCAACTCATACTGAAAAATTTATTGAGAGATGAACTCGGATTCAAAGGGCTTGCTGTAACCGATTGGGAAGACATTATTAAATTATACACCAATCACAAAGTGGCTCGAGATATGAGGGAAGCAGTCAAAATTTCTATTCTCGCTGGGATAGATATGAGTATGACTCCGAATGACTATTCTTTTAACCGCGCATTAATTGATTTGGTGAAAAGCGGAGAAATTCCTGAAAGTAGACTAGATGAATCGTGTAGAAGAATACTTTGGGTAAAAAAACAACTTGGCCTACTTGAAACTCCCATTCCAGACTTTGAATATTATGAAAAATTTGGTTCAAAAGAACACCAAGAAATTGCTCTTAACACTGCGTTAGAATCAATAACTTTATTAAAAAATGAAGAGAACATATTACCCTTGGAGGAAAATACATCGATTTTGGTATGCGGCCCTGCGGCAAATTCTCTTGCCATTCAAAACGGAGCATGGACACATACATGGCAAGGATTAGATTCTTCCTACAACACCAAAGGAGCAAAAACATTTTTCCAAGCGATTAAAGAACAAAGCAAAGGAAAGGTACTTTATTCAGAGGGAGCCACGCTCACTGAAAAATCAAATTTGAAAGAAACTATTGCCAAAGCAAAGCTTTCAGAGGTAATAGTACTATGTGTTGGAGAATTACCAGGTACTGAAATCCCAGGAAATATAGAGGATTTAAATTTACCTGAGGCTCAAATTGAATTGGTAACCGAACTAAGCAAGATCAATAAGCCCATTGTTCTAGTTATGAGTCTAAATAGACCTCGAATTCTTCAATCCGTTGTAGCTCATTCTAATGCTATATTGCATACCTACTTGTCTGGTGATTTTGGAGGCGAAGCTTTAGCACAAATTCTATTTGGAAAAACTAACCCATCGGGAAAATTACCATTTACCTACCCCAGACATACTGGGTCTCTACTAACTTATGACCACAAATATACCGAAGTATTTGATAAGGATTTTGGTAAGACAGGATTCAACCCGCAGTGGGAATTTGGATTTGGACTTAGCTATTCCAACTTTTCGTATTCCAATTTAGTCCTTTCTAAATCTACTTTCAATCAAGATGATACCCTATCATTTTCAGTAGACATTACCAACAACTCCGAAATAAATGGGAAGGAAGTTATTCAAATTTATGTCAGTGATACGGTGGCTTCAATTACACCCAGTGTAAAAAGACTGAGAGGCTTTAATAAAAAACTAATCAAAGCAAATACGACAGAAACTATTTACTTTTCAATTCCAATTTCTGAATTAGCTTTTGTGAATAATAAAAACAAATGGATGGTGGAACCCGGCTGTTTTATCCTAAACGTAGGGAACCTCCAAAAATCTATCATCGTAGAGTAAAGTTGTTTCTGAAAATTTAATTTGTTATATTCGTTCTCACTAATTGTAAAAATAACAATAAGGGAGAACCATAAAAGTTCTCATTTACAAATCAATTTAAAACGCATTTTCATGAAAAAAAGTTTACTCTTTCTTATTTTAGCAAGCCTTACCTATTTCCAAAATGACGGATTATGCCAGAGTTCATGGGATGATTTTGATGTTCAAGGAAAAGTTATCTATCCTTTTTTCAACGGTACTATTTTTGATCAAACATTTGCTAATCCTGCAACGACCGGTGTAAATACGAGCTCACTTTGCGCTCAATACGCTCGTAGTTCAGGTTCGCAATATGATGTCATTTTAGTAGAGCCCTCAGGTACCAATAAAATAGGAAGCGTTTCTGATTACAGGACTGGTACAAAAAAAATGACCATGAAAGTATACAGTACGGTGGTTGGTAAAACAATTCAAATTACTCTGGAAAATAGGACCACCGCACAACCGACAAATTTTCCAACTGGACGGCATAGCGAGTATACCGCTGTAACTACAGTAGCAAATAGTTGGGAAACACTCACTTTTAATTTAGTTAATAGGCCCGATCCAACCGTAGCTGACACAAGTGTAAGTAGAATGGTCATACTGTTTGACCCAAACAGTTACAATTCTGACACGTATCTATTCGATGACATCATGGGACCTGATATGTTGGACCCTTGTTCTTCAGTAGCTATAGATACTTCCATTGGGGAAGACTATGAATGTCAGAGAAATGTTGCCTTTACTTTTGCAAATGGAACTCATTTGCAGTCAGAAACTAATCCATCCCAATCAGGAATAAACACTTCTGCCATTTGCGGAAAGTTCATCAAATTTACTCCACCAACCAATGACGGAGCATTTGGGGGTTCATTTAATCATAGTTTCTATTCTACCACTTTCAATAAGGCCCGAATCGATCTTTACAATCCAAATGCCACTTGCGATTTTATGATGGTAATGCAAGATAATGCAGGCAATAACGTTAAAGACACAACCTTTACCGTTCCCTCCTCAACAAATTGGGCAACTTTCGAAATGGATTTAACTTCCATTTCACCAACTATTGAGTTAACTAGTTTCGTCCTTCTTTTAAACCCCGCTACATCAACTGTGGACACCATTCATATCGATAATTTTGAGTTTTTCAAGGATAACTCAACTAGTCAGAAAGAAAACAATGGAATTGCTCAACTTAGTTTATATCCAAATCCTTTTAGTGACCAGTTAACAATATCGAGTGATAACCAATTGTCCGAAGTTACTTTATTGGATCTTACAGGAAAACGAATTCGGTATATTACCCAAATAAACTCAAATAGAATTGAATTAGATCTGACAATATTAAATGAAGGTTCTTATCTTATT
>Ga0209138_1001300_pt1 | contig 21664 bp, 20 predicted proteins | sample SaaInl3SG_22_DNA_FD_184645 | JGI IMG/M metagenome (GOLD analysis project Ga0209138, IMG submission 184645) | Marine microbial communities from expanding oxygen minimum zones in the Saanich Inlet - ESP_153SG_22_DNA (SPAdes) (version 2) | ecosystem: Environmental > Aquatic > Marine > Intertidal...
TGCATCGGGCTGGCTTTGGGGTTTTCAGACCGCGCTTACTTGGGTTTGACCTCCGCGCTGTGCGCGATTTGGCTCATCGGTGTGCTGATCCAATGGCGTTCGTGGATGGGGCACTTTTGGTTTGCCTACCTCGTGCTCCTCGTGCCGTTCATCCTGAGCAACGGGGTGCTCACCGGAGTGAACTTTTGGTCGTACCCCTTGCTCCACAACACGCCCGAGGTCATTTCGGACCACATCGTGTGGTACAACAACGACGAAAATTCCGGCTGGCGCATCTTCAGCATGCCTGTCGACGATCTGCTGTACGGCCTTCTCCTGATTGGGGTGAACGTGAGCCTGTTCGAGGCCTTCTCTGCGAGAGGAAAGGCCCAGGTGCGCGTCAACGCTTGACGGAAAGCACGGCCGTCACCGGGCGGTGATCGCTGAGCTCCACGCCGTGGGTCTGTTGGCGCCAAACCGCCAACGTGGTGTCCGCCAAGATTCCGTCAATGCGCAACCCAGGCACCGCACCAATGTGCGTCCCTCCGAGCCCAATGCCCGACGCTTCAAATGTGTCGCGTGCTCGTCCTTTGCGCAACCGGCGCACGGCATACGACATCGGGCTGTCGTTGAAGTCTCCCGCCAACACGACAGGGTACGGGCTCTCCTCCATCCGCTCCTGAAGCACGCGAGCTTGAGCAGCCCGAGCCTGCGAAGCTCTCGTCACCAAGCCCAACAAACGCAACCCTTCCTCTCGACTTGGCCCATCCTCCACCGCGGCGTAATCCTCGCGGCTGAAATACAAGCTCTGCAGGTGCACGTTGAACACACGCACGATTCCCGACGGGGTTTTGAGGTCGGCTTGCAGCACACGTCCCCGACCCGCTTCCTCCGGGAACATCCACGTGGTCCAGTCTTGCACCCCAAACGTTGTGGCCAGCGCCGGTCCCGCCCCGTTGGGCCAGGTCAGCAGGCGTCGACGTGGCACGTTCCACGACAATCCCGCCTCCCGCAGCACGCTTTTGCCGTCGCGTGGAAATTCTTGAAAGCACCACACCGCCTCGTCCCGCTCGCCCAGCCACACGGCGAGCTCGCGGCGCGTGGCATCCCCCTCGAGCCACCCGTACTCGTCGAGGCGTCTCACGTTGAAGGACATCACCCCCCACGAAGCTTCGGATTCAACGCTGGGTTCAGGCAAGTTGGACGTCCCCAACCCGAGCGAAAACACGAGCATGAATGAAGGCCATGTGGCGATCAAGACGAGGACAGGAAAAGCGGCGCGGATCCACCGAAACGACACCACGCGCCAGAGAACGCCCGACGCGAGCAGCACCCACCCCAATCCGTAGGTCAATCCGAAGGGCGCAAGCCAAGGAAACCAGGAGGGTGAGACACGGACCGCCAATTCCCCCAAAACCACGAGGACCATGCCCGGCCACGTGAGAAGGCTCGCCGAATCGGCCCGACGCCGTTTGCGCGGCTTGTCGACTGGGGACTTGGTGGATTTGGCCACGGTCAGCGCTGGCTTTGGTCAAACAGAAACCGCTTTTCCTCGGCCGTCAAGTGGTCGTAACCGTGCTTGGAAATCTTGTCGAGGATGGCGTCGAGCTCATCTTCGCGCTTGGCGCGGGCCGCGTTGAATTCGTCGTCGGACATCGGTGCTCGAGAATCCTCGCGTTCCGACGCCTTCCAACGGTTGGATGTGGAGGCTCGGAACCGGCTGCGCTTGCGCTGGGGAATCGAGATGGATCGCGAGGAAAGCGCGTCGAACAGCCATTCGAGCCAGCTGACGAGGCTTCGGCCTTTGCGATCCTGCTGGACCAGCAAGACCCCAAACAACGCGCCACCGAGGTGCGCCAGGTTGCCCCCCGCGTTCACGCCTTGGCTCAAGCCGAAGTAGTCAAGGATGACGTACACCCAAAAGAGGTGCTTCAGCGCCACTGGCCCGAAGAGGATCAGGTTGAAGCGCATCTCTGGCCTCAGCGTCGCCAAGGCACCAAAGATGGCCATCACCGAAGCCGAAGCGCCCAAGGCGTAGGTTCCGGTCTGCAGAGGTTTGAAGCCATTGGTGATGAAAAAGTAGGCCGCGAAGCCTGCGAGGCCTCCGCCTACGTACGTGCTCAAGAGCCGCCGTGACCCGACTTCGCCGTGGTACACGCGCCCCATCCAAAAAAGCAGCAGCATGTTCATGGCGATGTGCCACAGGTCTTGGTGCGCGAACATGTGCGTCACCACGCTCCAGGGGCGCGTCGCCAGAACCTCCAATCGCCAGGAGGTGGCGAGGGTTCGGGCTCCCTCAGCGGGGAGAACATCCGACACCACACCGCCACTCAAGCGGTCCACCACGTTGAGCGTCAGCAACAGCAAAAACACCGCCGCGTTGACCCAAATCAAGCGCGTCAACATGCCTCCGCCGCGCCACGTCGATTTCAAATCCTCCCACATGATTCAATAGAAATGCCCGCGGTCTTGCTGCCACCGCTTGAGCAGAAAATACCCAAAAATCATCCCTCCCAAATGCGCGAAATGCGCCACGTTGTCGCCGGGGCTGTTTTGGAATGCAAGCATCAGTTCAATCGCGCCGTAGCCCATCACAAAGTACTTCGCCCGAATGGGAATGGGCGGGAACAGCAGCATCAGCTGGGTGTTGGGAAACAACATGCCAAAGGCAAGCAGCAGCCCAAACACCGCCCCGCTCGCACCCACCACGCGGCCATACACCATTTCAAGCACGCGAGCCCGCTCCAATGGACTGGCACTCGGGCGCACGAACTGCTCAGCGGCTGGGAAGAACGTCCCCAATTCGGAATAGAACTGGAGCCCCACCACGAGTTCGTGCAAAGCGAATGCCCCCAATCCGCAAACCACATAATAGATCAAAAAACGCTGAGGTCCCCACACGCGCTCCAGCTGCGAGCCAAACATGTACAACGCAAACATGTTGAAGAAGATGTGGCTGAGGTCTCCATGCATGAACATGTGGGTGACGATTTGCCAGGGTTCAAAAAACGGCGAACCCGGGTAGGTTCCGGCCAGCAGAGGCACGGCCACGGCGTCGCCCATCAACCCCGCCACCACGTACATCAGGACGTTGATCAGGATGAGGTTCTTGACGACTTGGGGGGTGTTTTGCAACATCAGCGAAACGGATTTTCAAGGTCTTCAGCGGCCCAAACCGACAGCACTCGCCGCCCGTCTGGGTCCACGTTGGGGTGGTCGCATGCCCACAGGGCCGCGATCAATTGACGACGCGCCTCCATCGGCATCGACACGTCGCCACTCGACGCGGAACGCTGCGCCCAGGCCTTCGCCCAGCGCTCTCGTCGCTCCGACTCGCCGTCCCACGAACCTTCGTGGTGCGATTCCAGGACCGCATCCAAGGCCTCGCGAACGTGCGCGGTCAAGTCGGTCGGGACAGCTCGGAGTTGCACGGTTTGGTCGTCGATCTGCGCCAGCTCCATGCCCATGGCCGCGAGCGATTCGCGCGCATCCATCAGTGCCAACACTTCCGGCTGGGTCAAGGTGATGTCCTCGGGAATGAGCAAGACCTGTGAGGTCACTGCACCGGTGGCGTTTTCTTGCGCCTTCAGAAAGCGCTCGTACTGGATGCGCAGCTGGGCGCGACGGATGTGCACCACTGCGATGCCCTCTTCCGTCGGGACCATCAGGTACTTCCCCTTCCATTGCAGGATTTCCAAACCGCGTTCCGCCTGAAGCTTCGTTGCAGCCAAGGGTTCTGCCGACGTGGATCCAAGCTCTGGCTCCATCACCTGGTAAAGGTCCTTCCACGCGGAGGCCGCGGGTCGCGACCATCCACCGTGGGCTTCTCCGAGGGACATGCCCCCTGAACGTGAAGTCGACGAAGTTCCGCCGGGCCGCGTATTCGCAGGTTCAAAGGGGTTGTAGCTGGGGTTGACCCGCACCGTGGGTTCCGACACTTCCATGCCTGGCTTGAGGTCGGGAATGTTCAACCCAACTTCCGCATCGAAATCGATGGAAGGTGCTACGTTGTGAGCCCCAAGGCCGCGCTTGACGGCCGACTTCAAGATGGCCAGGATGGGCTGTTCTTCGTCAAACTTCACCTCAATCTTGGTCGGATGAATGTTGACGTCGATTCGAGCCGGATCGACGGTGAGGTACAGCGCGTAAAGCGGATGCTGACCGTCGGAGATGAGTCCGTCGTAAGCGCGCAACACTGCGCGGTGCAGGAGTCCGTGCTTGACAAAGCGGCCGTTCACAAACAAGAATTGCTCTCCCCGCGATTTTCTTGCGGAATCGGGCTTTCCAACAAATCCTTCGATGGCCACGACATCCGTTTCCTCTTGAACCGGGACCAAGCGCTCGTCGTGCTTGGGACCGAGAATGCCCACGATGCGCTGGCGCAAGGTGCGTGGCTTGAGTTGGAAGAGGTTGGCGTTTTGGTGGGTCAACGTGAATGCGATGCCCGGATGGGCAAACGCCACGCGCTGGAATTCGTCCACGACGTGCCGCATCTCGACCGCGTCGGACTTGAGAAAGTTCCGACGCGCCGGCACGTTGTAAAACAAGTTCTTGACGTGGAAAGTCGTCCCCGCGGCACGGGCCTTGGGTTCCTCCCCTACGATTTCGGATCCGTGGCACCGGACCAGGGTCCCCACGTCCGACCCAGCCTGACACGTCGTGACGTCCACATGGGCGATGGCCGCGATCGAGGCGAGCGCCTCCCCCCGGAAACCCTTGGTCGCCAGGGCGAAGAGGTCGTCCGCGGACTGGAGTTTGGACGTGGCGTGACGCGCAAAGCACACACGGGCGTCTTCCGAAGACATGCCCGCGCCATTGTCAAGCACCTGGATGGACGTTCGGCCTGCGTCAAGCACGTGCACCTCGATGGAAGTGGCGCCCGCATCGACGGCGTTTTCCATGAGTTCCTTCACCACCGATGCCGGCCGCTGAATGACCTCGCCGGCCGCGATTTGGTTCGCGACGTGATCGGGAAGGACGTGGATCGTTTGGCTCATCCGTTGGATTGCATGAAGTGAAGGAACTGGCCGTAGTCGTGAGACTCGACCCAAAGAATCGCGCGGTACGTCAAGTACACCAGCACCACTGCCACCCCGGCTGCGCGGAGCGTTGCCATTCGGGACGCCTTGATGGAGGCAGCGCGACGAGCTGCGCGGCCCTCCGAATCCCGAGCTCCTTGCCGGAATTTGATGGGACGAGGAGCGTCCGACGCCCCATGAACCTCCTCTTCCACCCGTCGCTTGCGCTCTTCCCATTCAGGACGGGAATCCGACAAGTGGCGGGACTTGAAGACGAAGGAGCGTGGCTCGGTCCGCACGTTCCGAAAAGGGCCGCGAAGCTTGGGCGCTTTCATGCCCTCGAAGGTACGGGTGGTCAGGCGTGAGTCCGCTCAAATTCCGTTAACACGGATTCCACATCTCGTCCACCGTAATGCGCCAGAACCCTGCGCAGAACACGCTCCACGCTCGCGTCCGGACAGGACGCGCCGGACGTGATCAAAACGGTCGGCGCCCCTCCATCTGCTCCTGCGGCGGGCAGAGGCTGGGGTGTGACGGCGATTTGGCCGGTGTGCATGTCAAAATGATGCACGCCATCTTCCTTCCACTCCAACTCGTTGCGGACGAAGAACGTCGGCATTTTCTCCTCGCAGAGCTCCACAAGGTGGGAAGTGTTGCTGCTGTTGTAGCCGCCCACCACCAAGGCGACGTCAGCTCCTCCCGCGAGCAAAGCGCCCTGCGTGGCGCTTTGGTTGTCGTTGGTCGCATAGCACAGCGTGTCGCGTGTGTTGGCGAACTGTCCCTCGGGGTCGGCGTCGACGGCCTGTTTGATGCGGTCGGCGATGGCTTGTGTGTCGGCGGCGAGCATGGTGGTTTGGTTGACCACGCCCACGCGTCGGAGGTGCTGCCGCGGATCAAATCCCTCGGTCGTGCGCCCCTCGAACCGCGCCCAAAACCCCGCAACGTCCGCCCGTTCGCCCTCCATCCAAGACGCCAAGAATTCAGTTTCTTCTGCGTTTTTGACCACCAGGGCGTGGCCCGTTTCGGCGGCGTGCGAAAAGGTGGCGCGGGTTTCTTCGTGCTGGGGCTTGCCGTGGATGATCACGGCAAACTCCTGCCCGCCCAACTGCGCGGAACGCTTCCACACCTTCTCGACAAAGGGACAAGTCGTGTTGTACTTCTGCACGTCCACGCCGAGATCCGTCAACCGCCGTTCCAACTCCACGGTGGCGCCAAACGCCGGCACAATGACCACGTCGTCCGCCCCAAGTGTGTCGAGCGGCACAAGCTCTTTGCCCAACGTGTCGTGCAAAAACCGCACTCCCCTGCTCTCCAGATCCGCATTCACTTCCGGGTTGTGGATCATTTGGCTGAGCAAGAATATCCGCTTGCCTGGATTCTCATCCACAGCCTTGTAGCTGATCTCAATGGCGTTTTCCACGCCAAAGCAGAACCCAAAATGACGGGCCAACCGCACCCGCACGCTCCCAAAGTCCAGGTCGCTCGGTGTGAAGTCTTGCTTCCTGGGGTCCAGCGCCTTGCGTCGCGCCTTGACGCGAGCGATGATGGGGCTGCGGTAAAACTCGGGGATGTCGAAGCTGCGCATGTGGGTCCAAAAATACCTTCTCCATCGCAACCTTTCGGACACCACTTTCGTTCACTCCCCCAAGTTCTTCGGAACAAGAAATGATCGAAACGTATGCCCGGATGGAAAATGCGCCTTTTGAGAAACGGGGCGTAGAAGGGACAAAGGAGAGGCTTCGGCCTCTCTTTTTTTTACCCCAAACCCGAGCACTTCTTACTTCGCCGCGCGGTCCCGACGCTTGGCCAGCCCCTCGGCATTGTCAAAAGCCCGCTTCAAGGCATCGTCCCACAGCGTGGAACTCCTTCTCGCCACTGCCCGCACGTCCCGCACCACTTCGAGGTCCGTCGAAGTCTTGAAATTCAGCTGGTCGAGCGCCAAGCGTTGAACAAGCACGGACTGCAACTCCGGCGCGTAGGCCAAAAACGGCCACTCGTCGGTGCGAAGCGCCACGTGGATGCGGTCCGATTCGCTCAACCACTCCAAGGTCCATGCGTCCAAGGCCGGCACAATGTCCGGGCAATCGTCCAACCCCACTTTCATGCGCCATTCCAAGGCGGAGCGCACCCACTTCGCGTTGGCCTCCCCACGTGCCGGCCAGGCGGGCGCGTCCGTGCACGTCCAGCACGTCCAGCACCACGGCCCCCAAAGCCACCACGTCGAGATCCAGCTCATCACCCCACTTCGATTTCTTGCTCCACAAAGCGAATGCCCAATCCTTCGAGCCCTTGAAGAAGCGGCTCGTAATACGTTCGCGACATCGGAACGTCCACACCCGTCGTCCCAAACTCCCCGTTCAGGAGCGGCTTCACGGCCAACGCCATGGGCAGCCCCACGGTGTCGCTCATCGCCGTGAACACGCTGTCCTTGCCTTCAAGGCACAGGCTGCTGGTTCGGGCCTTACGTTCGCCGTTGAGCTCGTAGTCGAAGCGGTGCCACATCACAATCATGTCCCGGTCTTCGGGACGCAGCACCCATTTGACGGTCACGAGGGCTTCGACGATTTGGGCAGGGGTTCCCGTGACGCGTTCCGGGCCAGACGCTTCGTCAAACAAGCCCAGCCACGCGAGGCGGTCCAGGTCGTCTTCGCCGGCGCCCGTCACGTGCCGCACGGCATCCCGCACCGTCCGCCCCACCTCGGCATCCGCGGGCAAGAACGTCCGCGTCCAGTCCGCCCAGGAGATGCCCTCGGCCCACGTCAGCGTCGCGTCATCGCGCACCATGCCGAGCTGGACAAGCACGTCCCAGGAGGAGCTGAACCCGGCACAGCGGAGCGTGCCGCGCACCAACGTCTCCACGTCGTGCAAACCGTACAGTTCGCGGTAGCCCAACGAGTCCCGATTGGGGTACCCGTCGTAAGGACGTCCGTCCACTTCGATGGGCGTCAGGGTTTGGAACGTGCGGTGCGGAGGCACCACGCGAACACGGCCTTGGTCGAGGAAGGTCGCGGAACCTCCCTGCCCCGCAAGCACGACGTTTCGGGGGTTCCAGCTCAGTTTGTAGTGCCATGGGTTGTCGTCCGAGGCTGGGGCCACCAGGCCACCGCAATAGGACGCAAATCCGACCATGCGACCTCCCTTGGCCCGAATCTCATCAATCACTTGCATGGCGCTCATGTGATCGATGCCGGGATCCAGTCCGAGTTCGTTCAGGACCAACACCCCTGCCGCCCGCGCCTCGGAATCAAGGGCCTTCATCTCCGGAGAGACGTAGCTCGGGGTGATGACGTTCACCCCTGAGGCGATGGCCACCCGCGCCACCTCGACGTGCATGAAGGCGGGCAACATGCTGATGACCAAATCGGCCGACGCAATGCGCGCGTCGCGCTCGGAATTGTCCTTTCCCGACAAGGCAAACGCCACACCACACACGTGCCCCCCCACCTTGGCTTCTGACGCCGCCAAGCTCAAATCACCCACGTGGATTTCCCACCCCTCAACCTCCGCTTGGCCCAGCAAATGCGCAATGAGCGACGAGCTGCTGCGGCCCGCTCCCAACACCAAAATCACCTTCCGATTTGTCATGGCTGCAAGGTAGCACGATGGGTTTTGGCACGGCCCTTGCTTGAAAGGAGAATGACTACCTTTCGAATCTCGATTCGCACTGTGATGAAATTTTCAACGTACCCCTTCTTTCGCCTCGTTTCACTTCTCATTTTGGGTGCCATGTTCACTTGGGCCTTGCCCGGGTGCAACGGCTCCAAAGCATTCGTCAAGCGGGCAGGCAAAATGGAAGAAGCCGGCCTCATGGACCAGGCAGCCAACCTCTACTACACGGCGGTGGTGAAAAAGCCCACGAACATCGATGCGATGGTGGGTCTCAAGCGCACAGGCCAAATCGTGCTCGGACAGCACATCGCCGGCTTTGACGAGGCGGTGGCGTACAACCAACGAGAAACCGCTCTTGACGCATGGCACCGCGCCGAAGCGTGGGACAGCAAGCTCGAAGCCGTCGGTGTGGACCTCGCCTTCCCCGAGGCCAAACGCGCCACCTACGAGTCCGTGAAAAATGCCTTCCTTGACGCCTCGTACCGCCAGGCCAACATCCTTCTCGAACAGGAAATGTTTGATGAAGCCCTGCTCGAATTCGACGCCATCCTCAAGCTTGACCCCACGTATCAAGACGCTCCTGCCTTGCGCAACGTCGCCTTCTGCGAGCCCCGCCACCGTCGCGGCGTGTTGGCACAAGAAGGGGAACGCTTCCGCGAAGCGCACAAGGAATTTGCGGACGTCACGGCCACCGACGCGGGCTACAAAGACGCCTCCGATCGGCTCGCCCAAGTCCTTGAGGACGGTCGCTTCACGGTGGCCCTTGTGGAATTCAAAAACGGTTCGAGCCGCCTCAACCTTGAGGTGAAAATCCAAACCCTCGTCGAGCAGGCGCTCATGAGCTCCAACGATCCGTTCTTGCGGGTCGTGGATCGGGAGAGTTTGTCTCTGATTCTGCAAGAGCAGAGCATGGGACTCAGCGGACTCACCTCAGGCGGCGACGTTGAAATCGGAAACATCCTGGGCGCCAAGGCCCTGCTCAAGGCGACTGTCACCACCTGCGACCACCGTCAGAGCCGCTTGTCCAAGAGCTACCAGACGGGGTACGAGCAGTACCAGGTCGAACGCGTGAACGACGAGGGAAAGAAGTACAAAGAGACGCTTTACCGGCAGGTTCAGTACCGCGAGTTTGTCCAAGACGCGTCGGTCGACATTGCGTGCACGTTCAAATTCATTTCGACCACCACCGGCGAAGTCGTGGCTTCCAACACACTTTACGGGCGTGCCTCCGACAACATTCGCTACATCGAGTACGACGGCGTGACCTCCAAGTTTTTCCTCGGGGGCAACTCCGGCGCCCAAACCGGGTCTGCAGCCCGTCAAGAACGCGACCGCTTGTTGAACGGCCGCCGCGCCATCCGCGGCGCAGATGCCTTGACCGACGAAGCGGGACAGCTGTTGGCCAACCAAATCCAAACCGCCGTCGAATCTGAACTTTTGACCCTCGTTCCCTAATCCCATGCGCTTCGCTTCGCTTGTCCTCATGCTCGTTGTCGCGGCGTCCTTGGCAGGATGTTCAGCCACGAAAGACGCCGCCGCACTCGTGCCGGGCTGGGCATTGCAATCGCCCGTGGAGCCTAGCTACTACATCGGCATCGGATCCGCCTCCAAAGCCGCGCACCCGCTTGACGCGGACGCCGTCGCCAAGCAAAACGCCTTGGACAACCTCTCGCGTGAAATCCGCGTGAAAGTCCAATCCACTTCGACGGTCAACGTTCTTCAGGTCAACGACTGGCTTTCCGAATCCTTCAAATCCAATTCCGCGAGCACGACCAACGAGGACCTCGAGGGGTTTGAGCTCGTGGACACGTACGCGTCGGAGACCGAGGTGCTGGCGTACTACCGCTTGAGCAAGGCCGAGCACGCGCGCATTCAAGAAGCCAAACGCCAAGCCGCACTCGCCCTTGCCATGGGACACTTGAGTTCCGCTCGGGAAGCCCGGTCGCTTTCGCAGATCCAGCAAGCCGTGGACGCGTCCGTGCGCGGTTTGGACGTCTTGCGTCCCTTCCTGGACAAGCCCTTGGTTCACCGCGCGGACGACGGCACGGAGACGGCCGTCCCTGAAGAACTTGTGGGCATGCTCGACGACTGCATCGCCGGTCTCCAGTTGGCCGCAGCCGACTCGACCCTGACCTTCCATGTGGAGGACGCGTTTCGAGGCATCGCCATCGTCACCGCCCTCCTCGACGGCCGCCCGGCCCCCAACGTGACCCTCACGTACCGCTACGAACGCGGCGACCTGCCTACCCGAGGCGAAGCCGTCACCGACGCGCGGGGCCAGGCCACAATCGTCCTCGAGAAATTCGAGCCTGGCAAAACCGCAACCAGCCTCGAAGTGCGGGTGGATCCTAAGGCGTTTGTCCGTGGCCTGCCCCTCGCCCATCCGTTCCGGCAGGCCGCCGAGGGATTGCAGGCGGCACCGCTTCGCGTCGACGTGACGTTGGCGCCCATCGAAGTGGCGTTGCGCGTCGAGGAGCGTGCGTTTGGCAAAACGCGGGACCAAGCGGTGCTCAGCCCCGCTGTGCAGCAAGCCCTGCAACGTGCCAACGTGAAAGTCCTCGGCCCGGACGCCGATGCAGACATGGTGCTGACGCTTCAAGCCGATGCCCGTCCCGGAGGCCAAGGCCAAGGCTTCATCACGGTGTATGTGGATGTCGTTGGGACCGTCACAAACGGGGCGGGAGAATCCATCTTCACCCAAACCCTGACCCGCATCAAAGGCATTCAGATGGACCTTCCGCGTGCCACTGATGTGGCGTACGGCAAGGCCTCCGAGGAAATCGAGTCCGACTTTGTCCCTGCCTTAATTCGACTTTGGCACGGTTTCTGAAAACAATCTTCCTGAGAAATCTTACATTCGGTCAAAACCCAATTCACATGAAACTTCGAATCTCCGTTTTCGCGGCAAGCACGGCGGCCCTGGTGTTCGCTTTGGCCAGCTGCAATTCCAACAAAGGTGTCACCCCCAAGCAAGCCGGTGAAATTGAAATCCTCGAATACTGCGGGGGCGAAGAGTACAAGAGCGACAAGAACACGTTCCGCGCTTCCGCCACCGGCCAGAGCATGAGCCGCGAGACCGCGAAAAAAATCGCACGTTCCAACGCGGAAGCCAAGCTCGCCCGTTCGATCAACGCCACAGTTCAAATCGTGTCAGACAACTACGTGAACAGCACCAAGTTCAACAACAAAGAAGAAGTCACGGAGACGTTCAACGACATGGCGAAGACCGTCGTGGACCAAATGCTCTCTGGCGCCATCACCGCGTGCGACCGCTTGACGCAAAAAACCGACGGAACCTACGTGAGCTACATGTCCGTGGAGCTCTCCGCGTCGGAACTCGTGTCGAAGTACAACGAGCGCCTCTCCCAAGACGAACGCATCAAGGCGGAGTACAACTACGAGAAGTTCAAAGAGACGTTCGAGGCCGAAATGGCCAAGCAACGTTGAGCTGCTGAGATCCAGCCTCGGAGAAGGGTTTGGCCTTCGGGCGTAAGCACCGACTCTGGATGAAACTGAACGCCCGCAACGGGCAGGGTGCCGTGGAGAAACGCCATGGGAAGTCCCTGACTGTTGCGGGCGTTCACATGCAGGTCAGCCGGCAACGACGCTTCGTCCACCACCCAGCTGTGGTAATGCCCCACGTGAGTCGGACTGCCCAGCTCTTCCCACATGCTGGCCAAAGGAGCCGTTTCCACCCCCTTGAGGGACCACGTGATCTCGGTGCTGCGTCCATGAAGTGGCGCGTCAAGGTTTCGGAGGGCGGCTCCAAAGTGCACGGCCAAGGCCTGCATGCCAAGGCACACCCCAAGCACGGGCACGCCGTGTCCCAGAGCTTCATCAATGATCCCGAGAAGCTGGAGATGTTCCTGGGGCAATCCTGGGCCGGGAGAGAGCACGAGGGCGTCAGTTTGGGCCCACAGGTCGTCGGACCACTCTCCGGCGCGCACCACGGTCACGTGCACCCCTTCCCGCTCCAAATCGTGGGCGAGGTTCCAGGTGAAGGAATCGTGGTTGTCGAACAAGGTGATGCGCATGGGCTGTAGATTTGGTCACCCATACAAAAGTACCTCATGTCTTCACGCATCGACACCGACAAGGCCGCGCAACCCGTGGCCGCCTACAGCCAAGCCTCGGAAGCAGGCGGGCTCGTGTTTGTCAGCGGGCAGATTCCGCTCGACCCTGCCACAGGAACCTTGATCGCCGAACCGATGGAAGCGGCGACTGCGCAATGCATTCGAAATGCAGAGGCCATCCTGCAGGCCGCCGGGCTCGACTTGAACAACGTGGTCAAGGCGTCGGTTTTCTTGACGACAATGGACGACTACGCCGCCATGGATTCCGCCTACCGCGAGGCCATGCCCCAACCGTTCCCCGCGCGCGAGGCGGTGGCGGTGAATGCCCTTCCTAAAGGGGCGCGCGTGGAGATCTCCATGATTGCACAAAAGGTTTAATCTAAAATCACCAAGAACATGTTTTTCAAGAAGTTCTTGTACTACATCAACCCCATCAACTTGTTTAAAAAGGACAAGGATGCGGGGATCAACCTGCGCATGATGCACGGCATCAACAAGATCAGTTTCTTCGCATTTTTGGTGTGTTTGGCGGTGATGTTGTACCGCTGGTACGCCCGGTCGTAAGCCGTCGCCGAGCCGGGCGCAACCGACGGTCAGAAGAGAAGCTTGCCGTCCGCGCCTCGGGCCTCGAGTTTGAGGTCGCGCAAGAGAGCTGACTTCACATTCAACCGGAGCGAAAAGCTCTGGCGCACGCCGAAGGGAATCCAATTGAAGGAGAGCTCCCAGCAGTGCAAATCCACGTACAGGTTCAAGTTGGTGGGTGTGAATTCGCCACGCGCCACGTCGTACCCCGTGGTCACGTCCACCTTGTAGCGCTTCATCACGTTGACGCTGCCTCGGGCCGTCAGAGCGTGGGTCACCGCACTGGTGTCGCGGGCGAGGTCCGGAGCCCATTGGCGCGCCAAGTTGACGTTGTAATCCAGACGCACGTTCCACGGGGTGGCAGCGTCGGACGCCGACTGGAAGCTCGTGCCAACCGCGCCGGTCACGCGCTTGAGTCGAACGAGGCCTCCGCCCTGCGAAGCAAGGTAGGTGTCGACCATGCCTCCCGTCACCGAATCCCGGGCGTAGGCGGTGTGCGTGGCATTCACGTTGACGTTGACCCGGTTGAACAGGTTCGTGAACGCGCGCGTCTGGAAATCGGAAAGTTGGAGGGAATCGGCCACGAAGTTGTAGCTGCCGGACGTGGCGAGGTTGTCGAGGATTTTGACCTTGCGGAGGTCGCCGGTTTCGCGGTCCGCGATTTTGGCCTCGACGTTCTGGGACAAGCTGAAATTGAGCGATCCCGCTTCACGCAAGTCGTTGGGCACGTATCGGCCGAGGGCGTAAGGGTTCCACCCCACCTCGCCGGCGTCCGTGACGAGGCTTTGCTCGCGCATGCGCTCCGGGTTGTAGCTCAGCCCGACGCTCGGGGAGAGGACGTGGCGAACGGCTTTCACTCGGCCCCGGCCAGGCACGTTGAACAAGCCGTAAAAGCGCGTGCTCGCCGACACGCCCAAGCGCCATTCGTTGGTGGTTTGAAACCCGCTCAAGGTGTCGGTCAGGAAAGAGGTAGAATCGGGGGTGACTTGCACCTCCGACACGTTCAAGGCGTCAAACGAATCGAATTGGTCGTACGTGAACGTCGGCGCGATTGAAACGAAACCAACACTTGAACTTGAAGACAACTTAACCTTGTGCTTCAATCCATTACGAATTCTCAAAGAAGACCAGTCCTGCGCCCCAAACACGCTGTCTGGAGCCTGAATGGTGTTCTCCATTTGGCTGCTGTACGTCACTGCAACGCCGTCGAGAAAGGACGATCTCCCGACCTGGACACCCATCAATTTGGCGAGGCTGGTGCGCTGCATGTTGATGGACAACGAGGGCAACGCGAGCTGCACGTTGCCCGTCAACGAGTTCTGACTGTGACGTGCGCTGATGTTCGTCGAAAATGGCGTGCGTGGAACGTTGGCCGTCCATTGCAAACTCGACTGAAACGTGTTGGACAGGTACTCCTCTTGAGAACTGTTCAGGTTCTGTTGGAAGTTGCCTGACGACCCAAAGTTGACGGAGGCATTGAACCTGGAGTTGGGACGCGCACGCGGGTCTTGGCTGTGGTTCCAGCGCACGAAGAAGTTGTTCGACAACCCAAACCCCGGCGTCCCCGCAAACCCCTGCCTCTGGCGCTGAAAGCTCACGCTGAACGACCCCGAGCTTCGGTAGCGGTATTTGTAGTTCGAACCCACGCGTGCCGCCCAACTGCCGCCGGTGTAGATGTCGGTCAGGAGTTTGGCGTCCCAGTGTTCGCCCAGCGGCATGTAGTACCCGAGGTCCTTGAGGAAGAACCCCAGGTCTCCCCCGTCGCCGTAGCCCGGCAACAGCACGCCTTGGTTTTGCTTCTCACGCTGGAGAGGAAACCACCCAAAGGGCAAGGCGAGCGGCGTCGGAATCTTGCGAAACTTGAGGTAAAGCGGGCCGCTGACCACCTTCTCGTTGGGCACCATGATGGCCTTGGTGAGGTGGAAATGGAAGTGCGGGTTGTCGGCGTCACAAGTGGTGAACTTGCCGTTTCGAACGTGAACGGTTTCGTCGGGCTGGCGCTTGGCGCGGTCCGCGTGAAACACGATGTCCTGTTCGGTCGTGACCGCGTGCCGACTCAGGCCTTTCCCCGTTTCGAAGTTGTAGCAAAGCTGGTCCTGGCTGAACGATTGGGGACCGTCCTGGAAGACGGGGCGTCCGACCCATGCCCCCAAACTGTCGCGCTTTCCGTAGGCGCAAACGAGGTTGTCGTCGAGGTTCAGCACGATGCGGTGAGCCGTCAAGGTCATGGAACCGCTGACGACCCGGGCGTTTCCAGTGAGGTAGCCCAGACCGCTGTCCACTGCAAAGTAGATGTCATCCGCGTCGTAGTCCACCACTTCACCTGGCTCGGAATCGGGCGGGGAGGAAGGGGTGTTTTGGCCCCAAAACACAGGGCTTATCAACATCCAAAAAAGGATAATCGAGCCCGTCCGCATCGCGCGTCCACAGGGGTGTGCGGTATGTTTGAGAACCGGCATGAAGCAGCATCCAAAAGTAGCCAAACAACGCGTCATCGCGGCGTGTGTTGTCCTGATCGTCGCCTGCGCGGCCTTTGCCCCTGCTCCTCCGGTGTTGACCTTGGTGCTGGACGCGGGGCACGGCGGCAAAGACCCTGGCAACCTCGGCACCGGCCGCTACACCAAGACGGAAAAGGACGTGACCCTCGACGTCACCTTGAAACTCGGGGCGTACATCGAGGAGAATTTGCCCGAGGTCAAGGTCATTTACACGCGAAAAGACGACAGCTTCCCAGCACTCATCGACCGTGTTCGGATCGCCAACGAAGCCAAGGCCGACCTCTTTGTGTCCATCCACTGCGACGCCTTCGACAACGCCGGCGCTCGAGGCTCAAGCACTTACGTCATGGGCATGCACAAAAGCGAGGAAAGCTTGCGCGTCGCCATGCGGGAGAACGCCTCCATGTTCAAGGAGGAAGGCTATGAGAGCAACTACGACGGGTTTGACCCCAACGACCCGGACACCTACATCGCTCTCGCCTTGCGCCAAAACGTCAACCTCGACGCAAGCCTCACGCTCGGCGCCGCCATCCAAACGCAGTTCCGGGATCGCGTCGGCCGACGCGACCGGGGCGTCAAGCAAGCCGGGTTCTACGTCATCTCCTACACAACCATGCCCAGCACGCTCGTCGAATTGGGTTTCCTGACCAACCCTGAAGAAGAGGATTTCTTGCAGTCGGAGAACGGAAAGGCCTACCTCGCGTCGGCCATCTACCGGGCGTTTCGCGACACCTATCTCGCCTCCAGGAAGGTGGGCCAAGCTCCTGAACCGAGTCCGACACCTCAACCCGCTCCCGATCCGGAACCCACCCCGCCGCCCCAGGAAAACGTCGCGCAGGCCGCTGAAAGCGGGCCTGAGGTGTGGTTTGGGGTTCAAATACTCACAACTGAGTCCGCTTTATCCCCAAGTTCCCCCGAACTCCGCGGTCACTCCGAGGCCAAACCTTACATTCGTCATGGATTGCACAAGTACGTGACCGGCCATTACATGCACCCCGACCAAGCCCACGAAGCCAAGACGGCGCTTCGTGCCGAAGGTTTCGAAGGAGCGTTTGTGGTGGCCTTCGAGGGGGAAACTCAAATCCCCATGTCACGCGCTCGTGATTTGTTGAACCTCCCCTTGCAGTGAGTACACTCCGACCAGAATTCAAAGTAGGCGTCCTTGTCGTGGCGGGCATTGTCCTGCTCGTCTTGGGGGTGAACTACTTAAAGGGGTTCAACCCGTTTGCCAAAACGAGCACCTACTACGCCGTTTACGAAAACGTGGCTGGCTTGGCGGTCAGCAACCCGGTCCTCATCAACGGCTACCAAATCGGTCAAGTCCGACGCATCGAGTTCCTTGAGGGTGGAGGCGGTGAGCTGCTGGTGGAATTTGTCGTGGAACACCCCAAGCTTTACTTCCCTTCGAATTCTGTGGCGATGATCCACAGCTCAGATTTGTTTGGCACCAAGGCCATTCGCATCGAACAAGGCGACTCCCCCACCTTGGCCCTTGCTGGCGACACCCTGCTCAACAACGTCGAGGACGACATCGCCGCCCAAGTCGCCAAGCAAATTGAACCGTTGCAGCGAAAAACCACCGACCTCATACGCAGTGTCGAGGAAGTCATTCAGCAGATCGAAGCGGCGTTCAACAGCGAGGCAACCAGCCGGCTTCCTGAAGCGTTGGAAAGCGTGCAGCGCACGGTGCAATCGCTCGAAAACACCGCCGCCAACCTCGACAGCACCGTGGCGGACAACCGCTACAACTTCACCAAGGTGATGAGCAACGTGCGCTCCTTGACCTCCACACTCAACGCCAGCAGCGGCGACTTGACCAACGCCATTGAGAACTTCTCGACGCTGAGTGACACCCTGTCGCGCATCGAATTCGCGGCCACGATGGCGAAGGCCAACCAAGCCCTCGAAGACGTCACCCAAATCACCGGAAAAATCTCCGCCGGCGAGGGCTCGCTCGGCAAGCTCATTGTCAGCGACAGCCTGCACAACGGCTTGGTCGCCACCAACCTCGAGTTGCAGCTGCTTCTGGATGACCTGCAGATGCACCCGTGGAAATACGTGCAGGTCAACCTCATTGGACGCAAGCAGAAATCGGAATTCTCGAAGAAGGACCTGCAACGCCTTCGCAAGATCATTGACGAAGAACTTGAGGCCCAAGGCGGGGATTCGTCCGACAACGACTGACACTCATGATTGCGCAACTTCTCTTTGCCGTGTGTTTGGCCGCAGGCGTTGGCTTGTTCGCGCGGCGCGTGGCGTTCATCCGCAGGAACATCCTGATGGGCCAAAACGTCGACCGCTCTGACCGCCCAACTGACCGCTGGAAGGTCATGGCGCGCGTCGCTCTTGGGCAGGGAAAGATGGTCGCCCGCCCCGTCGCTGGCGTCATGCACATCCTGATCTACGTCGGGTTTGTGATCATCAACATCGAGCTCCTCGAAATCGTGATCGACGGGCTCCTCGGGACGCACCGTGCTTTTGCAGGACTCGGGGGGGTGTACGACGTACTGATCGGGTCGTTTGAATTCCTCGCGGCGCTGGTGGTGCTGGCGTGCGTCGTGTTCTTCGCACGACGCAACGGCATGGCCCTGGCCCGATTTCGGTCTCCGGAAATGGGCGGCTGGCCCACCTTGGACGCCAACTTGATTCTGATCGCCGAAGTGCTGTTGATGTTCGCGTTCCTGAGCATGAACGCGGCCGACAGCATCGCCCAGGGCCGAGGACTGGACCACTACCTCGTGGCCGGTTCGTTTCCGGTGAGCCAATTCTTGGTTCCGCTGTACGACGGCTTGTCGGATGCGGGCGTGGTGGCGGTGGAGCGCGGGATGTGGTGGTTCCACATTTTGGGCATCCTCTCCTTCCTCGTTTACGTGACCTACTCCAAGCACTTCCACATCCTGCTGGCGTTCCCCAACACCTACTACAGCGACTTGACGGCGCAAGGGGCCATGGACAACATGGCCGCCGTGAAGAAGGAGGTGGACCTGATGATGGACCCCAACGCCGATCCGTTTGCTGCGCCAGCGCCGGAGGCCGATGCGGCGCCGGTGAAGTTTGGGGCCAAAGACGCGCCCGACCTCAGCTGGAAGCAGCTCATGGAGGCCTACACCTGCACCGAGTGCGGACGGTGCACAAGCGAATGCCCGGCCAACCAAACCGGCAAGCTCCTCTCCCCCCGCAAGATCATGATGGACACCCGCGACCGCATCGAAGAGATCGGGAAGCAGCGGGACGCCAACGGCGGAACGTGGGAGGGCGACGGCAAGACCTTGCTCGGCAGTTTCATCACCGAAGAAGAGCTTTGGGCGTGCACCTCGTGCCAAGCGTGTGTGCAAGCGTGCCCTGTGAACATCTCCCCCATGGGCATCGTGCTCGACATGCGTCGCAGCTTGATCATGGAGGACAGCAAATCGCCCGAGTCCATCACCACCATGTTCAACAACATCGAAAACAACGGCGCGCCGTGGGCCTTCCCCGCCGCGAGCCGAGGCGATTGGACCAACGAATCCTGAACCATGAGCACCTTTCAAGTCCCGACGTTGGCGGAAATGACCGCCCAAGGCCAAACCCCGGAAGTGTTGTTTTGGGTGGGCTGTGCTGGAAGTTTTGACGACCGCGCCAAGCGCATCACCAAGGCCATCGCCCGCATCCTCCACCATTGCGAGGTGCCTTTTGCGGTGCTCGGCGCGGAAGAAAGCTGCACGGGCGATCCCGCAAAGCGCGCAGGAAACGAATTCCTGTTCCAAATGCAGGCCGCGCAAAACATCGCCGTCCTCAACGGGTATGAAGTGAAGCGCATCGTCACCGGTTGCCCTCACTGCTTCAACGTCCTCAAAAACGAGTACCCCGAGCTCGGCGGCAACTACGAGGTGATGCACCACACGCAATTCATCCGCGACCTCATCGACCAAGGCCGACTGAAAGTGGCGGACGGAAACCCCTTCAAGGGACGCCGCATCACCTTCCACGATCCGTGCTACCTCGGGCGAGGAAACGGGGAATACGCGGCGCCTCGAGACATCCTTTCCACCTTGGATGCGGAACTCGTGGAGATGCGTCGCTGCAAAAAGAACGGCCTGTGCTGCGGCGCAGGCGGCGCACAGATGTTCAAGGAAGCCGAGAAAGGCAACCGCGAAGTGAACCACGAACGCACAGACGACGTCCTCGATGTCAACCCAGCCATCGTGGCGACAGGCTGCCCCTTCTGCAACACCATGATGACGGACGGCGTGAAAAACGCAGAACGCGAATCGTCCATCGACGTGAAAGACATCGCCGAACTCATCGCCGAGGCGGCAGACCTCCTCCCCTCTTCGTGAAGCCTTGACCTCGACCTCATCGAACCTGATTGACCTCTGATTGAACCAACACCAAGACCCCAAACTCATGCTTCTTGAAGGAAAAGTGGCCATTGTGACCGGCGCGTCACGCGGCATCGGAAAAGCCATCGCGGAACAATTCATCGCCCAAGGCGCCAAAGTGGCGTTCACCTACCGCAGTTCCGCGGAGGCGGCTGCGGCCTTGGAAAACGAACTCAGCGCCGGCGGAGGCACCGTCAAGGGCTTTCAATCGGATGCAGCGAGCATGACCGACGCCGAGCGGTTGGTTGGCGAGGTGGTGGAAGCGTTTGGGACGGTGGACATCGTCATCAACAACGCCGGCATCACGGACGACACGCTGCTGATGCGCATGACGGAGGAGCAGTGGGATCGCGTGATCAGCGTGAACCTCAAAAGCTGCTTCAACCTGACCAAGGCCGTCCTCCGCACGATGCTCAAAGCCCGCTCAGGATCCATCGTCAACATCTCCTCGGTGGTGGGCGTGCAAGGAAATGCTGGCCAGGCCAACTATGCGGCTTCCAAAGCCGGCATCCTCGGCTTCACGAAGTCCGTGGCCCTCGAGCTCGGCAGCCGCAACATCCGATGCAACGCCATCGCCCCCGGCTTCATCGAGACCGAGATGACCGCCAAGTTGGACCCCGACACAGTGCAGGGTTGGCGCGACGCCATTCCGCTGAAGCGTGGTGGAACCCCTGAGGACGTCGCCAATTTGTGTGTGTTCTTGGCCAGCGACATGAGTTCCTACATCACCGGTCAAACCCTCAACGTCGACGGCGGAATGATCACCGCCTAACGCAGCCATCGCTGCGTAGGTGCGCCTTTCCCGAACCTGATCATGGACTTCTCCAACCTCATCGTGCATGCCGAACCCTGGCAGTGGGCCGTCCTGGCAGGCGCCGCGATGGGCTTCACGGCCTTGTTGTACGGATGGGGCAAAGACCGTCCCACACCGACGTGGTTGCTGGCGTTGCTCCGGTTGAGCATTCTGAGCCTTTTGGGCTTCCTGTTGCTGAGCCCCATGCTTCGAACCACAACAGAAACCCGGGAAGCGCCCGTGCTTCCCATCTTGGTGGACGCCACGCCTTCGCAATGGATGGGCCAAGACAGCGCGGCGCGCCGTGCCGCTCTCGACCAGCTCGTGGCGGACCTGCCGTCGTGGGGCGACGCCACGAAATGGGACGTCGACCTGTTCACGTTTGATCGGACGTTGAACGAATGGGACGACGCGGGCTGGGCGCCGCGTGGGAAGCGCACGGACCTTGGGTCGGCGCTTGAATCGGTTCGGGACCGGTACGTCCATCGGAACGTGCCGGCGGTCGTGGTCGTCACGGACGGGCGCGCCAACCGCGGTCCTGACCCGGAATTCACGGCCGACCGCCTGGACGTGCCGCACGTCTTTGTCGGCACCGGCGACACCGCCCTCGTCACGGACCTCGAAGTGTCCAAACTTCGACTCAACGAAGTCGCCTACCTCGGGAATGCCTTCCCTGTGGAAGTCACGGCTCAGGCACGCGGTGCGGCCGGCGTGCCTCTGACCCTTCGTTTGGCCTCGGGAAACTCGGTGC
>Ga0209138_1001305_pt1 | contig 21620 bp, 23 predicted proteins | sample SaaInl3SG_22_DNA_FD_184645 | JGI IMG/M metagenome (GOLD analysis project Ga0209138, IMG submission 184645) | Marine microbial communities from expanding oxygen minimum zones in the Saanich Inlet - ESP_153SG_22_DNA (SPAdes) (version 2) | ecosystem: Environmental > Aquatic > Marine > Intertidal...
ACATGTGCGTAAGCAAACTATACGATGCAATGTTAAAAGGCACACCTAAGAACATATCAGCACTACGCTGATACAGTTGACAACTTAGTTTATTGTTGATAACACGAAACTGTGCAAGTGTATGACACGGCGGAAGTGCCATGTCTTCAAGTTCATTAGGATTCCATGCACTTAGAATAATACGTCGACTGTCCGGATCTCTATTGAGTTGACTAACAATGTTGTGTATCTGATCAAAGCCTTCGCTGTTAAAATCGCGCCATTGGCTTCCGTATACAGGACCTAATTCTTTGTATAAGTCGTCATTGCGATATCCTAATGCAACACCCTGTGCGTCTGCATTGGCAGTCCAAATAGTTTTCTTATCAAAAAGTTCTTCTCTGGGCTTTTCAAATGTACGTTCAGCTAATCTGCGTTCGTCTGTGCTACCTTCAAGGAACCATAGTAGTTCACCTACTACACTTTTCCACGCAAGGCGCTTTGTAGTAACAGCCGGAAACTCACTATGCGACAACGGAAAGCGCATTTGGTAGCCAAACACACTACGTGTACCTACGCCTGTACGGTCGCTAACATCCTCGCCATTCTCTAAAATATACTGTAGAGCATCTAAATATTGTTTCATTGTTTCTTCCAAATTTCAAATGTAACTTCTGGATGTTTTTCTTCATGGACTAAAAAGAATTTATCTTCAATCTCGTCTATTGGCAAGTGTGCATCGCACTCAAACTCTCCTGGAATACGACTGATGTAAAACTCGTCAATAATACCTAGTGTTTGTTCAATGATATTAGGACCACCGATTACCCAAGTAATAAGTCCAGGATTCTTTTGCTCAACTTGTTGTACACCGAGAACAACATCACCGCTAATAAACTCGTCTGCTTGTGGACACGTTTCAGGCTTTGTAGTAACTACAACGTTTTTACGTTTAGGCATAGGCTTAGGCATGTCTGGATCGAGGTATGTAGTTGATCCCATAACAACTACATGTCCTACAGTGTTATCTTTAAACCACTGAAAGTCTCGTTTTACGTGCGGCCACGGCAGTGTGCCTTTATTGCCTACACCACCGTTTGCATCACATGCTAATATTGCTTTAATCATCCGTAATATCCATTATTGGTATGCTTTTTTCAATAAACATTTCATATTTGTTTGAAACTCCGTCCCATTTAACCCAGTCATCAAAAGGATCTATTTTTTCGGTAATAACTTCTCCGTTATTACTAAGTGCTTCGTTGATAGCATACCATTTCATTTTTTCGTCTTCTGGTAAAGATTCTTCTAATACAATAGCATCAACTGGACACTCCGGTTCACATACCCCGCAGTCAATACACTCGTTTGGATTGATAACAAGCATATCGCCTACATCATAAAAACAATCCACCGGACAAACTGAAACGCAATCCGTATGTTTACATTTAATACAATTATCAATTACTAAGTAGCTCATTCGATGCCTGCTAGTTTAATTAGCACTGCGGCTAAGTTAATCTCTGGATCAACTACTAGAGTGTGATCCACCAACCCTTGTTTAATAATTAGCACTGCTTTGTCTTGTTGTGCTTCATTTCCGAATAGTGTAATATTGTCATACAACCAACGATAAATTTCTTCCATTTCTTCTGGACGGACAGTGCCGCATAGAAGTTTTCGAGCATCTTGAATTTTTCCAGCCTTGAAAAGTTCAACCATGTCCAACTTCCAATCCTGTTCCCCAGCGTCCCCTTCGTGGGGGGCAAGCAACTGTCCGTCCTGCGAATTCATTTGCACCATGTTAATACACTTACGCAAGTCTGGGTAGGTTGCTTTTACATAAGTGTCTAAAGTGTCCAGGTCTGGCGTAATTCCTTCTGTAATAAGAATCTCAGCCACGCGAGCTGTAAACTCAGTCTGATCGATCTTAGCAATATGGAAGCCCTGACACCGACTGTGGATAGCTGGAATAATACGGTTAGGGTAATTACAAGTAAGTATAAACCTAGCAGTGTTATGATATTCTTCCATAACTCCACGAAGTGCTGCCTGTGCGTTTGGTGATAAGTAATCTGCCTCATCTAACAGCACCACCTTAAAATCACCAAACGGAATCATCTGTACAAAGTTTACAATCTTATCACGTACATCATCAACTGAGTTTGTTCGTGATGCGTTAATTTCTAATATATCTAAGTCATTTATTTCTAGTTCATTAAACAACAATTTAGCAAGCGTAGTTTTACCGATACCTGCATTGCCACTAAACAGCAAGTGCGGAATGGTCTTATCTTTAATCCAAGTCTTTACTTGGCTGCGTTGTGCTTCATCACGAAATACGTAGCCATCTACTGTTTTCGGACGATATGCTTCTACCCATAATTTTTTCATTTGACTAATTCACTCCAAGTCTTTAATTTATCACGTTTACTAGCTATTCTAGCATCTATTTCATCGTTAGTCAAGAGTCCGCATTCAACCATTAGGTTAATTAAACACTGTACATCGCCAACTTCCTCTAACAGTTTGACACGTTGCGGTTCTGTAACTTCGTCGAGTGTTTCAAACTTGCGAATAATCTTACTACAGCGTTGTGTGAGTTCTCCACACTCCTCCATAGTGATAACCATTAGCTCTTGTAGTTTATTCATAGTACCTGGCATTATTGATTTTCCTGCCTTAATCTCCATTGACAATATGCTTCCCAACCGTATTCATACATAGCGTATGCTACAACAAATCCAACCCAGGGAATACTAAATGCCGTAGTTAGCATTAAGTCTGCTGCTAAAAATGCTGCTGGATAATCATACCACCGTATCATTACTCTTCTTTCTTCTTTGGCTTTCGACCATAAAATCCACCACCTTTATATTCAATGTCTTCTGTTCGTGCTCCTGGGGGGCATACAGTAATCTTGCCACCATTCTTTAAATATTCTTCTAGTTGTTCTTTTGTTAATCCGCTATCGCGTGATTTCCGATCCATCATCGTGATTTTACTCCAAAATGTTTGTATGATTGTTGTACGCACTTTGCTTGATAATAACAATCAGCCAGTGCGTTATGGAGGCTTTCTTGTATTGCTTTACGTGGATCACTTGGCATCATAGCAAACAATGTTCTACTATCTCTAATTTGCCAATAGTTCCACGGAGCAGGCTTTTCTGCTTCTTTATATAGATGCTGTAGTATTACAAAATCAAACGTAGGACCTTGACACCAAATGTAGTCTAATCCTACACACCATTTATTAAGTTGACGTAGCATTTCCTGTACACTTACTCTTTCTAAGTCATCACCAAATGCTTCGTCTTGAATTTCTTGTGGTTGAGTTGCCCACCAAGCAAGGGTGTTTTCGTCGATAGAACGATTGTAGCTTTCTGTTTGTTCTTCTACATCGCCACGCAGATAAAGCGGACTATGCGGTTCACTATCTGAGAACGGATCAAATTTAATTGCACCGAGGGTCATAACAACACTGTCTGGCTCCACGCCCAGTGTTTCTAAATCTATCATACCATGTGTAGCCAAAAGAAAACTCCTAACAATTTATATACATTATAGCGTATAAACTGTTAGGAGTCAAGTGTTAATTTAAATTATTTGATAAACTGTGCTAGTTCTGGGGCTTTCCATCCTTCTGGCTTTAGCACTTTACCGTCTTCACGTTTAATTACTTTGCCCGTGTCTGGATCGATCTTAGCGAAGTTTGTGTCCATTACTTCTCGCCACGCACCTTCTCCATCAAAGCCGCCCGCTCTAATAGCACCCATAGTAACAACTAGAATGTCAACTAGTGCATCTAGTTGTTCTACACGATCATTTGCAACAATGGCGTCTTTTAGTTCGTTGTATTCTTCTGTAATTAGATCAAGATACATTGCATAATTTTCTACGCTAGGTGCTTGATCACACGCTGTTGCAAACGTGTCAATATCGTTAAATGGATTTGTCATTATGTCCTCACAAAACTACTGGGATCAATGGTTGCTGCTTGGCCGTCTGAATATTCGGCTCCGATTTGTAATTCATCTGGTTTCTCAGTTGAATAGCCTAAAATGCTTTCAGATTCTACCATTCTAATTTCTACTTCGCCTTCATCAGTTTCGACTTTAATACTTCGAGTCCAACGTCCGTGTTCTACTAGTACCCAATCACCGATGTCATATGCATCATTGTTCTTTGGTCCTTTGTCATACACTTTGCCCCATCGAGGATAAATTCCCCTAGTAGTACCATCATCATCTTTAATGATTAGCCCGCTGGCAGTTTTTTGCTCACCGAATCTCATGTCAGTTATAAGAACACGATTTCCTACTGCTGTGGGATTACCTTTAATAGATTTTAAATTGCTCGCCATTATTCACCTTTTTGTACAAAATTGCCGTCTTCGTCTTCTACCCATTCGTCAGCACCCATCATATCTACTGGATCCTCTTTTTTAACTGTAGTCTTTTTTGCTTTTACAGTGTTTGTTGGTTCAACCCAGTCGTCTGTTAGATCTTTTTCGACAGCGTTAGTTTTTTTAACTGCAATTTCATCAGGAGTTGAACCGTTCTTTACATAATAATCTTGCATTAGTTCTTCACGTCTTTTGATGATTTTGCCGCCTGCACCTAATTCATCACCGCGAGCATTAACTTTAGCATTACCTACTGCCGGAGTTAATTCGTTGCGTTGACGTAGTAGATCCATATCAACTGTTTTACCTTGCATTGTTTTATAGACTTTACGTCCTGTTTGTTTCATTGGCATAATTAATACCTCCTATTATATACTTACTTATCTCAAGAACTCTCGCCAATCCAGGTCATATTGGATTGAATTAATACGATGCACACCAATCAAATACAGCACATATGATGCCACACTTGATCCACGTCCTACACCCCAAACAATGTTGTTCTCGCGCATAAAGTCTACAAGATAGATCATGTATTGTAAAAGTGGAATCATTTTACGTGATTCAAATTCTCTATACTCGGCTGTAATCCTACTAATATTTTCGGGCCATTGATCCTTTTCTTGGCACTTTTTACAAAGGTATTCCCATACCTTAAGATTCTTATATTCGTCAGGCATAAACCATTCACCTTGACACACACCGTCAAAAGTCTTTTGATCTACATCTAATGGGATATATTTTTGTAGTTTGTCTAGACCTTGTTCTTCCATAGCGGCATTGAACTTGTCTACATCATCGTCTGCATCACACAATACCACATGCACCTTATCCGCATGGCCTGTATAGATCATGTCAATTAAGTCTTTGTTTGTAAACCGTGGGATACCGAGTTCATCTGTTTTCATAAGCATACACTTATTTTAACTTACATTTATTAAATTGTCAAGAGAATTGTTGTCGTCTTGTGTTTGTGTTTGCTGTGCTTTAGCAATCCTTGAGCGCATTTCTTGTTTATACATCTCAAGGATTACTGACACTTGCTGTTGTAGTTGTGCATTATTCGTTTGAAAATATCGTCTCGATAACGTTCTTACACCTTCGTCAACTTCTGCATCAGATAAATTTTCAAAAGAATCAACTAATGGATTAAACATTAACCAAATTCGCCTATATAATTAGCATACACAACTAGTCCTCCGTCGTCTGTCCAAAAATCTACAATTTTTGGTGCAGTTGCAGAGTTTACTGTAAATGAGGTCCAAACATTACTAGCATCAGTTTTTATAGATCCACCAGCTTCGGTTGACCAAGTAATAGTCCTTTCGGTACCGTCCCCACTAATAACTAATCGAATTTTTCCTAGCTTTCCGGTCCCTGGCCAATCTGCTAGTGTTAGCGTAAGATCTGCTCCGATGTTTACTGTTTGGTAATGACCATTTGTAAACGAAATATTTTGTCCTGCTGTTAGATTTCCATTGTTATGTACTTCTTGTGTAGTTGCAAGAAAATTAGCTTCTCTGATATCATTACCGTTGAAATCGTTGCTTGCATTTAACTTTGCAGTATCGCTTTGTAAAGTTTCTACTTCTGCTTTTGCTGCTATAAAGTTATCTTTAATTGTGCTAAAATTATCTCTAAAACCTTGGGTATCGTTATCAACACCTGCTACTGGATATTCTGCATCAATGTCTGTTGTGTTTATGTTACTGGCCATGTTATATTATCTCCAACAATATTTATCATAAGTTAAATTCGTAATTAGCGAATACGATGTATTTAGGCTCACTATCGCCTTCGGTTGCATCAATTAAAAATCTATCAATGTCAAGTTCAAACTGTCTATAATCAAACTCGCTAAAATCAATTGCTGCTTTTATTGTTTCGCTTGTTCCTGGCTTACAATATGCTAATGGAATAGCAAGAGTATAGCCTAGTTCTTGTATACTATCTTCTTGTGCTGTACGCATCCACAACGGTAAGAAGTCTCTTTCTGTTCTACCTAAAGCTCTAAATGCATCACGAACATTACTTATATTTGAAATATATTTTACATTTGCATTCGGATCACTAACTAAAATAGCATTGCTATCAGCTTTAATAGTATTTTCGGGTACAGGTCTATTTGTTATATTAGTAGTACTACCTTTTATATATGCTCCTACAACTTGTCCACCGTCATTTAATACAATATAAAAATCAGTACCAAACGTCCATTCAACTACTCCGTCTCTAGTATAAATTTTAAGAGACGAATCAGACAATGCAATATTATCAGGATTAGTTCTAGTAGCAACAGATATTGAAGTTTTTTCAATAGTATTATAATTAAAATCATTAGGAGTAGTGCTAACACTGTTTACTAAGATTTTTTTATCATTTTTAACTCTAATTTTCTTTTGTACTTTTCCATTTTTCTCGTATGGATCGATAATTGTTAAGTAGACTACTTCGTATACTATATCATTTGTGCCTGGATTTTTTGCTACTGCTGTTTTTAATTCTCCTATTTTAAAGTTTTTTCTTTTAATAGTCTTTGCCGCAGCCGCAACATATTGTTCTGCAAGTACAGTTTCAATTCCAGAATATACTAGCATCTTAATTTGTTTTTGTAATCCAAAGTTTGGATCTTGTGGTCTATAAATATTTTCTGGTAAAAAGATTTCTGGATTGCCAACAAAGCTAGAAAACTGCAATCTTTGTTCTAGCTTTAATAACGGATTAAAATATATATTTGAATACAGCCTATTGTCGGGATCGCTCACGTCGATTATAAAACTTCTTTCAATCGCACTATATCCAAATTGGTCTCTAGCTTCTATAGTGAATTTATATGATCTATCAATAGAAGTTGAGTTGCCATCAAATGTAGTATTAGCACTATCGAAAACTGTTAGCCCAGGTTGACTTACAGTGCCAAAGGATCTTACATTACCTGTAATTTCTCCATCAAACTGTAATTCAAGTCCTGGAGGAAGCCTACCTTCCTTTAACGAATATAGTAATTGAGCTTTTGGAACATTAGTTTTTGCTTCAACTTTTAGTGTAGAAATATAATTAGCAGAGATATCCCCTAAATCGATAGGAGTAAGCCATTGTATTGTACTTTCTACTTCACCTAATAGTTTTACAATAAACGTTTTTTCTGATTGTGCAAGCTCTGACGTATTTGCAGTAATACGGCTTGCTATAATTGTAAATTTGTATTCTCTTGTAACTGCTGGTTGATACGGAACTCGCCCAGCAACTTCTCCTGAAAATTCATCTAAAAGTGTTCCTGGTGGTAATATACTCGGTGAACCGTCTGGGTTATTATCAGCTACATCGTATCTAACTATACCGGTTAAAGAATTTGGGTCGATAACATCTAAGAATAAAGTTATATAGTTATTAGCTCGTCTAAATCCTAAATCACTCGGTGTTAACCAAATTGGAGTTCTAATATGTGTGTTGTCTGCTGTAAAAATACCTGTTCCGACTTGCATAATAGTATTATCAGAACGTAGGAAATCATCACCTACTACATATATTCTAAATGTTCTACGAGCAATAGTATCTCCATCTGATGCTGACACTGTGAATTGATAGTATCTATTTAATTTCTTTGGTGGGTTTGTAGGAACAGAATAATCATATTTTGTTATATCGTAATAAAAGCTATCAAAACCGTTTGAACTTTTTATACTAAAGTCGTATGGATATCTGTCGAAGTTGTTTTCATCAAACAAGCCACTTTTAGCATTTTTATCAAGTGCAAGTATAGGATCAACAACACCAATTAATCTACCTTCTTCAGTAAGTGTCATGCCAGGCGGCAGAACTCCGTCGTTGTTTCCGATAAAATATTTTAATTTTTGTCCTGCCGAAGTGTCTCTATCAATTGCCTGTAGCTGAAAGTCTACTGGTGCACTATCTAAAATATAGTAAGTGTCGTTATTACCAATCGGTAATAAATCTTCTTCGGTAATCCATTGCGGCGCATCCGGACCTTGAACATCGATAGAGTAAGTTCTATCTGCTCTATCTCCGTTTAACGTTGCTCGTAAAACAAATCTATATTGAGTATTCCTAGAAACTTCTAACGGAGTTCCTTTAAGTATTGTACCTACAATTCTTAGCCCCTTAGGAAGTTTTCCACTAATAAGTTCTACCGTTGCATTTGCATCAACAGGTAAATTTACAGTTGTCGTTATTCTTTCTTGTAAGGTTGCTAGTTTAGTACCAGATCGTTCAGTCCAAATTGCCATTAAATACTCTCCGTATAGTATTTATCGGCATCACGCTATTGTGCCTAAGTCAATTTTCCAATCAACTAATCCCGACCCTATTAGGTCTCCTGCATCAATGTCTGTATCTTTTACAATCCAGTCTATTATTGAAGTATACTGAGTTTCAACAATATCGCCGAAATCCCAATTTTCATAATAATAATTAACGTTTCTTACGTCAACGCCGTATACTAATCCTGTTAATGGTCCATTAAAAGAATTGGCATTTACAGATCCAGCGTTTTGTATATTGTTTCCGTTTGCTTGTAAACTTGCAGACAGCGATGGCTGTGTATCTCTAGCAACTATACCTGTGTTATCTAAATCAATAAACAGGTTATTTCCGCTGACCCTTGTACTAATTACTTCGCCGCCGTTGATGCCTAAATAACTGCTATTATCTACAGTAATACTTCCGTTGTCTGTTAATACTAATACACTATTAATACCTCCAGAAGAGTTAATAGTAATAGTATCACCATTTGATGTAAGTGTGGTATTTGTGCCTGCAACTAGAGATTTTAGTTTAATTACTCCGTCTTCAGTTCCTGCATAAATTCCAGTTCCAACTCCGCCGAGATTTTCTACATCTACAGCTGAATTTTCTAATCTAGTATCAATGTCATTAAATTTATTATTTACTTTTGCAAACGCTTCACGGAGATCATCACCAGTTCCGTCGTTGGCAACATTGCCGATATTAATTAATTGTACTGCCATTTGTATCTCCGTTTAATATATTTATCGCATTATAAGTTTGCTAATACCCATGCTTTAAATGCATCATAATCGCCGGCGCCGTCTTGTAATGCAGTTTTAAGGTCTGCTATTTTTACATATCCGGGTATTTCGCCGTTTACTCCGTCAACTAATAATGTACTATCATCAGCAAACACTGAACCTTTTACATCGCCGTCTACATCACCTGTCAAGTATCCGTAAAAACTTCCATTCACACCATCTACAAGTAGTGTGCTGTCATCAGCAAATACGCTACCTTGAATATCAGTTGCAAATATGCCGCCGCCTGCAAATACATTTTCTAAAGATGCTGATGTTAAATATCCAACATCGTCTGTAAATTCTGAAAGTAATGTTGGGGTATTTTGAATTTCGGCGTATGTAACGTTTGCAGCTCGCCAAGCACCTGAATAATATTTTAAAAATTTATTAGAAGTATCACCCGAGGTAATAACATTAGCTAAATCTGCAAGATTAGAATTATTAATATTTGCATCTACATCGATAGTTCCAGGAACATAATTTCCAGAATTTGAATCATAAATTAATACATCTCCGTTGCTAGGTTCAATGTTTTGTACGTCTGATAATTGTCTAGTGCTAGCCGGTATACTAGGCTTATTAGTTAAGTCATTATAGCTACCTGAAAATAAAACTGGAGTATTTGATAAATCACTATAACTTCCTGTTGTTGCTACACTAGCTAGTTCTGTACCATTAACATTAATCGATTGTGCAGTTAATGCACCATTCACTGTTATGCTCGATGCATTAACTAACCCCGAACCTTGGAGATTTAAATTATCTCCAACTTCTATTTCTTTTATTTTATTACCATCACTAGTATCAACTATTAGTGGAAATCTATTTGCCATGTTATACTCTTCCTACGACTATTTCGATTGTGCCCTTGCCATCGCTGTCTTTATTTTCAAGTGCTTTACCTACTAATGTACCTACACTTGGTTGACTGCTTACGATAGCATATCCTGCTATTGCAGATGTTACTAACATATCACCTTTCTTAACTTTTCCGAGTACTTTACACGGTACTCTTCCTGTTAACGCAAGATCGACAACATGCTCTCCTTCTAAACTTGAGTTCATTAAGTATGCTGGATTTGTCGAAACAACACCTGCTATTCTATGATCTCCCTTTATATTAGTTATGCTAACTTCGTGGGTTCCGCCAAATATTAAAACAGTACCTGGTTCGTATGCTGCATCAGCTACATACTTTTCAGCCAAGTCAGCATATTTTGCTTGTGTTGCAACACCATTAAACGTTGTTGCATACACTGTGCCCAAGCGTACACCGCTTTCGCCTATATTACGTGTACCATTAGCATCTATTTTAATATCGGAACCTATCGTAGCATTTGCACCAAATATTACTTCACCATTTATTGTTATAGTGTCTGTTCCTGCATTTCCTAATGTTGTGTTTCCGTTGGCTGTTAAGTTTCCGCTAACTGTTAAGTTTTCGTCTACAGTCAGCGTATTAGCAAACGATGCTCCAGATGCTGTTATTGTTAATCTTGGCGATCCTTCTGCAATTAATAGTATAGTATCTGCTGCTTCGCCAGTAAAGCCATTGCCAACTCCTAACGCAATACCAGTTGTTGCATTAGCTTGTTCTTCTCGTTCACTTTGTGCTTCAATAAAGTTTGTATATACCCAGTCAGTAGATACAAATCCTTCTCCTGCATAAGTAGAACCGCTTTGAGCATTACTTTGATCAGTAATCCCAGTCCCACCAATATCAATACTTCCTGGAATACTAGTAATAAGTGAATCATTACTATTTCCTGCGGCACTTAATATTGTTGCACCTCCGGGTGTTTTTAATGATATTGTAGAACTTGTTAAGGTTAGTGTATCAAATCCTCCAACCTTAATTGCACTTGCATCAAGTTTACCGTTTATATCTCTTCTAGCAATGCTATCAGCTGTTGTACCAGTTGATATCTGTGTAGTAGCATAAAATCCTTCATCTGTTTTAATCAGCACACTACCTTCTATAGTATCTGAAGCTACAGTTTGAGGAATACTAGCTGCACCTAATGCGCCGCTTACGCTACCTGTCAATTGTCCCGAAGTATTAAATATACCTGATACACTATGTACATATAGCTTGTTTTCTAATTTTGTAAATCCTTGAACAGTACCTACTGCACCCGTTCCGGTTTGCGTAACAGTTTCCCCATCTTGTACAGTTATCGAACCAGTAAGACTTAAAATAGTTAATGATGTTTTAGACCACTCACTATCCTTGAAGTCATTATCTTCTAAACCTTTACCAAACTTAACGGCATCAGCATATGCAATCATCTCAGGATCACCTGTGCCGGCAGTTTGTCTACCATACAATGTATATTGATCAATGTCATTAAGTTCTGCAAATACTAAGCCGTTGTCTTTAATACGAACATAGCCCGAAGCAGTTTCAAAGTTTTCATCACTAAACTTAGCAAGCCCTAAATCTGCTTGAACTTTTGTAGCAGTACCGCTCCAACCTGTTGTAGCATCGTCTTCGTCGAAAGTATTTGCTTTTTGCATTGCTAATTTACTTTGGGCGATTCCAGCAGCCGAATTAACATCAGCGTTCATAATGGTATCGTCTTCGATCTGGAAGTCAACGGTAGTACCGGTGTCGGTTCTATTTACGGTCCAGTTGATTACCGAGTCAGTTGCTTCAGACGCATTAGCCCATTCGTCGAACGGACCATCTTGTATTGTTGCATAAGCTGAACCACCTGGTAAATCATATAACGTTTCACCATTAGCAAAAACTCCGAGAGTTGGTGTATATGTAATAATATTAATGCTACCTAAGATAGGATCCGTTGCACTTGTGTCAATATCTACAATTACACCTGTCTTAGTTGGAGTGCCAGATTGTGGAAGACCGATTGTGTCTCCTATACTCCAAGTGCCTCCTTGTACCGGAGTAGTTACAATTCGCTTTTTGCCTGTTGCAACAAAAAGATCATTTTGTGCAATGTTGTTTATTTCAACATTTCGTAAGTTATCAATCTCGTCAAAGTCTCCAGCAACCGAATCAACATAATTTTTGTTAGCAGCCGCAGTACCGTCTGTGCTAGGCAATCCTAAGTTAGTGATAACATTGGTGCCCATATCAATGTCGCCTTCCATCGCAGCATCTCCGTCTAATGGAAGGAAGCCGCTGCCAATTCTGTTGCCAACTGGAGAAGCATCAATTTGTGATCCCGACCGTACGTTATATCCTAGTACACGATTGATATATCCGACTACTGCTTTTTCGACCGGAACAGCTTGCCCCGAGTTATCACTCATCGAATCATCTGCTGAGAATTCGTTAATTGTAACACCGCGTTTGAACCCTAATGAGTTAGCATTTGTTAAACCAATTTCGCCTGCAAATTCAATATCACCTGTTGCTTGGTCAACGCTGAAGAACTTTCCTACACGGAAGAAACCGTATTGGTCTGTACTCATCCAGAACACACGCCCTTTACGTCTTTCCCAAACTTGTGCTGCAATCGCAGTTGGGGAATCGTCATATGAAATTGCTAACGGATTTTCTGGATCTCCTAAAATAACGTTTGGATAGTTTGAATCATTAAATCCGCCCGTACCAATTTGTGTAAAATCGTGTCCTGTTGCACGACATAGTGAGATAGCAATAGTAATTTCTGCTGTTGCTCCCGCTTGCAAACCACAACCAAACTTTAACGCACTTGCAGGTATTGATTCATTTAATCCTGTGCCAGTGTACGCAATGTGAATATTTGTATTTGCTACATCGTCTATTGTAATATATGCAAAAGCACCACTAGCATCATAATTTACAATCTGGTGCGTCTTACCTCTCCAAGTAAACAACAAGCCTCCTGCATATCCTGCATCGCCAGGTTGTAGGCCTGCAATATCTCTAAGCAAACGTGTTACTGTCTCGGGATTAGTTATTTCTTGAATGGCTATTTTAGTATCGCCCTGTGTACTACCATAGCCTCCTGTTAAATTGTTAGGATCAACATCGATTTGAATAAAGTCGTATCCAACTTCTAATCCTGCCGTGATCTGGTTAGATCCTAACGGAACAGCAAACGAGTTGGTATTTTGAAAACTTAAACTTCTATAAGTTACTAGGTCAGTTTCGTCAAAGTTAATAGCAGTTGATGGTCTTGTTTCTAATCTAGCCGGATCTCTAATACCGTCAAATATTTGTGTAAAGTTATTTTTGTACTCTATATAGCTTTCGTTAGCTACAGTTGCTTGTAAAGTTCCGAAGAAGTCGGCTCCTGAAATATCGTCTGCTCTAAGATCTAATTCATAAATTGCATGACTAAATCTAATATTTGGAACTGCCGAATCATTTTGAACATCGTCTGTATCAAACGTTACATCGACTGCGCCGCCACCGCCAACTGCTGCGTCTGCAATAGTTAGTGTTTCTCCCGAACGATATCCATATCCTCTAGCTTCTAAACTGACTGTCGGAGCTCCTGACCCGTCAACTTCTACTTTAAATTTAGCACCAACACCGCCTGCACTTCCTGAAGCACTTAGGCTTGTATATGTTCCTGTTGTACGATTAACATCAGCACCGATTACATTAGTAAGTGTATTAATACTACCTACTGCTACATCTTCTGCAGAATCGCCAACTGTGCCATTATTAAGTGTATCAGAAATATTATCTACATTTGAGATAACATAGTTAAGTACTCCGACAGATCCACCGTGATCGATTTGCACTAAACTGTTAACAGTGGGAGGAGTCTTTACATCCATTATATACAGAGATGCATCGTCAAATGCGTTTGGTGTTGTTGCAGTAGTACATGCCTTTGCAGGTATGTTCATAGCATCACGTAATGTAACTTGATCTGGAATTTCGTTCGGATCGGCACCTTCAGCAACAAGGCCAAAGAAGCCATATCCGTTAGAACCGTTTAGTGAACGAATCTCCGAACCGTTTGCAGCATAGTAAGCTGCATGACAATAGTAGGTAAACATACTAACCATTTCAGAAAACGCACCGTTATTACAAACAAGACCATAACCTAAATCATTAATCTGTGTATAGTCGTTTCCTAGAATTGATCTATTACCAGCTGTTTGTAAAAACAAATCTCTTGCGACAACACCTGGATTACTATCAAACAAAGTTTCATCATAACCTTGTCCTTGTCCGCTATCATCTGGATTAGATCCTGCATCTAAGAAAATTCTAACTGTACCTGCACCAGAGTCATAATTTGAAATGGCATTAACTTGGAAGCGTCTACCTTCTAAATAGAACGGGCATGGCAATAAAGGTTCTCTTACAAATAAGCCTTGTCCTGCTTCACTTGCTAAATCTAGAATGAACGGGCTTACTTTGTTAGTAATTCTTGCTGGGATATTACCTGCAAATGCATCTACATACATGCCGCCTCTAAATCTCTTTTCGTTTTCGCTCTTAGAAAAACTAGAAGCAGTTTGTATATACGGGGATTTAGTTAGTACCTGTCCTTCAGGATCCAACACACACATAAATCCGCCGTGTCCTTGACACGTTACGTTCCTCACAATTGTAGCATCCGACAACAAGAACATGTCCATTTCGTCATTACGCTTAGGAGGATTGTATGCAGGATCAAATGCAAATGTTACTAGATCAATTAAATTACCAACTAGCGGTGGTGTACCAGCCTCGCTTGTTCCTGCTGAAATATCTGGTTCTGTTGCAGCATTTTGTGTTGGAGCTATTGCTGCTAATAGATCACCTGCAAGCGTACTAATATGATTTATTGCAGCACTTGTAATATTCTTTTGTCCGCCAAAACCTGCATTATCATATGACAAAATGTAATTTGAATAATATGCGCCTTGTGCTTGTAGTACAAATTCGCTTCCGCCTCTTGTCAAATCTTGTATTAATGCATCTACGATAAGTCCAACATCTCGGCGGCATTTGTCTTGGTCGTATATAAAGTCAATCTCGTCATCTAGATAAGTTATTACATCGCCGATCAATGTAGTCTGATTACTATCAATAGTGTTTGATGCTAATTGTAATCCGGACGTTGCCCAAGATATCGACGGATCAACATCAGTAGGCATTCCGTTAATATTACCATCATCAATAACATCTATAATAATTTGAACTAGATTGTTAAGTATAGTTCCTTCTGTACCTGTAGCGTTTGTACCTGTAGCATCTTGTGCTTCGTTATTACCAGTAGATGCTGTAACTGTTGTTCCTTGTACTATTTGAGAAACAACATTTTGTAATCTACCATATGCTGCTATAGTTGCTGTGCTTTCACCTACACCTAACTGACCGATTGCACCAACAAAATAACTTCTAGCTGCAACTTTAGTAGCACGATTTCCGCCGTATAACACATCGTGTATTAACGCATCTACGATGTATTCTACATCTCTAGCACATCTAGCAGTATCATATACTAGTGTTGGATAATTTACTGCTATCCAGGCGGTAATTTCTGCTTTGATAAAGTCAGTATTGTTTTGCAATCTAGTTGCAGCACTGTCAGCTTCTGCACTAGGCAATGCTCCAGGTACCGGATAAGAAAATGCATCAATTGCACTTTCGCCATTTGTTATAATATCTATAATTTCATTAAATGACGCAGTTACTCTTGCTACTGCTGTAGCGTCGGCTGCTACTTGTGCTAATGCTAATACATCTGTTTTAAGTTTGTTTATAGCAAGTAATGTATTTGTTTTTTCAAATTGTATCTGTGTTTCATAGTTTGCTCGCAGATATGCTCTACCAGCAGTTACGCTATTGTAATTTGTTCCTAACGCAACGTCTAATACAATTGCGTTTAAAATATATCCCAAGTCTCTTTGACAAAGAGATTTATTATACAAAAGATCATCGGCGTTTGTATTAACATAATAAATTACTTCATCTTGAATGAATGCTTTATTAAGTCGCATGATTTGAGCAGCAATTAAATAATTGCCACTATTTGTTGTTTCCGGGCCAACATTAGCAGGCGCTTCAACATTAGACAAATAATGTCTGCCAAAATAACCTTGATGCTCACCAGTTTGATTAAAGAACGGTGAACCAGCAGTTGCTAGCACATTCCCGTCAAATTCTTTATCTCGGAAGAAATATGTATTAGCCCATTTAGATTGTGATACACGATCCTTTGGTCTAATAATAACTCGTCTAAATTCATCACCTTTTAATGATACATTATTAGAAAGTTTAATTGGAAAATCTTCTTCGTATGTTCCTGATTCAACAAACAGCGTTATTTGTTTATTTTTAACGTAGTTTCCATATTTTACAGGCTCGCCTGCAACAAAATCTTTTCCATTTAATTGTATTAATTGGAATGTATCGTTATTACTCTCAGTTCCGTCGTTTGTTATTAAACTTACAATTCTTCCCTTAGCACCAGAAACTTCACCAACTATTACCTTGCCTGGCAATGTATCAGTATTATCTGGATCACCTTGATCAATAAAGGTTCTAGAACCGTTATCTAAAACTAATTTGTATGTGCTACCATATACAACGTCAGCACCTGCATCGATACCATTTTGAATAATATTTAATATTAAATCAAATTTAGCACTCACTGCTGTTCTTGCAACAATATTAGCATCTGGATCATCAAAACTTTGTTCAATTTTAATACTATTAAAATCTGCAACACGAGGCTGATATACAACACCCATCTTACCGCCAGTGGTATAGTTTGTAAATGTACTAATATCCCATAAGTTTAATAGGTCGTCATCTTCGTAAAGTTCAAAAGTATCATCATCAATAACTTTAACATATGCAGACAAACCTTCAATTTCAGTCATGCCTCCCATATCTTTAAAGATTACTTGTTCTTTATCTATCAGTCCGTGATTAGTTGAAGTTGTTACTCTTGCACGTTCGTTACTAGAACCACTTCTATCTACAGAAGATATTTCTTTTTCTCTATATAATCTATTCTGTAAAATTGCGTCTACAATATTTTTAGCAGTAGTTATTGCACCAACAGTTTCGCTTAATTGTTTAGTAATTGCATAACGGCCACTTGTACTTGAATAGTACCTTTCAGCTGCTTGACGTGTTAGATAGTTTGCTTCTAGCTGTCTGTTAATGTCATATGCAATAGCATCTATTATTAATCCAATATCTCTTTCACATGTTTGTACTTCGTAGATAAATTCTGGAAACGTAAATGCAATATATCCAGAAATTTCTTTCTGAACGTATTCTCTGTTTAGTTCCATCAATCGTCTAGTTTGTTCATACACAGGAACATCGACTTCTGCTGAGACAACATTAGCTGTATCGTCTCCATTGTCTCTCGTAATAGTCTGGAAATAAGGACCTGGTTCTTCTGGAGCGGTTTTAACAAGTTCTTCAGCACGTCTTGCCGCAGCATTAATAGTACGGTACGCATAATTAAATGCAGATCCTTCTTTGCCTGGTGGCACACCGATCATTCTGTCATCACCGTTTGTGCTTACAAATAAGTTTACTGTAGATGAATATCCACTATTATCTACATATAGTTTTGTTGCTGCTTGTAGATCGTCGTCTCCGTTGATTACACCAAACCCTGCCAAATCACCGGGATGATCTGAAAGTGTAAGTGATCCTGCCATTGTGTCGCCTTGTCTGCGTAAAACACTGCTTCTAGGCATTGCAACATCTGACAAGAAGTTTCCTTCTAATGTAACATCTAATCCCTTGTCAACCATTGTATGTTCGTCGTCAGCTGCAATATCACCAGTGATATAAATTTTTGTTGCGGCTGCTGCATTATCGTCTACAATTTGAGCATCTTCTTGTGTTGAGTGTACGGAAAATCTATCTGTAGATATGTATCGTAAATAATATGTTTGCTCACTAGTTAAATTAGTTGGATCAGTGTATATTGAATTAAATATAAATGCAGTTCCGTTAATACCAGTGTCATACCCATGAGATAAAACTTCAATGTTTCCGTCAATATAACGATTAATATTTAAAATATAATCATCTCTTGAAGCAGGTTCGCCTGCAACACGAATTGGTAATCCAGAACTAATATAACGTCTATCGGCATAACCTTTGGTAATAACTAAATCGTCAATGGTTAAGTTTGTATTGTGTCTGTTATTAAATTCTTGAACTGCTGATTGACTAATTGCAACATTACCAATTGCATTGCCGCCAACATTTAATGGTCCGCCGAGGGATGGTTTTTGGTCATCTGATAATTTTGTAAACGCTGTTGAAATAACTAGTTTACCTGCAACACTATAACTAAACGTAATAGTATCTTGTGCTGTTTCGTCTAGTGCAGAGTTAGATGCAAATTCTACTAAATTAATTTGATCTCCGGCATCATTTACTAACGGAATAGTGTTTGGTAATAGTGCATCAGGCGTGTCTGATAAAGATGTAAACTGTATGCTTCCACCTTGACCAAAAACTGCATATATTTCTTGGAAATTTTCGTTTACTTTACGAAACGATTCACGTATGCTATCACCAGTGCCATCATTACCTTCAACACCAATGTTAATATCTTGTCTTGCCATTTAAGAACTCCGCTATAGAATGTAGAAATTTTATTTCTTTGCTTATGTTATTTATCGTATGTTTTTATAATCTTAATGTAAATATAGTTATGTTCATAAGAGAATTTAAAAAGCAAACCCGACATGTTCGCAAAAGCAAAATGGGCAAGGAACACGCCTACAAGCGTGAAACTACTATGTGTGTGTTTCGATGTGATAGTTGTGATCGAGAGTTTGAACGCACAAGAGGAAGCATGGATCCTAAGCGTCTAAGCAATTCCTACTTTCACGTATGTAAGAACTGTGATAGTAAGAAATTTGCTCAAAAGAAAGGCGTAGAACAGAAGCAAAAATGGAATATGACTGCTAGTAGCTCTACGCCTATTAGTAAATTATAATTATTTTTCTTTTTTGAATAGTGTCCAAGCACCGTATGCAATAGCACCGTATGCTACTAGACTTGCAATTGGCTTAAAGATTAGAAACGCAACGCCTGCACCAATTAGCACAGCACCGTCTAGTGTTGTACGCTCGCCTAATCTATCAATAATAAACTTTTTCATTACTTCTCTCCTTACTTTTTGTAGCCGTCCGGGGTAATATTTTCTACTGTTTTCATTGACTTTGGAGAAGTTGCTAATTTGTTAGATTTCTTCAAAACGGGTAAATGATACTTATTATTATTATCTTTTCGTACACCAACGACCCTATCAAGTTTTAGACTTCCTGAATAAACTGCTGCCATTTTTATCTCCTGTGTTATATGTATTTATGTAAATAATTGTTCCTAATAGGAGGTAATTATGATTAAATGGTTAAAATCACTTTTTGGTTTCGATGTTCCGGATACTCCGGTAATTGCACAAGCACCTGCTTCCGTACCAAAAGCAATGCCTAAAGCTAAAAAGGCAGAGACTAAAAAGAAATCTGCAACTAAAAAGACAGCAAAGGTTGATCTAGACAGCATGTCTAAGAAAGACTTACTTGCTCATGCTAAGAAAAATGGTATTAAATCCAATGCTAGTATGAACAAAGCTGCTTTAGTTGAAGCAATTAAGAACGGTTAACAATAGCTGCTTGTAATTGCTGTATAGCAGAATCTTGGCGAGTCAGCTTTCGCTCTAACACAGTGATAGCGGCTCGCTGTTTTTTTGATTGTTCTTCCAAACTACGAACATATGCCAGCGTAGGAAGTTCTTGTTGACTTCCATCCTCACCAAGTACCATCATTGTATCAACACCTTGCGCACGTAATCCGCCTGCTACACGATTAGGATTCTTATCAGATTTCGATTGGGTCTGGCTGGGTGCTTTCCTGCCGTACATTTGATTTAGATAACTCATAGTGGTTCCTCTCCATATTGTATTTATTATAGTATGTTTCCTGGTATTGCTGCAACGTTTCCAGCAATAACAATTCTAGATTCATCTGACTCTTCAATAGGAACCATATGTTCTAAAAATCCGTCAAATAATATTAACATTGATTCTTCTGGTTGCACAGTTAAATCAATAGTATTAAAAACTAACGGAGCACAATTTTTAGGAGCCTTCACATAATAACAGAATGCAGTATGTACCCAACGATGGTCATGTGGATCAGCATAGTCTCCTTTATTATAGACTCCTCCCCAAATATCTACAACAGCGTATGTTTGTCTTTTAACTTCGTCTTCGGCATCATAATCGTTTTTAGTATATTTTTCTATAAGGTAAGGAACCACTCCTTCTTTTACAATCCTTTCAGCTAAAATCTCTAGTTCAGGATGATCCTCAGTTAGTCGCCATTTAGTCATGTCTGCTTTTAAATTAGTTTGCCTATCCATCTCATCGCCTTTAGATAGGATTAGATTTGTCAACATTTTATTGTCAACGTCTAGCGTAGTTATACCTACACTAACAGGCGAATTCAGTTTTCCTGAAATTAGCATTTTTGATATTTTCCTTATAAAATGTATATAGCTTTTGCGATGCTAAATTCTTAGCTTTTGACTCCACCATAATATCAAAATTATTCCAATGCGATAGTGCCCAATCATTTACAGCATTATTCCACATAAAGTCGCTATGTGCTCTAAGTTTTTGTTTTTTGTATCCCTGTTCTAGTAAAGAATCCATTACCGGTAGTATATTAGGATCATGCTCAACGAGTAAGTCTTCTCTAGATACCGAATAGTGCATTACTGGTCGAACACCTCGCCAGCTGTCAATTACGCGAGTAAGTCTATCGTCGGTTGGTAAAATGTATTCTCCTGTACGGACCCAGTGATGGTGTATGTCTGGTACGAGTGCAAGTTCGTCGGCAAGTTCGAGACTTGCGTCGAGTCCCCACGACATTTCGTCGTTCTCGATTGTGATTGTGTTTCTTGCTTCGGGCGAGAGTCTCTTGAGGGCGTCTTTGATGCCTTGTGGACCTTTTCTACCCGATATATGGACATTGCACTTGAAGTCTTGGAATGATTGTCCATAGCCCATCCAGCGGATGCAGTCGGTGTGATATTCAAATTCTTCTATGCTCCTCTCGACAATTTCAGGGTTATCACTAGCAAGAACGGTAAACTGGCCAGGATGCATACTAAGTCTAACATCAAGTGTTCTTGCAAGCTCGCCGACTCTAGCAAATGCTTTTTCGCAATACGCTCGAACATCAGGTTGCTGCCAATAGTAAGCCCAGTCAGACTGAGTGTAAACAGGAAGGACATC
>Ga0209138_1001307_pt1 | contig 21614 bp, 19 predicted proteins | sample SaaInl3SG_22_DNA_FD_184645 | JGI IMG/M metagenome (GOLD analysis project Ga0209138, IMG submission 184645) | Marine microbial communities from expanding oxygen minimum zones in the Saanich Inlet - ESP_153SG_22_DNA (SPAdes) (version 2) | ecosystem: Environmental > Aquatic > Marine > Intertidal...
AAAGATATCCTGCGATCGACCACGTCACCAAACAGGCAACGAAAGATGTCATGACGTTCCGTTGCCCGAATCCTGCGAAGTGTTCAGGTGCGCCAAATTCAAGATGCGGCAAACCAGAGATGCTCAATGAATATGTACCCAAGCCCCCGAAGGTCTGGATGATTACTGCGAGCGATATCGCCATGAGTCCCGAACTTATCCAGTCAGCCGGCCGGCTCAGGTCTCGCCTCCCTGACACCACCGCGAGGGCAAGCAGAGCAAAATAGATCGAGCTCGTGCCTAGGAATGCTGACTTGGCGAATATGTTATCGGTGACAAAGAACAACGACAGGTGGTAAGCGATCGGAACCAGCAGAATCAATCCCGCGCCGTCCAACCGTCGAGGGTTGCGATCAATAACCAACATGGCAGAAGCGAGACACAGGAAAACCAAGTTTTCGAGATAAAGCCTCGTGGGGGTGATGCCCGTTATATCTTGAGAGTAGGAGACATAAACAAAAAACCAAATAAAAAAGGCCGCTGTCAAGAGCGGCCTTCCCAATTTCAACGGAATCACGTCAATACATGTCAGAACGATTGATCGGCTGTCGCGTCAGAAACGGGTGACGTACCGTCGCAAGCAACCAAAATCACGGATTGCCCGCCTAAAGCATTCATCAGCGTTGTACTGTTAGTCGTAGAAAAATGCGTACCCGGAGTCGTACATGCAGCGTTGAAGTTTGCGCTAGTCATAGTCGCGGACTGATACGGAGACTCGAGCGTAGAGCCCAACTCGCCCAAACAAGACGCTACCGTATCCAATGGGCCGCATCCGTCTTGACCCGATAATCCCGAATCAGCAGAGATTTCAGCCGCCTGCAACGCGCGTAATAACTGTGTCGCTTGGTTCTTGGCCGTGTCCTTCTTGACACCGTCGAGATAGCCCTGGTATCCAACAATACCGGCACCAGCTAATACACCGATGATCGCAACAACGACCAGCAATTCGATTAGAGAGAAACCCTTCTTCATTTGGTTTATTCCTTACACTAGTTTTTATAATCGCAGGTCGCGACTATCTCATGATCACAAACCTACTATTAAAATACAATCTTGCAACCTAATACTTTTGACTAACCCAGAAGTCGTCGCGCAACTGCTCTCCTAACCGAGGCATAAGCCTACCACCGCTACTAAAGCCACGAACTTATCACAAAAACCAACTGCTCCGTCACCACTGCAATTAATCGGAAAACGTTACACATAAGTTGTTACTGTAACCCTGAAATCCTCCGAGATTACTGCGCACGATACCGTTACTGCGAAATCGCGCGACAGTTCCGTTGTACATCGCATTAGATCCGCCGCCATTTCCCAACTGTTGATCCAGCATTTGAATGTTCCCGTATTGAGGCACAGTAAGAGAATCGCAGAGTCCTTGGTCGACCTCTCGACGCGTTGCGATGATTCCATTGTCACAGCGCGAACCACTACTTTGCATGTTACAGCTATCGACTGTCCATGCTGGCTCAGTCAGAGTGATAAGCCGAGCGTTGGGGCCATAGGTTTTTGCGCGTCTACTACCATAAATATTATAGACGACTACCCGGCAAGTGGAGCGAATTCCATCGCCAGGGTTTGTCCAGAACACATAGCCACCGTTGTTACCATAGCGGGTCGTAGTACAGGCATGAGGATCAAGACTCCTTGTTCTGAAGTAATCAAGCATATGCTGATTCTGATGAAAGCCACCTGCAGTGATCGCGCATGTAGCGTCCTTAGTTCGGCGAGCTGTGTTGAAGCACGCAGATACAGACAACCGAGACTCGTTGGTCGCCAAGCTTGGTATGTTTGAGTGGTTACCACCAAACCATCCACGCACAATTAAATTGGACCACTGGGTCGTTGCATTACCAGACCCATCGACTAGGCGCGCACGCAGCGTCGCATACACATCTTTATCTGTACAACCACCGCCCCATGTCGAGCGATAGCCGTTGCCACCAGTAATCCCATCGTCCGTACGACAACCGCTGACTTTTTCAAGCTCAACGGTGCCAGAGGGATGAGTCAGACGTGTCGTACTGGTCTTTGCCAAGTAAATATCGCTACTGCTACCAATTCGAAATCCACCCCTGGCAGTTGGCACATTCCATGTAGCCGAATTGTCGATAACCAAAGTCGCCACATCGAGCGCAGGAAGCGCAGACTGGGTCGGCGTCATCGCCACCGCAGTACTCACGACATCTGAGACACCAGTACCGCCCGACGCGGTCGCTGTGAAGTCCCATGAAGCTGTGTGATCAAGGCCGATAAAGGTCGCAGTAAACTGCCCACCGCTAATCGTTGCAACCTGTGAGGCCGTCGCACTCGTCCCGGTCTGTGCACCATTCACTGTCACAGAGGTCGCGTTAGTTGGAACCGTTCCTGTCACGACGCATGTCCCAGGCGTGGTGGTACAGTCAACCGTAAACGGGGACGACGGAAACTGGGCGATGGCTGTCGACTCATCCACGTTGGGATCCGTACCCGCAAGGATTTCGGCGTGATCGTTTGTGCCGTCACCATCGGTATCAAGCACCGTCTGATCGACGTTGGGGTCGGTGCCATCGGCAACCTCTCGCGCGTCGTCGTAACCATCACCGTCGGTATCACCACCGATCGATGAATCGAAAGGATCCGAGTCGGCGGCATTGGCGATCCCGTCTCCATCAATATCTGGATCAGCACCATCGGGGACACCATCACCATCAACATCTGGGTTCTGGGGCGCACCATCATCAGCGTCCGCGAGACCGTCGAAGTCACAGTCTGACAGGTACGGGCAAGCATCGGCGTCGGTGGGCAACGGGAGCGGTATACTGTTCGCCAGGCCGTCGTCATCAATATCTGTGTCGTTGGCGTCATCAATACCATCGCCATCAAAATCTGTGTTGGCACCCGTGGGAGGATAAGCGACGACCCCAACAGCGTTCGATCGAAAACCTGCGTGCCCGAACTGGGCCACCACTGAGACCGCCAAAGCCACGACGATCACGGACACACTTCTGCCAAAAATCAAAACCCTTCTCCCTAAATCAATCCGTCATAGAGGGTCACAGTAACCGTCAGTCCCTGAGACAGTAGTCGAGCAGACACCCGCCCTCAGGAACTCATTATTTGGAATAACACAGCGCGAGCTATCGGCTAGCAACTCGTTCAGTGCGTCGCCGAAGTCGTCACCGTCAGTCATCGCAGACACCGTTGTCGCAATCTGCGTGAACTGGCACTCGCTAGGATCCGCGTCGGTACACACACACTGATGCACCGCGCTATCCGCTAAGTCCGCCGTCGGATCCATGCAGAAAAACACCGACACACCACGCACATAGCTCGGTGAGGTTACGTTTTGCATGCTCAGCTGCAGCTGGGTCCCATCGCCATTGAAGTCAGTAAAAGTCTCGGTCGATGCAGAACCCACGCTCACAAGCGAGCTGGTTAAAATCGCGTTACCGTATAAGGCCGCCTCGGGCGCATCAAACTCAGAATCAAACTGCTTGTTAATCTCTCGAACCGCAGAGATCGCGGCATGCTCACAACTCGACACCGTGCCACGGACCAAGCCACCATCACCTGTCAGGCCAGCGTTTCTAGCAAAGACATCGGTATCCAACGCGGTGCTAAATTCTTGGAACTGATTATCAGCCTGATCCGCCTTTACACCGTCGATATACAGTGTGTACGCAACGATGCCGGCACCAGCCAAGACACCGATGATCGCAACGACAACCAGCAACTCAATCAACGAGAATCCTCTCCGAATCCCCGACCCCAGTTTGGAACCTATTCTCGACAACTGGCGTTCCTCACAACTATCTCCAACTGTGTTCAGTGTAACGTAACTTCATTTAGTTACTCAAAATTGGGCTGTAATATTTAAGGCTAAACTATTAAGGTCCCAATGCGCCTGAGACATAGGTCTAACCATGGTGGGAGGAAAGGACCACGGCCTGCCAGCAGGAATCGACTTCCTTCTATGAAGTTACGATAAAAAGCTGCGCTATCTGCCTCCATCGATTGCTCAGACAGGATCGCCTCGGCCAGCGAAACCCCGTACCAGGGAACGACTGAGGGCCCCATATCGAGCGCGTTAAACGTAGCCGATAGCTCAGGAAGATTGGTTTCATTCCTCCGCGACGGATGCGAATCGAGGATTAACTCGCCAACCTTGTCGACCTCCCCTGGCGTAAGAGGTCCCTTCCCCGAAAAAAGGGCCTCGAACTCATCTCGCGATACCTCCTCGACCGTTCGACCATCCTTCGGCATCAATCCACCGGGATGCTTGAAGTCATGCATGAGCGCGGCGATCACAAGCGCCACCCTATCGGTGACGCTCAAACTCGGATCCGACTCAATCCAGTGGATCACACTGATTAGGACATCCAAGAAATGTCTCGAGTTGTGGTAGTCGGGGACCGAGACGAGATCACTCTCGTAGCATAGGATTTCAGTGACACAGGTGTCGAGCGCATCCGCGATCCTCGCGGGCAGAGCCGAACTTGCTATGCAAATTCCGACCCAGTCTCCCAGCGACTCCCCGGCGGCCCGGGCCTCAAGCAACTCACCCGCCCAGACTAGGGCTTCCTCTCCTAGTTGCGACATTCCCGGAAAAAAATAAATCGACGCCCTGTTACCGGCGGGTAGCGGCCTAAAGGAACAGGCATCGACCGCGTTTTTGATAACGGGGAGGCCGAGGCCCCCATCGATGGACGCCCTCTCGTTGTCCCAGGAATTCGGATCCGACGGCGGCGCCTCGTCAAACACCGTGATCGCGACCGCCTCACAGAGATCCGATACCCTAAGAGTGACTGGGCCGCTGCCTTTATTCGCGTACCGGACAATATTTTGTAGGATCTCACCCCCAGCGATCTCAACCGACAGGAGATCGAGCTGGCCGCCCATCGCACAGGCCGAGACTCGATCAACGATCCACGCTCGCGCCTCGTCGAGTGTCTCGAGTCCGAGCGTCGTATCCCAAGAAAAGCTCCTCAATGGACCATCCGGGTATCGACAAGCACAATCGTCGCGTCGTCGCTGGTCACCAGCTTCTGTTTGCGGATCAGGTCGAGGGTATGGTTCACCGCGTCTTGTGGGGACAGATCCCTGTATCGGCCTGCGATCGCGCGCATGCCATCCATACCGATCTCGGCACCGTTTAGCTCGGCCTCAGAAATGCCATCGGTGGCCACCCAAAGACGCCAGTCACCAAACGGAATCACCCCCTGCGACGGAGCAAACATCTCGCTACCCACGATGCCGAGCGGCGGAGAGCTGCTTGAGAAGCACTCAGACCGATCGTCATAGACGCACAACACGTCACCGTGGCCCGCGTTGACGTAGCTGACCTCGCGTGTCGCGCGATCAATACACACAATAAACGCGGTCACGAACCGCGCGACACCCAGGTCTCGGTGCAGCTCGCTGTTCATCAGCATCGCAATCTCTTGGCAGGTTCGTTTTGCGCGCGCAAACGTCCGGAACAGGACCTGCGCCTGGGCCATCGTCAACGACGCAGCGACACCTTTCCCGGAGACGTCGCCCTCGATCACATAAACCCGGTGATCGACCTCCAAGAAATCGTAGAAGTCGCCAGACAACTGCTTGAACGGGAGGATCCCGGCGGCGATACCGAGCCCCCCGGGAATAGTTGGTGTCAATGCTTCTTGGACCGTCCCAGCCAGCTCAACATCCCTAAGCAACGCGTCGTTTGCCCTGACCTGCTCCGTGATTTCCGCCGAGTGGTACCCAAGCGCGAGGCCCGACGCCAGCGCCCTTGAGACACCGATAAACTGAGGCGGAAAAACCGCAGTATCATTCTCAGCCGTTGCGCGGTTCAACAACTGGAGGGCACCGATACGTGAGTCCTTAAAGGTCACCGGGAGGGTGAGTACGTTCTTGGTAACAAACCCGGTCTCTTCGTCGACCGACTTCCTGTGGTCCTTGTCAGACTCGGCGTGCTCTACCGTATCAACCTCCTGCGTCTCATAGACCCGGCCAACGATCCCAGAACCGAACGGGACCCTGATCCCACGGACATCGACCGGCCCGACACAGGCCTGGCAAACCAGTTCGCTGGACACAGGGTCCGCAAAAAAGAACGACCCGGCCTCGCAGCCGACGTGGTCGACAAGCCTGGGTAGGGCGCCATCGAGGGCGCCAGACACGTCGCCGGCTTGGCCGTAGGCCTCGAGAAACTCAGCGACGATGTCGAGCTCGATAGACATCAGATCGAGCTAGAAGAGATCCGAGAAATCTGTCGACCCAGACGCGGGTTTGTTCTCTGGCTCACCACCCACGACCGACTGGATCGTCAATATCTGGTCAAGCTTCGCAAGCTCGAGCACCTTCATCACCATCGGGCTCACCGCCGTGATGGTAAACGACGCAGACGACCGCTCGGCCACCTGTTTCGCGAGCAGCATCACCGCCACGCCCGACGAATCGATATAACTGACGTCCGCCGCGTTGATCACGAACGCTGTCGCGCTGGTGGGGACCGCTTGGATCGCGTTCCTCAGCTCACCGGTCGTGTTGATGTCGACCGAACCGGTCAGCGTGATTTGAGCTGTCTGCCCATTCATTTCAACTGTGTTTGACATTACAACCCCTTAATCGATGATGCCCTGTTTTGTTAGCATTTCCATGTACTTCTCCATGGTAATCATACCGTGCTGAGCCCCGGTTTGAAGTGCGTTGGTGATTTGCGGGATTTTGTCCTCACGGATGAGGTTGGCAACCGCGGGTGTGTTGACCATGATCTCGAAGGCACCGACACGCCCGCCACCCTTCCGCTTCAACAGCTGCTGGGTCATCACGACGCGAAGCGAACCCGACAGCTGAGATCGTGCCTGGGCCTGCTCCTCCGCCGGGTAGGCGTCGATGATCCGCGTGATGGTCTCCGGTGCACCGCTGGTGTGGAGGGTCCCGAAAACCAAGTGCCCTGTCTCCGCTGCTGTCAGCGCCATGGATACCGTCTCGTAGTCACGCAACTCGCCCAATAAAATGATATCCGGATCCTGCCGGAGGGCGCCCTTTAACGCGGCAGCGAAGCTTTTCGTGTCTCTCCCCACCTCCCGCTGGAAAATGATCGACTTCTGCGGTTTGTGAACAAACTCAACAGGGTCCTCGACCGTAATAATATTCTCTGCACGGGTCCGGTTAATTTTGTCGACCATCGACGCCAACGATGTCGACTTACCGGATCCCGTCTGCCCGGTCACCAGAACCAACCCAGCTTTGTGCTCTAGCGCCGAATGAATCGCAGGCGGCAACCCCAATTTCTCAATATTTGGGACCTCGGTCACGATCGTTCGCAGGATTAAGGTGAGACCGTGCAACGCCTTGGCGGCATTCGCACGGAACCGTCGCTCACCGACAACGATCGCAAAATCGACATCACCGGTGGACTCAAACTGGCGATAGAACTCGGGGTCCATGTGGTGACGTAACGCGTCATCGAGCTCCTGGCGAGACACCACAATGTCCGGGAACTGCTGGATCTCACCATTCACTCGGCACGCCAACGGCCGATCGCTGTGGAAATGAAAATCAGAAATCCTCAGTTGCTCGAGGAGCTTCACCAAGATTTGGTCGAACCGTTCTGCAGTCATATCTTATCCCTTTACCAAATCGCCGGCCGAGAAGATCGGCAGGTACATCGCGAAAATCAAACCACCCACGACGGCACCGACAAAAACAATCATCAGAGGCTCGATCACTGTTGATAGTCCATCAACAACGGCGTCGAATTCTTCTTGGTAGTACTTCGCGATCGACTCGAGCATCTCTTCGACGTTACCCGTCTCCTCGCCAACCCGAATCAGCTGCGATAGCTCTAGCGGGAACACCGTCTCTTCCTCAAGGAGGACAGATAGTGGCGCCCCACCAGTAATCTGTTCTTTAACCCTCAGCATCGCCTCCTGATACATCAGGTTACCGGCAGAGTTCGCCGCGACCCCCAGGGTATCAACAATATTGACCCCGGCAGCAAATAGATTCGCCATCAACAGCGCCATCCGTGCAATCGCCGCCTTCATCACGATATCCCCAAACAGAGGCAGCTTCAGGATCAAACGTGCCTTCATTCGTGCGAACGGTGGGAGAGCCTTGGTCAACAATGAGTTACCCACGAAGAAAGCGACGATGCCACCGAACAACTTGAACAACCCACCGCCCAACAACCACTCACTCATGTCAACCAACGTTTGAGTCAGCGCCGGAAGCTCGCCACCGAGGTTCTCAAATAAATCTTGGAAAATCGGGACCACATTGGTCAGCATAAAAATCGAGATGCCGACCGTGATCACGACCAACGTCACCGGGTAAAAAAGCGCACTCTTGATGCCTGATTTGATCTCCTTCTCGCGCTCCATCATCGAAACAAGACGGTCTAAGAACGTATCGAGATTACCCGACAACTCCCCGGCCTCGACCATGTTGCGATAGATGTTATCAAAGTGCCGTGTCTGCTTCTTCATCGAGTCACTCAGCGATAGGCCTGAGTTTACGTCAGCTAACACCTCTCCCGCGACACGCTTCATGTTGGCCTTCGACTGACCCTCAGTCAGGGTCAGGGCGTCAACCAGTGGCAGACCAGAACGGATCATGGTCGCGAGCTTTTTGGTAAAAACGAGCAGGTCTTTAAACGGGATATCACCGAACGGGCCCCAGGTGATGTCTCCGCTCAGTGCAGATTTCTTTTCTTCTTTCTTACGCACACGGCGCGTCAGTTCCTGACGCTTGGCACGCTGGTTGGTATCCCGCCGCCTGGGTTTCTGTCCTTTCTTTTTTCCGCCCAGACCGAAGAACGTGATCGGCTTAATTTCCTTCGCCTGAACCTGGCGGAACCCCTGCTCTCTCAGCTGGATACGGGCCTGGGACAGCGTCTTGGCCTCCAGTTCACCTTTCTGCTTCTGACCAAACTCGTTCTTCGCCTGCCACTTGAACTTGCGCATCGGTTAGGTATCCATGACCAGCGTGCGCTGGAACTCTTCAAGAGAAATAATGTGACGCGCGATGAACTGACGCCCGATATCCTGCAGGGTAAGGAAACCCTCGCTTTTTGCGAGCCTCATCAGGTCACCGGTTTGCATGTTCTTCAGGATCCCCTCCTCCATCTTCGGGGAGACCCGCAACACCTCGTAGATACCCTGCCGGCCTTTGTAACCAGACCCACCACAGGCTCTACAACCGAAGCCTTTCATCGGCTTGATCTGCTCAATTTGCTCGGCCGTGAAACCAATCCGGGCGAGCGCCTCAGGCGTCGCCGCGGGGTCTGGCTCGAGACAATTCTGGCACGACTTTCTGGCCAGCCGTTGCGCGACAACTAACGATAACGCCGAGGCCACCATAAAATTAGGCACACCCATGTTCAGCAGCCGGTTGATCGTTGAAATCGCATCGTTGGTGTGGAGCGTGGATAGAAGCAGGTGGCCCGTCAAGGCGGCTTTTACGGCGATCTCGACGGTCTCGGTGTCCCGGATCTCACCAACCAGGATCACCTCCGGATCCTGGCGCAAGAACGAGCGGAGAATATTTCCGAAAGATAAGCCCACCCGCTCGTTCGCCTGAACCTGACCTGCGCCCTCCAGGTAGTACTCGATAGGATCCTCGGCGGTCATGATATTAAGCTCGGGCTTGTTGATGTACTGAAGCGCGCCGTAAAGGGTCGTTGTTTTACCGGATCCGGTCGGGCCGGTCACAAGCACCATTCCCTGTGGTGCGGTAATCGCCTGAAGGATTTTTTGGTAATCCTTTGGATCAAAGCCGAGCTTGTCGAGCGACAAGGCAGGGTCACCCGCCAGGATACGCATCACGATCCGTTCGCCGTACTTCGTCGGGACTGTATTGAATCGGAGATCGATGTCCTCGCCACTCGGACCGACAACCGTAATCGCCCCGTCTTGCGCGATACGTTTCTCGGCGATATCGCAGTTCGCCATGATCTTAAAGCGCGTCACAACCGCGCCATAATTTTTAAACAGATACTCGGTGTACTCGTCGTGAACCTTTAATACCCCGTCACGTCGCATCCTGATCCGGGCGAAATCTCGAAACCCCTCGATGTGGATATCCGAGGTCCCCGTCTCAATCGATGTCAGCAAGATATCGTTGCAGAAGTCGGTGACCAGCGAGTCGTCGCCTGCGTTCCATTTCTGAACCCGTCGCTGCTTGGTTTGCATCGCCTCGCCCGATGCGGGCGCCTGGTCGAGGGCGTCTCGAGCAATTCGTGACCCACGTAGTTGCTTGAAAACCGACGGGGCGATTAACGAGAACTCCACATTGAGGCCAGCGACGCCCTTGATTTGCGCCTTCAAACCCGACGACAGAGGGATCACGCTGCCGACTTTCAGGAAACGACCATCGGCACCGAGCGGGAGAAACTGGTGGGTGTCGACGAGGTTCTTGGGGACCCGCTTAAATAAATCAGGGGACAGTTGCTCTGGTGATACCGCCGACTCAGTCATCTGAAACGCCCGGCAGAGGATTTTAACAACCCACTCCTCACGTTCGGTATCCTCCGCCAGAAATCCATCCAACAGTTCACCTGCATCTGCTGGCGACATCTCGAGATATCGTGAGCCCCAGTCACCACTCAACTTACCAGCCGTCGATAGGACCTTTAAAACCTTCGCTGCGATCTCAGACGAGTAGGCGGTCACCGATTAGCCTCGACGCTCGAAGAGACCGGCACCTCTTGGTGCATCCAAGGTGATGATTTGATAGTCACCAGCGCGAGATACGAGGAAAAGGCCACCCTGGTAAACCGCCAGAACAAAGATTTCGCTCGCGATCTGATTACCCTGGGTCAGGCGCACTAAGTTTGCGGTACCCGGCACCACGTCGAGCGATAATCCGTCTTGACGGGACTCAATCAATTGACGCGACGAGATCTGTGCGAGAGCGACCTGCTTCGGCAGCTGCGCCTCCGCTGTCTGGTTCTGCATACAGGAGTAGGCCGTGCCCTCTTTGGAGGCCCCAATCAGATTTTCTTTGGACAACAATTCACACAACGCGTTCGCCGCACCTTGATGCTGGAGGAACACTTGAATTCTATCCCCTTGCGTCAGCTCTCCTTTCCCGCTGATCTCGCGAAGAGCGAGTTCAAGCTCCGTCCCCCGGATAGCTTCCACTTTCTCCCCAAGAATTACTTCGACAGCATAGCCGGACGCACGGGTCTTAGCCTCGCTCACTGAGACGCCCTTCAAGCTGACAAGCCGTTCTTCAACCAGCTGCTTCGGTTCCGAGACAGCCGTTCCTGATAACAGAAACGCGATCGACGCTACGAGAAATTTGAGGCTGTTCATGGTTAGTCTCCTGAGTACGGGTAAGAAAATACCAGCTGTATTTTCTCTGAGTTACTATCTTGCTGGTACTTGATATTTTCACCGAGCAATACGATGGCAGGGATGTCACGAACAAGCGACTGCCTCGCAATGAAATAGGATTCCGAGCTCCCTTCGAGCTCCAAAATCACGCCATCGACACCCACAGAACCAAAGCTTGGGTCAAGCCTCGCGATTTCATCAATTTTGATCGCGTCCTTGGCAACCTCAAACGGGTTACCCATCAGGAAACCAGAATATACCTGGGTAAATTGCTGACCAGACCCTTTCGGCGGCGGCGCTTTATCCGCCTTTTTCTTTGACTTACCCTCCTGCGGCACAGCCTCGGGGCTCGAGTTACACGGATCAAGGGTGCCCTTCGACTGCAAACGACCGATACACAGAGTCGTGATTCGACCGCCCGCAGATTCTAGCTCGAACAGAAACTCGCTGATCCGGGTCCTGAAGAACTCACGCGAGGAAAACAGTACGGCCTTCGATTTCAAATCTGCCTGAACGGTCGTTAACTGTGTTTGAAGTTGCTCAACCTGCTTCGTATAGCCGGGGATTTGGCGCTCAGCTTGGCTACCCTGGGCTCGTTCTTCGGTAAACCTCGCGGTCTCCGGGATCAAGAAAAACAGATTTCCGTAGATCGCACCACCGATCACCCCGAATAACAGCAGTATCCTGAAAAAGAGGCTCAGCCCGAACCCACCGCGGGTCTCTCGCCTGTAGGTCGACTTCGTGGAACGAGCGTTCAGACGCTCTAAGAAACCCTGTTTTTTTGGTTGCTTGACCTGATACCGAGGACCCTGCTCTAGGAACACATCCGAAGCAATCTGCTCCTCCGTCCCTGCATCAAAAGCTGACCCCACGACTTTCTCAGGGAGATCCTCAATCGACCGGCCCACGGGCACGTTGGGGATGGATGGATCTTCATGACGACGACGGAGCGAGTCAAGAAGCGCCGACGCGCGCGGGCTTAAGGTCAAGTCATTCGCCATTATTTACGTCCCGCCTGACCATAAAGCTCGAACCGGAATCCGGCATCGCCCCCGGATTCCTTATACGACGCGCGAAGCTTTGGGGCCGTCATGAGCTGCTCGCGGATCAGATTGTCTGTGAACACCGTAACCAAATCCGCTGACTGCGCCACACCCTGTATCGACAGGGCACCGTCACGATCTAGATTAAACTCAGATAACGCAATCCCAGGGGGAACTGTTGACGGGAACACATCAAAAAACTCATACCGGGTGTTTTGGCTTGCGACGTCAAACAATGTTTCGGACTGTTTTTTGATGGCTGCAATTTTCTGGTTGAGGCCATTGACTTGATTCTTCAGACCGCCGGCCTGCTGTATCACCGAGCTCGCGTTGCCAACTGCCCGCTCAGCAGATAAATATTTTGGGCCGGTGACTAATGCTGTGTAGGCAAACCCTGCCATCAACGCAATGCCGAGAAGCAGTCCAAACGCGGTATTACTGGCCCTAACGCGTCGGTTACCGATCAGTTTGTCATGATAGGGATGCAACGACAGGTAACTGAAGACCTCTCCAAACGGAGGCTTGTAGAGTTCGTGGTCAGCCATCTGGTGCGCGGTACCGACACTCGGGGCTAAAATACACTCCAGAGCACCCGGGACTTCTCCCTCAGGCACACCAAGCGGCTCGGCGCCCGACCAAATCTCAATTTCAGGCAGATCTGAGTTTGTCTTCAACAACTGTGCTGTTTTTTCAGGATCGGACAGCCCGGTAATCAATACCACTTTGCGGAACGGCAAAAACTTCCCTTCTTGAACGAGGTAATTACAGCTCTGCGAGACAGCACTACCGATCCTCGCGCCCACCTCAGCCCAGAAGTCGCCAGACGGGTGGTCAACGGTATCGAGCTGCTTGAGGAGCACCTGATCGAATTCGTTGAACTCGAATATCGTCGAGTCGATTTGATTCGGGGCTATTCCGATGACACGACCGCCGCTTTCAGAAAGATAGATGATGCCGATACTCGATCGACGATCAGAGCGAGTCATCAGACGGTATATCGAATTAACCAACGCGAGCGGTTCGGGATCGATCAACACCGGCTTTAGATCGGCCTCGGTCGCAATGTCACAAAACTGAGTCAGGGTCTCTCGTGGTGACGCCGCAACGAGTAGCGTCATCGTGTCTTCCACCTCGTCCGCGCTGATGCGCTTAAAGGTCAGGTGCGGAGACTCCATCTCCCCTATCTCCGGGAGGTGCTCCTTCCAAAAATCAGGCTCCTTTGACTCAATCGCCAACTCCTTATCAGACATGAAAAACATGCTGACGACGCGGACGATGAGCTCTTTATGCATCGCGCAGATCATCACATCACGGCCAGCAAGACCGAAACTAACGACAGCGCGCTCGAGTAGTTCCTGAATGCGGACAATATCTGGTGCCAGATCCGAGAGATCAACGGGTCTCTCAAAATCTTGGCGGACAACAAACCGAAGCTGCGGAACACGTTTTTTAATAAAGATTTCGGACAGCGTAAACCCGGATGTTTCGAGGTGCAGCACCAGTGGGTTAATGTCCGTACCAGAGAAACCCCGAAACAACTGCGCGAAGGCGAGAGAGATAGCGCTCATCTAATTTTTTTAACTACCGGCAATAACTTGCCACACATGGTAACAAAAAAGACAATAGAACCCACCACTCTCTTTGGTCTGCAATCCGTGACATCAGTTGAGCACTATATTTTGGTCATTTTTGGGACAACCCTGGGCGCGGCGGTTGGATCTTTCGTTGCCGCAGCCGGTATTCGGGCAACGAATGAGAAATCAGTGATCTCAACCCCATCATCATGTGATCACTGTGGTCAGGAACTGACCTTTCGCGACCTTGTGCCAGTCATATCATTCCTCGTCTCTCACGGAACATGCCGATACTGCGGATCTCGCCTCACGTGGCTATATGCCGGCACCGAGATAGGTTTCGCGGTCATTGGCGGACTCGTCGCAAGCTTGGCTGACTGGAATCTCATAGCGATCGTCACATCCCTCACGATCATTCTCCTCGGTATCTGTGCCGTCAGCGACTTCAAGGCCATGCTCCTACCGCTACCCACGATGATCGCTGTTGGCATCCTGGGACTGGCCTCGCAAATTTTGGATCAAGGTCTCGACGGCGCAATGGACAGTCTCGTTGCGTCGCTGATCGCGGTTGCAACGATCGGTATCCCTGGGCTGCTTTACTGGCTGATCCGGCGTACCCAAGGGTTCGGAGAAGGAGACTATTGGTTAATGGGAGCGGTTGGGGCGTGGATGGTCGGAATCGAACCAATCATTCTTTTCTACCTCGCAACCGTGCTATGTCTCCTCGCCGCGATTATAGGGGCATTGCGGCAAGGGAAATCACTTCAATATCTGGAGCCAAAACCGATCGGCGCATTCATTTCGATTGTTTCGATTATCTATTTGACCGCAAAATTGTGTAATCTTGCGGTAATAACGATGTGAGCGCGCGATGAGCAACGAGAAAATTTCCGAAATATTGGCTCTCACGAGACGGATTGACGCGGTCTACCAGCGGGCGAACGACGCGTCGAGGGCGCATCTTAAGAAGGCGGCAGAACGTCAGCCCGTTGACTTGCGTCACCCAATTTCCAACGAATCAGAACAAAGCCGGTAGAGGTACGGAGTCCATGATAGACACCAAATTTGCTACGAAGAGTGCGATCCTGGGGCTCTCGTTTACCCTAGTGACACTTACCGGTTGTTCGCAAAGCCCGATCACCGAGAGCGACTTCAGAATCGACAACGCACGCGAGCAGTTCCAGCAACGCCGAGAACAAAACGAGCCCGGACAACCAATCGCCTCCAAGCCATCGGAACAGAAGAAGATAGAACGCGCGGTTCGTGTGCTTCGGGTTTTCCAGGGGGTCGATGAGTCAGGCCAAAGCGAGTCAGTGAAAACTGATTCCAAGGAAGCCTTGAAGGATCAAATAGAGCAGTCGCTCGGCGCACTCGCGACCACACTGGTCGCTAAAATCAATACCCCACAAACCCCAGCTACCGTAACAACACCGAGCGACCCCCAGACGAATAGCAACGGGTTGGTCCCGGTCAGCATTCTCGATGAGGGATTCGTTTACCTCAACGCAAACCAAGTGATTTTCGAGGAGTCAATCCTCTTGAACTCGTTCACGCGGATGCAAGAACAAGGCCTGGTATCGACACATCCATCGTACTTCGCATTTTCGGGCCTACCGATGCATGTGGTGATCGAACAGATGGCGTCAGCGGCAGATGTTAGCGTGATCATCATGATCCCAGACCAAGAAAAGAACCTCGCCGTTTCGTACGAGTATAAAGGATCGTCGGTTGATGCCATTGATCGCTTTTTGACCGAGCAGCAACTCAAAACAGTCTGGGATGCGGAGACGAGTAACGCTTGGATAATGACCAACGAGGAGTACGCTCGACTCGTCTCGGAAGCCACGACCGTGGCCGAAGCAAAATCTTCCAGACGTCAGTCGTTGAGGTCAGGTAACGAACAACGTGAATTATTTGAGCTTGCCGCTCGCGTGCAAGATGCGCAACTTGCGATGATTCGCTCAGGCGCTCAATCGCTGCCTGTTGTATTGAGCGACATTGAAAAAACCTTCTCAAAACTCACCCCAGCAACTAAACAGGACCTCATCGAGGACGTGACAACGTTAAGGAAAACATGGCTCCTATACGAGCAAGCTCCTGAGACCCCAGTTGTTGAGGAAATAGCTAACAACGTCCAGCAGCCAGCAGGAAACACGATTCTCGACGGCACAGCCTCAATTGAGCGGACGACATGCCTAGATTCTGGTGAGACCGTCAAAACGGTGAAGATCTTCACCGCATACAAGCGTCCTGAGGATGTCCACGACGAACTCGATCGATTAAAAGCGGTTTGGGATACACGTGACAACACGAGTGCGGCGGCGACTGCGGACCAGCAACCTCCCGCAGGCGAAAGCGCCGACGCGACTGAGCAAGCACAGACGCCCAGTACTGGAACTGATCCGTGTGCAGCGATCGCTGACGCCGACATCGCGTTCGACGATCAGGGGCTGATCGTTACTGCGCCACAAGAAAAAATCGACCTGATCCTCAATTTGTTGGACGGGATTGATACCGCTCAAAAGCAGGTCCTCGTTGAAGTCTACCTGGTCCAAGTCAACGCAGACTGGAGACGCCAAATCGAGCTGAGTCTCGCCACATTAACGAGCAACACGGAACTCGCGACCGCGTTTGGGGGAGCGGGAGCGACGCTTCTCAACCTGACTCGCGGCTCGACCGACGCGTCGGCCGCGTCAACCGCCGCATTCAAGCTACAAGGAAATAGCTCAGACATTACCAATCTACTGACATTCCTTGAGCAAAACGATATCGGACAAACAATCTCCAGCCCTTCAATACTGGCGTTACCCGGCGAGGAAGATCAAAAATTCTCCGTGAAGCGGACACGAACACTTAAGTTCGAGAGAACAATCCCGGCGGAGACGAGCTTCGATAGCGACGGGAATCTGGTCCAGACGCGCGCCGCATCGACCGAGTGGGTACCCAAGGACTTGGAGCTAATTTTCGAGGTCTCGGACGTCAAAGTGACGCCAGCAAACAATAATGTCGAGATGCTGTTCTCCTTTAAAGAGGACACCATCGATAGCGAAACTACGTCACCCGATCAGACCGCGGAGACCCGGAACGAGATCAATACCCGCATCTTGGCGGCGCCAGGGGATGTCGCAGTTCTGGCGGGCCTCTATCGACAGACCACCTCCGACCAGGTAGACGGCATCCCCGGATTGACCGGAAACAGCGTGGCTGCCGGTCTTCTCGGCGGTGCCAGCTCGACGTCTAAAGTGAGATCGGAGCTCTTGGTATTTATCGCTCCGACAGTACTCGAGCCGGGTGCCTAAAATCTGTGATCGCACTCGATATTTTTAGAGACATCTCAAAGATCGCCGATACCGTTGCCCGTAATCTCCCAGTGACCGGACAGCAACTGCTGTTGATCGCTGGCGGTTTCATTGCTCTACTATTGGTTCTTCTGCTCCTCGTCCTGTTACAGCGGATCCGGAAAGGCACGAAAAACCAGAAATCCGCAGACAACAATGACAATAGCTATCTCCTGACCCGCTCACTCGAGGAGCTGGCTTTAGATGCGGAAGCTTTGGAGGAGCTCTATCAAAACCGGCTGATATCCGCTGAACTATTCTTGGAAGAGGCAACCGCCTTCAAGAGGCAGGCCGACCTCTTACAACAACATCTGTTGCGTGAGAAGTAATACCTACTTCGACCCAAGGACATGCGGCTCGAAGTCAGCGGCCCTCGCCCGATCGTGATACAAGGTTTTCAGTTGAAGAGGCGCATTTGATTTGGCCAGCTCGGCCTCGGCAACCAGCAGACGAGGCTCGTCACGGTCGCACACCGCCTCAAAGCACACAGACACCAGCGCACCCCATGGTTGATCTTTTGGTAGCACGGTATAAATCTCAACCGGCTCTGTCTTCCCAACGACGATTACCCGGTCCAAGGGAACAAGCTGCCCGTCATCAGCCAGCGCATGGGTATTCATCGAATCGACCACCGAGCGGCTCAGAATCACATTGACGCCATACTTCTTGGTCACACCCTCCAGCCGTGCCGCCAGATTTACTGGATCACCGACACACGAGTAATCAAACCTGAGGTCTGAGCCTAGATTACCAACCGTGCACAACCCCTTGTTGATCCCGATACCAACCTTGAGATCAGGCGCGTTTGGATCCTCGGCCTTGAGATCTTGGTTTACTTGTTCACACGAGCGGACCATCCGAAGTGCCGCCTGGCAGGCATGTAGCGCGTCATCTGGGTCGTCTAGGGGTGCATTCCAAAACGCCATGATCGCGTCGCCCATGTACTTATCGACCGTCCCGCCGAGGTTTTGGATGTCATAAGTCAGGGGGGTTAACAGCCGATTCAACAGTGACGCCAGCAGTTCTGGGCTGTCTTTGAAGTACTCAGAGATCGTCGTGAATCCCCGGATATCGGCGAACAAGATCGACAGATTACGGGACTCGCCACCGAGCGACAGTCGGTCCGGTTCGTCTGCGATTTGCTTGACCACATCAGGTGAGAGATAGGTCGAGAATGCGCCGGTAATGAAACGTTTCTGCGATTCCTCGACGACAATCCGATAACCAAGCGCTGTAAAGAACGTCGCCCCGATAAGCACGTTCATCCATAACCAGTCCATCAAAATCAGGGCATCTACGTAAGCGAACCATGCCCCGTAACTGACGCCACCGACCACGACGGCGAACCCAAAGAGGGCCGCCAACGGCGACATCAGAAACACAAGGACCGGGGCAACCACCGCGCCACCGACACCCACGAGAATCGACCACACCATCGAGTCTGCTGTGCTCTCGATGTAGGTCTCAGCCGCGATCTGCTCAAGCAAGTTCACATGAACCAGAGGACCTGGCACGTTGGCTGCGTTGATCATCGAATGAATATCGCCCAGTGCCGCTGCCGACGCGCCAACCACAACAACTCGCCCGTTCAGTTGATCTGCGAATTCACCAGACACCGCGTCTCGGAAACTCAGCGTGCGGGCCTTGAGGTGTTGTTCAGTCTGAGACGCGATCCGGATACTGCCGTCGGGCGCTGTCGGCAAAATGACTTGCCCGACCTTGATTTGCTCGATTGCAGCAAACCCACCCTGATCGACTGCCTTCACAGCAATCGTCGACGCCCCTTGCAACTGAGCGAGCGCGGCAAGGGCCAGCGATGGATAGATCACCCCGTTGGAACGGACAAGCCCAGGCACCGACCGTACCACTTTATCAATCCCCGGAACGACCGACACGTGGCCCAACGCTGCGTTCACTGCCAACTGATCAATTGGGCCCGTCAGATCGCCCTCGGGTATCGGCGCGTCCTCGACCGGACCAATTTCAGCGATTGCGAACGAGCTCTCACTGAAACTCGACGGCTGACCGGTCGCCGCCATCGCGATTACCGTGGGAGTTTGGCTGAGCACGTCCCCTAAAAACTCATCAAAGTTGTGATAGCCGTAGCCGTTCACCACCTGCTGCTCGAAGTTCGGAAGCTCCTGGATTGCCGGAAAGCGATCCCTCAACTGATGCGGCGACGAGCGATCCGGTTCAGCAAACAAGATATCGAGCGCAACGACCGAGGCGCCTTGTTCGTAGAGCGAGATCAGAGACGATCCCAAGACGTCACGATCCCAGGGCCACTGACCAAAGGTATCGAGCGATGCCTCGTCAATCGCGACAAATATCGGATCAATGCCCTCAATTTGTTCTTTGAGTGGGATCGGGCTCAGTTGCTGATATGCGTCCAGCCCCAAATCTGTCAGCCGACTGACCCACTGCGCTGGGTAAGCTACCCGAATAACGACGAGCACGCTTAAAACACAAACAACAAGCGCGACAGGTGCGAGTCGCTTGATCACAATCCGCCCTGGATTTGCTGGTCGAGGTCCCGTACGCATGTCTCTATCGCGCTAGAAAAGGCTGCGACCGCAGCCGACTCCACCGAACCTGAATCGGCGATCGCGGCACCGGACCGACAGCGAAGCGCTCGCTCATCATCCCGCGATTTCAGATAACCACTGATCCCAACGCTCACCTTCAACTTTCGGGGGTCAATAAACAGATCATCCAGCGAGAGGGTCACGCTCTGATCTGCACGCATCGGCGAGTCATCAGCCACGAGGCGTACCTGACTGAACCCACGCTCCAGTACCCAGTTTGTCATCCAGACGTTGGTTGGACTTACCCATAAGTGCCCCCGAATCTCTCGGACGATCAGTGGTGATTCGCTTTCGGTGGTTAACAATGAACGCCCGCCGAGAACCCCCGGGGTCTCGACCCGCCTCAGCGATACCAAAACACCATCCTGATGATTGATGGCTTGTGGGCTCGCGACACGATAATAGCGATCTGGTGTGATCGGTTTCGCGGCACAACCGACCAGCAGAAAAAGACTGAATCCGATTCCTAGGTACCGCATTATTCTGTCCCCCGTATCAAACGACTCGGCTCCTGACGCAGAGTCGCGGTCATGTCTTCTAAATTCATCGCGGCACGCTCGAGCCGGTCAATAATTGCAAGGATGGTCATTCTTCGCAACGGCAAACCGTGTCCGCAATGATTCCAATATGGCGACTTATGACGTCACCAACAATTATTTAAGTATGGGCGATAGGTTCCAATTTTAGAAAAGCGACTCAATCAATGGGTCGCATCAAAGTGCTTTATGTTTCGTCTTATAGTGCTTCTGAATTTTCGGATCTTTCTCTAGCACATCCAGTCGTTCACGCTGCATCAGATAATCCCACTTCAATTTTAAAATCTCAGTGCGTAGAACGTCGTCATCGATTGGATTTAGTTTCTTCTCGAACGCAAAAAACTCTGTTTCCAGTGTATGAATCTCGTCGATTGATAAGAAGAGTTCTCCGTCAGGTTTGATTATTGCCACAAATGATTTGCCTAATTCGTTTTTATTGATTCACTAGCTGGGTCTGACTGGCCAACGTTGGAAAAGCTTATCAGTTCTGTCAAATGCATTCACGCCAGAAATCTAGCCATTGAGGACAACACAGCATTAAAACGGTATGAGTTGGGCTTTTAAGCAGGAGATCTCCTCAACGCTTAGATATCACTGCGGCTCTAAAATCTGGATATCCCCACCGTTGATCTGCTGGCCGTTTCCAAAGGTACCACTGTCTTCAATGAAAACCTCTCCGCTGACGCCAAGGCCACCAGATCCATCATCACCTACTCCGATTCGATACTTATAGCTAAACGGTCCGCCTTCTAGGGATTCTTGATCATTAAAGGTTTCTTCGATCAAAAAAACGCCCCCAGTTGATGCGGCCGAGATATCAGAAATGCTATGAGTGGTAGTGGCCGTGGCACGAGAGCCGGAACTGTAATCCCAATGGGGATTCGATGGGTCGCCGAAGGTGAGGCCCCCCTTAGTGTAACCCCCTGGAACGTTCCCAAGATTGAGATTCCCCATGACTACGATACTCGCGGACTCATTCGCGAAATCAACAACAATCCGACCGGTTAGCGAGTCATTTGGGTCACCACCGCCGTAAAGCGCATCAATGGTTGGTTTCCACGTTTTTTCAAATGTACCTGTTGGCTTCCCGCTTCCAAAAAGACTGTTATACAAGGCACCGCTATTACTTATGAATGTGTAGGTGTCTCCAGAGACTTTAAATCCAGTTGAACCATCCAATGTCGCAGTCGGCT
>Ga0209138_1001311_pt1 | contig 21580 bp, 10 predicted proteins | sample SaaInl3SG_22_DNA_FD_184645 | JGI IMG/M metagenome (GOLD analysis project Ga0209138, IMG submission 184645) | Marine microbial communities from expanding oxygen minimum zones in the Saanich Inlet - ESP_153SG_22_DNA (SPAdes) (version 2) | ecosystem: Environmental > Aquatic > Marine > Intertidal...
AAAAACTGGAAGACCCCCACAATGGCCTACAGGGATTCATGGAACTTGTGGAGTGGTTCAACGAGGCAAACGGCACGCAGGTTCCCTATAAGACCATGAACGGCTATGTAAAGCGGCATTTTGGGGCCTCGGTGAAAACCGCACGAAAATCGCACGTAAAGAAAGACCCGGAAAAGGTGGCCGCTTTTAAAAAAACTTCGTCCGGGACTGCCAGGTCCTAATAGCCTCTAAGGAGGGTAGATACCCCAAGGTCAATTTCTATTGTCAGGACGAGAGCCGTTTCGGGTTTTTCACCCATGTCGGAAAGGGGCTTACGGCAAAAGGGACCAAACCTGTGTGTACGTTCCAACAGGTCTTCAGGTACTCGTATCTTTTCGGGGCCTATTCCCCGGTAAACGGAGATCATTTTGAGCTGGAGATGCCAAATTGTTCCTCAATATGTTTCCAGACCTTTTTGGGACATTTCGCCAAGGACAGGGCCGATCAATTGAACATCCTACAAGTGGACAATGCGGCATTCCACAAGGCAAAACAACTGAAATTGCCGGATAACGTGGCGCTACTCTTCCAACCACCATATTCACCGGAACTAAACCCGGCCGAAAAAATATGGTGGAGGTTCAAAAGGGCCGCAACCAACTTGGCATTCCCAGACAAAGACAAATTCCAGGAGTTCATATCAAAACAGTTAAATGACCTTTCCAAGGAAATCGTTATGTCAATATGTGGCTTCGATTACTACAAAAAAGCACAAGACCTTTGGCTGATCCCTAATTGGGAAATTGTATTACCTCACGCGAAACTACCTAGAAATGCAGTTCCGACCTCTCCAAAGGAGAGGTAAATAGGAAACCTCGAGGCAGAGCCTAAAGAAATTCCTTTGATTAAGTATACTGGTTCAGGATGTTTTCAAACAGTTCCTGTTTGCCGCTTATCTGATCGGGTTCCCCATGTTGTTGGGCATAGGTGTAAAGATCCGAAAAGGACAACTTCCCGGCCACAAAATTGGCCCCGGGACCTTCTTTGAACGAGGCATAGCGTTTTTCCAAAAGGTCTTCATAGGCCGAACTGCGAAGCACGGCATCTGCGGCCAATAAGGCCTTGGCAAAGGTATCGGCTCCTCCTATATGTGCCAAAAAGATATCTTCCAGATCGGTACTGTTCCTGCGGGTCTTGGCATCAAAATTTATACCGCCACCTTGTAGTCCGCCCGCTTTTAGGAGCACCAGCATGGCCTCGGTAACCTCATACACATTATTGGGAAACTGATCGGTGTCCCACCCGTTTTGGTAATCTCCCCGGTTGGCATCAATGCTTCCCAACATGCCGGCATTGGCGGCCACTTGCAGCTCGTGCTGAAAGGTGTGCTGTGCCAGGGTGGCATGGTTTACCTCAATATTCAGTTTAAAATCATCTTGGAGGCCATATTCCCTTATGGTGTTTATGGACGTTGCGGCATCAAAATCGTACTGGTGCTTGGTAGGCTCCATGGGTTTGGGCTCAATAAAGAAGGTACCCTTAAACCCCTGGCCACGGGCATAGTCCTTGGCCATATTCAAAAATCGGCCCATGTTGTCCTGTTCCAGCTTCATATTGGTATTCAAGAGCGACATATACCCCTCACGGCCGCCCCAAAAAACATAGTTCTCGCCATTAAGTTCCATGGTGGCATCCAGGGCAATCTTTACCTGTGCCCCGGCCCGGGCCACCACATCAAAATTGGGATTGGTGGCCGCCCCGTTCATATATCTAGGATTGGAAAAGCAGTTGGAAGTACCCCACAACAGTTTTACCCCACTAGCCTCTTGTTTTAGCTTAAGGTAGGCCACGATCTTTTGGATCCGTTTTTCAGATTGGGCCAGGGTATCGGCCTCATCGATCAGGTCAAAATCATGAAAGCAGTAATAATCGAACCCTATTTTGGTAAGAAACTCAAAAGCGGCATCGGCTTTTTCCTCGGCTGCCCTAAAGGGATCTGTCGCCTGGGCCCAGGGAAATTTCTTGGTGCCCGGCCCAAAGGGGTCGCCCCCCGTGCCACACAGGGTATGCCAATAGGCCATGGCGAACTTAAAATGCTGGCGCATGGTCTTCCCGGCCACCACGTGTTCCGGATTATAGTATTTATAGGCCAGGGGATTATCGGATTCCCTACCCTCATAGGCAATTTGCCCAATTCCCTTAAAGTACGTTCTGTCTCCTAAAAGTGCCATGCTATTGTGTTTTAGATTTATTTTATGTTGCGTTCCAGTGCTTTTTTCCATCGGCCATAGGCCTCCAAATACGGTTTTTGGTCCTTTTTGGGGGTATAGATATGTATATGGTCATTTTTTAAAAAGTCCCTAAAAGTTCCATACCCGTGCAGGGTAATGGCACAGGCCCTTGCCGCCCCAATGGCACCTGTGGTATTATAGATTTCAATATTCTTTTGGGTCAAGGTAGCTATGGTTTCAGAAAAAAGTTCCGACCGGTACAGGTTATCGTTCCCGGCCTTGATAACCTTGGCGGAAAGCCCATCGGACTTCATAATTTCCATGCCATACACAAATGAAAAGGCAATACCCTCTAGGGCGGCCCTGCACAAGTGTTTTTTGGTATGCCTGTTCAGGTCTAAATTGAGGATGCTACTGCCCACTTGTTTATTGCCCAACATGCGTTCCGCCCCATTGCCAAAGGGCAACACGCAGAGTCCGTCCGCTCCTACTTCAACTTCCCCAGCCCAATGGTTCATCTCCTCATAGGAGGCAGCCCCCAAGTTCTGAAACAACCAACGGTATTGGATCCCGGCTCCGTTTACGCAGAGCAGTTTCCCTATTTTGGGATCCTCCCCAACGGCATAGTTTACATGGGCAAAATTATTGACCCGGGCACACTCCTTTACAGATAGCGAATGGGTTACCGCATAGACCACGCCCGAGGTACCCCCGGTAGAGGCCACTTCGCCGGAATCAAGAACATTTAGGGAAAGGGCGTTATTGGGCTGGTCCCCGGCCCTGTACAGAATGGGAGTTCCCTCTTGAAGTCCCGAGGCCGCTGCCCCTTTTTTTGATACTTTAGATTGCAGGGCGAAGGTATCCACTATATTGGGAAAGATATCCTTGGAGAAACCAAAATAGTTTAAAATATCCTGTGATACTTCGCTCTTTTGAAAATCCCAAAAAACACCTTCGGACAGTCCGGAAATAGTGGTATTGCATTCACCGGACAGCATATAGGCTAAAAAATCGCCCGGAAGCATCCACTTATGAATTTGTTTATACACATCGGGTTCGTTCTCCTGTACCCATCTTAGTTTGGCAGCCGTAAAATTGGCCGGGGAGTTCAATAAACGGGCATTACAGGTCTCCGGCCCAATAGCGGTATAGGCGCTGTCACCAATGGCAACGGCCCTGCTATCGCACCAAATAATGGAAGGCCGTAAGGGGTTACCCTGGGCATCGATCAACACAAGGCCGTGCATTTGGTAGGCAATGCCAACGCCCGTAATGTCCTTTTCGGTAATTTGGCAATCTTGCTTTAGTTGTTGTATGCCTTGGCAAACGTAGGTAAACCACTGCAAGGGGTCTTGCTCCGCCCAGCCCTGTTGCAGGGCCTGTATAGGCATTTCCTGTTGCGGCCGTTGTACCACAGCCCTACTTTTTCCGGTTTTGGCATCTACCAAGGCCAGTTTAACGGAAGAGCTGCCCATATCTATCCCCAGAAAATACATAGCATACGATTATCGTTTTTCCCAAAGATATGAAATGATCTCTTATACCAATTCTCAATTGGAAGTAAGCCAAAATATGCGTAGTTGCTTTTTTCTCTGGGGAGGCCGTGGGGCTTTGGCATAGCCTCAGCTATGACAACTTGCCGCAACAAGGCCAGAGGAAAAATGAACCAGTGGATTGGCTGATTTTTAGTTATGAATTGGTATAAAATCGATTTTAAATCAGGCATGCTTAAGATTTTATGGCTTGCACCATGGCAATCCAGTCTTTGTGGAATTCTTTTGGCGGAGAACCTAAATTTGCTTTTCCTTTTGCCTTTAATTGGTTCAATGATCCTGCAACCATGGGTCCACCGTTTCTGGGGTCATACCACTGAATAGAAAATATTGTTCCCGTACTTCCTAAATCCAAAGCCGTGGCTTCGGTTCCCATAGGAAGGTATACTATATAGGTCTCACCCTTTTTGGCAAAACAGAAACCAGGGTGCTCCCCCAATAATTCATTTGCGGGGGCCATTTCCCAAAACGGGATTTCATTCTCAAAAAAGTGAAGGGCATGCCTGTTTTGGTCCCAAAACAAATCGCGGCTTCTGAAGTCCTCACAGGTAAGGTCAGAGTTTGGACTGGCGTAGCCAAAATACCATTCCACTCCAAAAGCGCCTGCCATAAGGGAACCCCAAAGCGCATTTGCCCGTGCTTCGTTATGCTCGGCATCTTCATCGTCGGGCAACAAGGCAATATTGGCCTTACCGGGTTCATCAACCGATAGCGCCCATTTTCTGCCCGTAGCATTTGATTTTTGACGCCATTTCAAAACCCTTGGATTGACATCTACAAAATCGGGTGCGCTCAATTGCAATGATGCTCCTGTTAACGGGGATTGGTCACCGATGAACTCTTCGTAACGGTCATCTTTGTTCGGAAAGGTATGCATGACCAAATGATGGTCGTAAGGGTCAAGCTTTGTAACATAATTGGCGACTTTCAACACCTCTTCGGTGGGTTGGTTGTTTTCTTCGCCCAAATTCCAGTTCATGGATAAATGATGGCCGAAACGGGCTATTAGTTCCCGATAATATAATTTTCCTTCTACGCCAAAAACGCCTTTATCCATTAAATGGTCGGTCTCTGTTTCATGGGTCTTGAAATGAAGGAACATGCCCCGGGTCTCGGCAAAATCAAAAATGCGTTCCCATTGATCCAATTTTGATACATCGAATCGGGCCCTGTGGAAAAAGGTTTCCCAGGCTTCTATATTCTTTTTATTACTGGCATAGGTTTCATATTCTTCCACCGAGGTCGAAAGGAGGTAGGGAAAAATATTCCTGTCATCTCCATCTACATTAAAGGTGAGAAAAGAGAATACATTCAATTCTTCCGAAGCCAAATAGTTGATGGCCCCCAACAAGTTCTTGCCTTTACCTTTCTGCCAGGTATAAGATTCGCCATCCTTAGGAAAATCCTGGGCATGTGGCTCCCACTTTTTTTGAAAACCCAAGGCATTGGTTGCCGCATCAAAATCCGCGTATCCCAAAAGATTCTCAGGAGCATCGACACCCAACTTGATAAAATAGTCTTTGGTTTCTTCAAATTGCAGATAAGGTTCCCCGATGTAGTTCAACCGGCCCTTAGCTCTATTATCCACACCTGTTTTGTCGCTTTTAGTGACTAGAAAGCTTCCGGAATAACCATCCATAAAACCTGCGGTTGCTCCGGTGTCAAAGGTAACCGCCACAGCGATTTCTCTACCTTTTTTAAAGGATATGGTATACGTCCATTCTCCGATATCATCGGGTGTAAATCGTACTTGCCAAATGTTTCCGGTAGAAGCACTGGTTTCAGCCGAGTTGCCATCGGCGGCATAAAAGCCGGGCACGATATACCTTTTATCGCCATGGCTGAAGGTCACATCCAAACGATAGTCCAAAAAAGGGTTTACCTCGGCGAGTTCGCCGGTTTCAGGACCTTCAAAATTAAGGGTTATACGATGCCATTTCTTAAGCTCACCATCAATGTTAGGAACAATTTCCTTTTTACACGACAGCATCGATAGGACAAGAACCACTACGGACAATCTTATTGCAGTTGTATTCCCTCTTTTCATTGCCTATATTGTTTTGTATCCTCCCCTACTAAGCTAGAAAGAATTGATTTTCAATTGTATGCTATGCTTGCCCGGTGATAATCTGATATAATCAAATGCTGCCGGTACTTTTTCACCATTATGGATAAAGTCCTTCCCGTCCAGATCGTTCAAAGAAAACTCGGCCACCATATTACCTGGAATTTCAATTTCATAGGTTTGTAACCGGGGTCCGTTATGGGTATAGGTTCCTTTGATGGTACCTCGTACTGTTGGCACTACAATACTACTGGACTTTAGACTGCTCATTTGTGGCTTTATCGTGGCAATACCAAAACCTGGCGTTTTGGGTTTAATGCCCCACAAGCCTCTGGGTATTACATTAGCAGGTGCCGCACCCCACGCGTGGTTCCAATCTAAATTCACTTTATACTCATAATCCCAGGCTTCTAAACTAATTGTTGAGCCAACTCTAATCATATTGTACCAACTTCTTTTTGCTTGGCTTGTCAATAAATCAAGTGCATAATCCGCTTCACCGGCATTGTACAAACCATCCATTAAAAATTGTGCCCCATACACACTACAGGCCATTCCTCTAGATTTTACATAGTTTACTACGGATTCAACATGATCTTCGGGTACAAGACCAAATGCCAACGGCATCATATTGGCATGTAAAGAGGCATGGTCTGTGCCAATTCCATCCACGTAAATACCACGTTCTTTATCGAACATTCGTTCGTTCACTGACTTTTTGGCTTTTGCGGCACGTAGTTCAAAATCTAAAACTTCTTCAGTTTTTCCTAAAACTTTGGCAAACTCTGCCATTATTTTCATGTTCTCATAGAAGAAGGCGTTGATAACCGTGCTATATGGTTTAAATTCGAAACCATCCCGTTCTCCACGTGTGGTACTCCCGTTAAAGTTTGCAGGTGGCCAATCCACAATATCTGTCAGCGGTTTATTATAATCATCGGGGAATCCTAATTTTCGCATAAACTCAGCATCCACTTTCGTTGAGGTAATCAACCCATTTTCGTTGGATAATTCAAAGAGCGTTTTATGTTTTAATGGCTCATAATAGCGTTCGATCAACTCGGTATTACCGGTGTACATATAATCGGCATAAATAAGTAATGCAACATGCTGCTGCCATTCCGTTGGCCAGGTAGGGTTCTTCATAAAATATTCGATGGTGCGTCTTGCCATGGCAAACTCCCTATCCGTGGTGTAATGGCTTAATTGATTTAGATAAGCATCTGCCTCATAAGGAATACGTTCCCTATCACCATCTACATAAAGGCCGGCGAACGTGGTTGCCTTAATAGAGTATTTACAGAACTCCCAAATTTGGTTTAAAATTTCGTCATCGCTTGTGAAGCTACTTGCGGTATCATCCCAATAACTTGTATAGCGTAGTTGCTGGAAATCTTCTGCTTTTAAATCGCTTTGTGCACCTTCAACTTCTGCATATCTAAACGGCTGTAAGACGGGCCACCCTTCTTGTAAAGGAATGGCCTTACTAGGTCCTTTCATGCGTTTGTCTGGTACTGGATTGATTTCTATTTGATATTTTGTTTTTTCAGGAGTAACAGGGACCTGGATTTCTTGGTATCGAATGTTACTTTTTGCAGGAGGAGTTCTGTTTACATTCCCGTTATCATCAAGCATCTCGCCAATTCTGACCGTTAAGGTATGTGGTTGCTTAGCTTCATAATAGAAGTCCATCGTCGAAAAGGCTGCCTTACCAAAATCCATAAAATAAAAATCCCCTCTTTTTTCAAGTTTAGTAGGATGTACCTTGTCTATCAGGTATTTATTTTCTGTGGATATAATATAGCTATCACTTTTACCAGTTGTGAATTTCTGTACTTGGGAATAGTTGACCAAGCGATTTTCCTCATCCCAGATACGTACTTTCCAATAATAGGTTTTGTTGGTTTCAAGAGGGTCCCCGGCATATTCAACATTTGTGGATACGTTTGACGCTACACGCTTACTGTCCCAGACGTCCCCGTTGTTCGTATCTATGTTTTTCTTGGAGGAGGATACCAAAATTTGATAGCCCGATTGAAATTTAGCGGTTAGGGGAACAGTCCAACCAAACTCCGGTAATAGGTCGTAAATTGATACATCTGTGGATGGGTCGCGGATTAATTCCACCGTTAAATCAAATGGGGGCTTCCTAAACTCATTACTGTTTTCTTTGATAAGCTCATCAAGTTTAGCACTCAATTTATTGCGAACGTATTGGTATTTTTTCTTACCTATTAAATTGTTGATTTCCTGTGGGTCCTTCTTAAGATTATATAGTTCTTCTATTGTCTTGTCGTTGATATATCTAAAATATTTCCACTCCGCCGTTCTTACCCCTTCACTTGGAGGTATGTTTTCAAAATCCCAAATGTGTTCAATAAGTACGGTATCCCTGCTCATTGAATTGGTTTCTTTTTTAACGATGGGCATTAGGCTTTTCCCCTGCCATGTCCTGGGTGCGTCAATACCCGCCAAATCTGCAATGGTAGCGGTTACATCTATATTTAAAACCATCTCATCTACATCCCTTGGATCATTTACCCTTGGGTCATAGACCAATAGTGGCACCCGAACGGAATTCTCGTACATGAGCCATTTACCCGCAAGTTGACGCTCCCCTAAAAAGTAACCGTTGTCGCCCATTAGTATGATAACCGTGTTCTTGTCCTGACCAGTTTCCCTAAGTTTTTCCATGATTTTTTTGATTTCCAGATCAATGCCCGAAATCATTCTATAATACCCCTTTAAGCTATGTTGGTATTTTTCTGGGTTGTCATAGCGCCATGTCCACCTTAGTCGGTTAAAACCTTCGCGAACCGCCTTTGGTTGTGAATCAAAATATCTGTCACCTCCCAATTCAGGATCAGGAATCGTAGTATTTTGCAAAAGGCCATCTGTGGCCTCTTGCCAGAAATACTGATCTTCTGCCGGATCATGGGCATGTGGCGCACTAAAACTTAAGGAAAGACAGAAAGGTTTTTCGCCATTTGCGTTCCTATCTATAAAATCCAATGCCTGCTGGCCGGTATAGCGAGTTAGGTGAACGGTATCTTTTTCCAAGGTTTTATAATAATAACCTCTTCTATCTTTAAACCTATTTTCCCTGTCATAGGATTCGTACTCATTGAACTGCGAATCCAGGTCGTCATAACGAATTCCGTATTTTCCATAAAACCCTGTTTGGTACCCATTATCCTTAAGCAATTTTGGGTAGGAATTGGCCATATATTCCTCACGCACGTTGCCCGTTTGAAAATTAAAGTTATGGGAACGTTCGTACAAACCTGTCAAAATACTGGCCCTACTGGCCGCACATATGGGTGTGGTCACCATTGCGGTCTTAAAATAGGTGCCCTCTTTTGCCAATTTATCCATCTGGGGAGTTTCAACAAACTTGTTTCCCGCATAGCCAATAGCATCAAACCGTTGGTCATCCGTCAATATGAAAATAATGTTAGGGCGTTGACCTCCCTGCTTAGTTTTTTGAGCTGTGACAGCTATAGAAAAAAAACAAAGAAGAATAATCTGTAATGATTTCATTTTCTTAAAAATATTGTATTAAAAAAGTGGCTATTCCCATTTAATAATTGTCAAATAAATATGTAGCCAATTTACCAAACTTAACTTTCAATGGGAGCATTAGCATCCTGTGCTATCCTGAAAAAAACACTAAAGCCAATGGCCACAGCCAAGGATTGTGATTAAAAAAAGGTCAGCACAGTACAGGGTAATGATTCCCGTAATTCTTACTATTATTGTAAAACTAATTTTTATCTGATAACATTATGGTACTTTCAGTTATTGAATTAAAAATTCATCGAAGATTTTTTTTATTTGTTTCCATTTTCACGTTTTTGGGGTGTCAAGATAAGGATACATCAATAAAAGAATCAGAGGTAGTAAAAATACAACTTCCTGAAAAACCAAATATCTTATGGTTGGTCACTGAAGATATGGGCCCGTATTTGCCGATGTTCGGTGACTCGACCATTGCCACACCCAACCTGAGCCGATTGGCACAAGAAGGCGTAATATATCCGAACCTGTTTTCTACCTCTGGCGTGTGTGCCCCTAGTAGAGCAGCAATTGCAACGGGCATGTACCCTTCAAGTATAGGAGCCAACCATATGCGGACTACCTCCTTTACCGAGGTAACCGGTTTACCAAAATATGGGGCAGTTCCACCACCAGAAGTTAAAATGTTTAGTGAGCTTTTACGCATTAAGGGTTATTACTGCACGAATAATTATAAAACCGACTACCAATTTAAAGCTCCAATGACCGCTTGGGATGAAAGCAGTCCGTATGCCCATTGGCGAAATCGGTCTAAAGACCAGCCTTTTTTTTCAGTGATGAATTTCACGGATACCCATGAATCTGGATTGTTTGAACCCTACGGACATCGTTATATCGAAAAAAGGCACTATCATTCAGGTGATAGAAGTTTTACATGGAAAGCAGATAGAATGTCTGAGGAGGAAACTCCCAAACATCTGCCCAAGGATACTGAATTTATGATTCCGCCTTATTTGCCCGATACTGATGTAGTTCGAAGGGATATGTGGAAACTTTATAACAATATTGCCGAAATGGACAGACAAGTTGGTTCCGTGCTAAAACAATTGGAAGAAGATGGACTTTTAGAAAACACCATCATTTTCTTCTATGGAGACCATGGCGGGCCATTGCCCAGACAGAAACGCCTCATATATGATTCTGGATTGAACACCCCAATGATTGTACGTTTTCCCAATAAATGGAAAGCGGGAACCACAGATGACCAATTGGTCAGCTTTATCGATTTTGCACCCACCTTACTATCGCTCACGGGAACAAATCCACCAGAATATTTACAAGGAGAGGCATTTTTGGGTGAATTTGAACATGACGAAGAACGCACCTATATTCACGCGGCAGCTGACCGTTTTGACGGATATACCGATGCCATTCGTGCAGTACGGGATGAACGCTTCAAGTATATTCGGAACTACAGACCGGAGCAAGGATACTATCTTCCCATTGAATACCGGGAGCAAATACCTACAATGCAAGAATTGTTGCGCTTACGTGACGCAGGCGAATTGGATAGCATCCAAATGCAATGGTTCAGAAAAACAAAGGATGCCGAAGAATTGTTTGATTGTGTGAACGATCCACATGAACTATACAATTTGGTAAATGACCCAAACTTTGCAGAAAAGCTAAAGGAACTGCGAAATGAAATGGACCGCTGGATTGCTGAAATTGACGACCAACCCAACCTCCCTGAAAAGGAGTTGTTGGCGCAATTATGGAACGGAACAAAAACACAACCTAAAACAGCTACACCGAATATCAGCATTCAAAGCAACGAAGTAAGTTTCAACTGTGCTACAGCAGGTGCAAGTATCGGTTATAAAATTATAACTGATGGACATGAACCTGAAAGTTGGTTGGTTTATAATGGACCTTTTTCAGTAAAATCGGGCGTCTCTGTTAAAGTTCAGGCTCACCGAATTGGATATAAACCCAGCGAAATTATTAAAAGAAAGATATAGTTGATTTCTCAACCTACAAGGTTAACTTACTGAAAGCTATCATTATATAGCACAAAATTAGCAAAGTTATAATTGTGATTACAATATCTTTCCAGTTATAGCTAGCTCTGGTCGTTGCTTTTTGCTCGCTAGTGACACTAGAAAAGGTGAGACCTTCAATTTTCTTTTCTAAGGGTTTCTTATACAGTAGACTTACACCTACACATATTAATATACAAATCATAAAAAAGTAAGCTCCAAAGACTAACCAATTAATATCTGCTATAACATATAATATAGAATCTTTGGCAAAACTATCCTTTACAATTTCTAATGTTAATTTAGAAAACCCTATAGCGAAACCTGCAATTAATGTTGCAATAGCACCATTAGAATTAATTCTCTCATAAAATATTCCAAGAAGAAAAACTGCTGCAATCGGGGGTGATATATAGGCTTGAACATTCTGTAAATACTCATACAGTCCACTAGATAGTTTAGTAATAATAGGTATCCATAATAAACCTAATCCTACAACAATAAATGTGGCTATACGCCCTGTTTTTACCAGACTTTCTTCTGGCTTATTGGGTTTGAGTTTTTTATAAATATCTAACGTAAATAAAGTAGAGCAAGAATTAAATACCGAAGCCAAGGAACTCATTAAGGCTGCCAATAAACCAGCGGCCACTAAACCTCTTAATCCAGACGGTAGAATACTACTCATTAAAACCGGAAAAGCCTCATCTGGACTGCTCCAATCTAATTTCCCCTGCATTTTTAATCCTAGAGCAACTACTCCAGGGATAAGAAACAAGAATACTGGCATTAACTTTAATAAGGCTCCAAAAATACTTCCTCTACGCGCTTCTTTAATATTTTTTGCTGTAAGTACTCTTTGAACAATAACCTGATCGGTACACCAATACCAAATGCCTACAATGGTACTGGTAATAAATAGGGGTAGCCAAGGGTAATCTGGATCAGTATTTGGCCTCCACATATTAAAATATTCTGTACCGACAGTAGCTTTTAAATTGGACCACCCTCCTATTTCAGACAACCCTAAATAGGTAAGAATACCCGCCCCTACAACCAAAACAATTGCTTGAATCGTCTCTGTGTATACCACTGCCCGCATACCTCCTAAGACGGTATAAAGACCAGTTAATACCACCGTAGCAACCGCCCCAATCCAAAAAGGAATACCCATTAATGACGAAACTACTACACCACCAGCATAAATGGTAACTGACACTTTAGTGAGAATATAAGCGATTATAGATACCACAGACAAGACCCATCTAGACCGAGCATCGAAACGTTTCTCTAAAAATTCTGGCATTGTAAATACGCCACTTCTAACATAGAATGGAATAAAAACCCATCCTAACATTAATACAATCCAGGCATGCAGTTCATAAATAAGCAATGGCATTTTATCACCAGCACCATTTCCTGCAAGTCCTACTACATGTTCAGAACCAATATTTGAAGCAAAAATTGAAGCACCTACAACAAACCACCCTAAGTTCCTGCCTGCTAAAAAATAGTCTTGAGTATCCCTTTGCTTTTGTTTTATGACCCACCAGGCCACTGCTAATAGTAAAATAAAATAACCGCAAATTACTATCCAGTCTAAGGAGTCTAAGTTTTGCATTTCTGTTTTAATTTTGGAGGTTTTATTAAATAATTAGGCTAATTTAAGATACTACTACTTAACTTTAAGTTTTACTGATTTTAAGTCTTTGTTAAGTGATGAGTTACCTACGTAAATTGTAAACGTACCAGGTTCAACCACTTTGGATAAACTTGCATCTAGTAGTGCTAATTCATCAAAACCTATATTAAAACTAACAGTTTTTGTTTCTCCTGGAGCTAAAGCTATGCGTTCAAAATCCTTTAAAAGTTTTAGATATCTACCTACGGATGCAAAATCGTCCCTTATATACATTTGAACAACTTCATCTCCTGCAACCTTGCCTGTATTGGTCACATCTACCGAAACCGTGGTCTTGCCATCAACCGCAATATTACTTTGCGCTAACCTTGGTTCGCTAAAAGCAAACTTAGTGTAGCTCAACCCATACCCAAATGGAAAAAGAGGCGATTTATCATTGTCTTTATATAATCCTTTTCCAGAACCAATAAAGTCAGGTCTTTCAAGATAGGTGACGGGAAGTTGTCCCACATCCCTTGGGAACGATACGGTCAGTTTTCCCCCTGGATTCACATCCCCAAAAATGGCATCGGCAATGGCATCGCCAGAATGCATGCCCAAGTACCAAGTTTCTAAAATAGAAGGAATGTTTTCAGCAATGTAGTTAATGGTTAAAGGCCTACCATTTATAAGAACCACAACAATAGGTTTACCGGTTTTATGTATAGCTTCGACCAACTCATTTTGTACACCATACAAATCCAAGTCCGAGCGGTCAACCCCTTCGCCCCCTGTTTTTCGTGAGCCCCCAACGACCAACACCACAGCATCTGACTTTTTTGCTGCTGCTATCGCTTCTGAAAAACCTTCTTTTGAGTTGCTCAGTAAATCACATCCTTTAGCATAGTTAATTTGTAGTTTCCCTTCAGCCTTGCTGATCAACCCTTCTAGTACTGATGTGTAATATGGCGGCAGCCCTGAATAGCCACCTAGTAAAGAATAGGTGCCTTTTTTTGGCTGCTCTTCATGTGCATTTGGACCAATTACTGCTAACGACTTAATTTTGGTGATATCTAATGGTAATAGATTATTGTCATTTTTTAATAAGATCATGGCCTTCTTTGCCATTTCATATGAGAATTCTTGATGTTCTTTTCTACCAGCATTTACTGTTGCGGTATCAATCACTGTTGGTTCTATATCAAATAAACCTAATTTATATTTTGCAGTAATAATTCGAGATGTTGCTATGTCAATATACTTCATCAATTCAGGATTCTGTGTTATCGTATCCTTTAATACATTTGAATGATACGATGATAGGTCAACACTCTTGCCAATTACTAAGTCCATATCAACACCAGCTTTTAAACCTAATATGGCTGATTCGGCTCTCGTTTCAGAAATAAAATGCATAGTTTCTAAGCGAGCAACATCATTATTATCTGAAACTATAAAACCGTCGAAACCTAATTCATCTCGTAAAATATCCTTTAGCAACCAAGTATTCATATGGTTTGGTACGCCATTATAATCTTGATGACCGGGCATAACGGAACCTACTCTTGCTTCTTTTATTGCTGCCTCAAAAGGCGGCAAATAAACTTCTCGTAAACGTCGCTCTGACATATCACTAAAACCGCCGTTGATACCACGCCGATTTTCAGGATATCCTACAAAATGCTTGGCCGTTGCAATAACATGATTCTCATCAAATTGCTCATCACCGGTACCTTGTAAACCCTCGATAAATGCAACGCCCATTCTAGATACCAAATAAGGGTCTTCACCATACGATTCTTCTACTCTGCCATATCTAGGGTCACCAGAAATTACATCTAAATTAGGTGAATAACAATGTGTAACACCTAAAGTGCGTGCTTCTAGTGCTGTTTGAGAAGCCATTTTTTTAATTAGCTCGGGTTCCCAAGTAGAGCCACAGGCAATTGCTTGAGGGTAAACTGTTGTTTTTCCATAATAATCGAGAACAAGCCATAATCCATGTAAAGCTTCCCCATACTTCATTTGTGGAATACCCAAGCGCTCATTTGCTGGCGCATCTTGAGTCATTTCCGCAATTTTTTCCTCAAGGGTCATTTGAGATAACAAATCGGCAACTTTTGCCTGTATCTCCTCATCCCTATCATCAGTTGCTTTTGTTGTTTTTGTTTCACATCCACCTAACATTATACTAGTGAGGCAAAAAAGAAGAAATCTATTTTTCATTGTTTTATTTTTCATCGGTAGGTTCTTCAAAATCACGGATACCTGGAACAATTCTTATGTTTAGTTCTGTTTCGTAGTCCGGCCATTTTAGAACAGTCAATTTTTGAGTGTGTTCATTCCAAACAAAACCTTGTGGGTCAATTTCTTCAGGACACAAATAAACCTCTAAACCCACATTCTTGATTGGGCTATGGTACATCACAAAAACATCATCGACAAGAATCGAAAATCCATCCGGGTAGTGTCTATTGGCACCTATAAAGATTGTTGACACGCCTTTTTGGTTATCTGGTTTAATCTTTAAATCCAAAGTCCGTGTGGCATGGTTGAACATAAAGGAATGAATATCTCCTGCAATAGTTTGTGGATAAGGCCTTGCAATGATATCGGTAATGTATTTACGCTCTACTGTGCCAGCAGCTTTTTTATCGCTAAAAATGGCCCAAGTTGAAGGTCCGCCAGGCAGGAAATTCTGCATTGTCCGGTTTCCCAAGAACCAGGCCTTTATACTGCCTACGCCCATTTGGTCAAAAACTTCGGCGGTACGGATGTAAAGTTCCCTGTAGCTTAATTGACCTAACTTTCCCGAAATAAGTGTATCTGTAGAAGTGAAAGTTGGGAATCCCCATTCCCCAATAAAAATCGGAGCATTCAACAAATCGGATTCTTTGTCAAAACGATTCATCACCGGCTTGATAAAATCGATTTTATCTTGATAAATATGAGGTGCGAAGATGATGTTTTTTCGATTGATGGGTGCCGTAATCTCTGCATATTGGTTGTTGTCGATTCCTTCCCCTTTGTTCATAAAGATGGACTGTACCAAAACCTTTTTGTTGGGATTAATCTGATGACATGCATCGATAATTTTTTGATAAAGCGGGATGAGGTATTTTTTCGTGAGCTCGTCATAAGAAATCTCCATGGTCAATTTTCGTGGCTCGTTCACAATATCATAACCCAAGACAGAGGAATCGTTTGCATATCGGTTCCAGATGATCTTCCAAGCTTCTATGTAGGTATCATATTCATTTTGTTTATTCTGCCAAAAGTCTTCCCAAACAAAACTATCTACCCCGTAAACGGTCATTTTGAAGACCGTTTTCATGCCAGAATGTCGACCGAGATCAACGAGTGTATCCAATTTCATTAAATACTTTTCATCCAGTTGCCCACCGGGAAAAGTACTTAGTTTGCCTAACTCTAAACGAATGACCTGGGAGTTGGCACCCAAACGAACCATTCTAAGGTAATCTTGTGAATTAAAGAATACTTCGCCCTTGTGGTCGTTGGTGTTCACCACAAAACCTCTAGGAATGAAATGACGGCCCTGTTGATCCCTCAGTCCATGCTTGATTTGACCCAATCCCGTTGATAAGTTCAAAAGAAACAAGACAAAGAGAATGTAGATTTTCATAGTAACATTTTTAATTCTCAAATAAGGCAATGCAATCCTAGAATGTTGAATGAATGTCGCGTTCCATCCTATAACTTTTTCTATATTAGAGGAAGAACATAACACGTGCTGACCCTCGCAAAACTATAAAAAAAATGGAGCAAATGATATCATTCGCTCCATTCTCAAACTAAACTTAAACTAACAAACTTTAATCTTGTTGAATTCTAAATCTTTACAGTTAAAGATTAGCGATAGCCAGTATTTGATGAGGCTGATTTCAATAAAGCTGATTTAACTTTTAATAACCTGGGTTTTGAGTTAAATTTGGGTTTAATTGCAACTCATTCAACGGAATTGGTAACAAAACATGATGGTCTTGTATATTTGTATTCGGTGTATAAGTCTTGAATTCAGCATTTCGAACAACGTCCATATAGATACCCCATCTTATTAAATCGTATCTTCTTGTTGCTTCCGCTGCTAACTCCCATTTACGCTCATCATAAATAGCCTCTCTAAACTCTTGTTGGCTTAACCCAACAAGTTCCCATTCGGCTTGTGTTTCATAAGCGCGCTGGCGAATCGGGTGGATATACTGGTATGCATTTCCTGGGCCATTAAGTTCATTTTGGCACTCTGCTGCCATTAAATAGACATCCGCTAGCCTAAATACCAGCCTGTTATCACCGTGATTAAAACGTGGAGAAGTCTCAAAGTTACGATTCATAAATTTGGGCAAGTACGTATGATTCAATGGTATGCCCTCATATTCACTCATGATATTCAGAGGTCTTCGTAAATCATTCATAGGAAATGTATTAACAAAGTCTACTGATGCTATCTGAAGTCCAGTACCATTGAATTCCTCTCCATTGGCCGCCAAGGCCGCTCTTAATAAATTTCTATCATTTGAATTAGCTGGTTCATCCCTGATACGCGGGTTAAATAGACTTGGTCTCCAATAATTATTTCCTGCAAACGCTGCGCCTGGGAACGCTGGCTCAAATTGACCTGTAATATCCTTGGCAAAATCCAATGACCAAATAATTTCCGCATTGTACTCATTGGCAGGGTCAAAAACTTCAGCATATGTCGGAAGTAACACGTGCGGCGACTGGTTGATTATTTCCAAACATTTATTCAATCCCGCCTGCCAATCTTGGGCTTTCATATGTATTTTTGCTTCAATAATGGCTGCTGCCCATTTAGAGGCATTACCCCTTTCATCACCTGAAACTTCAGAGGGCAAGTTACTTTGCGCAAATGCCAAATCATCCATTACACTGGCCAGAATAGTTTCTTTATCAGTTCTACTAAGTGTACTGATTTCTTCTAGCGAAAGGACTTCAGTATAAAAAGGTGCATCACCCCAAAGGTTGGTAATATGCCAATAAGACAACGCTCGTAGAAATCTTGCCTGCGCAATAACATTGGTCTGCACCTCTGCTGAAATGGCTTCATTTCCATCAACCCTGTCAATTATAACATTGGTATTCAAGATAACCCGATATAGATTTTGCCAAGTGTCCGATACACTCATTTTTTGGTTCGAGGCGTCCGCGGTGACCGCACTTAAAGTGTAATTACCCATCACTTCGAATATTGGATGTGAACGGTTTGGCTCTATGATATCTACCCCGTTGTCATACCAATTATCTAGCCCAGCTTGCCCGTAGATGGAGTTATTTTTAATTATGGAGTATATACCGGTAATTCCTTGTTTTGCATCCGAATCGGTAGCGAAAAAGTTTTCTGGAGCAATAATATCTCGTGGATCTTCCTCTAAAAATTCCTCACAACCTACAAACAAGGCTATAAAGAAGAGGTATAGTACTATATATTTTGTTTTCATATCTATTTTTTTTAAAAGGTTACGTTAATTCCTAAACTTAAAACTCTGGCATTTGGATACTCTCCATTTGAAAATCCTTGAGCAAGATTGCCCTGACCATTTCTACCATAACTACTCGATTCGGGATCGATTAATCTGAAATCCGAAAATAATAGCAAATTAGTACCAGAAGCATAAAGTGACATGTTTTTTACACCGTTCAATCCTATTTTTTCAACAGGAAAGTTATAAGTCAATCGCACGTTTTTTAGACGCAAATGGGAACCGTCCTCAACATCAAAGGAGTTGGGTTGATAAGCACCTTCAACAAATCCGGGTCTAGGAACATCTGATGTTGGATTATCAGCCGACCAATAATCAGCAACTTCTGCATACTTTGGAAGCTCTCCGCGAATGAAAAAGCTATTACGTGTTCTTCGATTAAACACTTCATTGCCAACTGTTCCTTGTATATAAATGTTTAAATCAAGGTTTTTGTAGGAAAAATTGTTTTCAAATCCATAAATTAAATCTGGCCATGGATTACCTAGCACTTCAAAATCCTTGTTGGAAATGATGCCATCTCCATCTGTATCTTGATATCTGGGCCCTCCAACAAAATTTGTTGCCGTATCTTGCCCTGAAGCATCAATTTCTGCTTGACTTTTCCAAGTTCCTAAATACTGTGCTCCCGTAAATACTGGGGCCGATTCACCAACGATTAATCTTAAGTTACCTGCACCTAAAATCTGATCTACCACTACGTCAATAAACTCCTCTCCTCCAAGATCCAAAATCTTATTTTTGTTGGAAGATAAGGTTAGCGTAGAATTCCAATTGAAGTTTTCATTCTGTATATTCCTAGAATTAAGTAAAAATTCCCAACCTTTGTTTTCTAAAGATCCGATATTTTGCAATTGATTTGAATAACCTGTTTGTCTGGGTATGGTAACGTCCAATAACAGGTCATTGGTCTCTTTCTGATAATAATTGAATTCTGTAAAGAGCCTGCCGCCAAAAAGTGAGGCTTCTAAAGCAATATCAAAAGACGTTGTTGTTTCCCAAACTAAATTAGGATTTGCTGGTCTTCCCAATACCGCTCCAGGAACCTCAACACCGTTAAAGGAGGTATTACCCTCAGAATAGAGTGCCAAAGTCCTATATGGCCCAATAGCTTGGTTACCAGCTTTACCATAACTGGCTCTTAACTTTAAATCTTGAAAGATATTTTGATTCTCCATAAAAGACTCTTCCGAAATTCTCCATGCACCAGCTATAGAGGGGTAAAATTCATATTTATTGCCCGGAGCAAATACAGAACTACCGTCACTTCTTCCAACTAAGGTTATTAGGTACTTATCATCAAAGGAATAATTGAGCCTGCCGAAAAAGGAAACAAGGGTTCTTTGATTATAACCAGAAGTTACTATATTTCTTGCTGGATCAGATCCTAATCCTAAGGAATTGAATGTTGTGGCATCCGTAGTAAACCCAAAAGCTTGGGCTGAAGTGGTTTCGGTAACATCTTTCTGGAAAGAGGCACCACCAAGTAGTGTATAATTATGTTTTTCACCAAAATCTCCAGAATATTGAATCGTATTTTCGTTATTCCAATTGAAAATGGACGTAGTACTTATCCTAGCATTACTGTCACCCGTTTGTAAATCTGGTCTTTGACTAGACGTAAATCTATTGTTTTTAGAATTGGTAATGTCGGGATTAAAAGTAGAGCGGATAATTAAATTTTCAATAGGATTGTACTCTAAATAAACCGTTCCCAGCAAATTGCTTGCCGTAGTTTCATTTATATCCAATTGTGACGTGGCAACGGGGTTGTTAAACGGATTACCTGTTACTTCATTAGCCCCATTAAAAGAACCATCAGCATTATATATAGGCTGGGTCCGTAAAATACCTAAAAGTCCGCCATAGCCAACAACACCATTCTCCTGATTAATTCTTGAATAATTTAAACGGAGACCTGCTTTTAGTTTATCATTTAACTTAAAGTCTAAATTAGATCTAAAAATATATTTTTGTATTCCTGAATTCTCAATAAGACCGTCTTGATCGAAAAAATTAAGCGAATTATAATAATTGACGTTTCCATTCTCTGAGGATCCCGCTACAGATACATCAACATTATATATCGGTGATGGGTTTAGCAAAAGGTCAAAATAGTCATTATCTGGGTAGTCTGATGGATTTCCCGGAAATGACTCCGCTACACCTCTTAATATGGCATCTTGATTTGTGTAATCTATTTGTTGTGCTTGATTTAAATACGCTGGCTGCTCAGGTACTAATTGCATACTTGTATAAGAATTTATATTTACTTGAGGTTCACCCCCGCCTACACGCGCTCCACTTTTAGTGGTTACCAAAACCACACCATTTGCACCCCTAGATCCATAAATAGCAATTGAGGATGCATCTTTTAATATCTCTATGGATTGTACATCATTGGCACTAATATTATTTAGGTTGAAATTCGTTCCTACAATAATACCGTCAACAACCCAAAGGGGTTCGTTACTACCTTGAATGGAGTTACCACCTCTGACTCTTATGGAAGTAGGCGCACCAGGTGCACCACTAACTTGAGTAACTTGCACACCAGCGGCCCTTCCCTGTAAAGCTTGGTCAACTCTAGAAACGGGTACAGCTGCTACATCTTCAGCACTTACCGATGCCACGGAACCCGTTAAATCTGATTTGCGTTGTGTACCGTAACCAATGACGACCACTTCATCAAGCTTATTGCCTACTACTAAAACAACGTTAATCTGGTTTTGGGTGCCCACCAAGATTTCTTGGGCTGCATAGCCGATGTAGGAGAATTGAAGGGTATCGTCCGGGCCTGCTTCAATGCTAAAGTTACCGTCAAAGTCGGTTGAAACACCATTTGTGGTCCCTTTTACCACTACCGAAGCCCCGGCAAGTGGGCCATCAGCGTCGGATACGGTGCCCGTAACGGTTTGCTGTGACCATGCCACGAAAGAGCAAAGTGCAAAAATCAGTCCAAAAAGGCCGATTTTACGTTTTTTTGATTTTAGTTGAGTTTTTTTCATAAGTTTATTCTTTAGGTTATTCTTTAGGTTATTCTTTAGGTTATTCTTT